>Ga0209189_1002282_pt1 | contig 13563 bp, 24 predicted proteins | sample C_130820_EF_Meta_FD_187308 | JGI IMG/M metagenome (GOLD analysis project Ga0209189, IMG submission 187308) | Freshwater microbial communities from Lake Croche, Canada to study carbon cycling - C_130820_EF_MetaG (SPAdes) (version 3) | ecosystem: Environmental > Aquatic > Freshwater > Lake... | reverse complement strand
GGCGATGTAGAGATTGAAGTTATAGACGACACCCCCGAACAGGATAGAGGCCGTAAGCCGCTTGACCGGGAGGTAGAAGATCCCTCGGATGATGAGATTGCCCAGTATGGGGACAAAGTCCAGAAGAGGATGAAAGAGCTTACCCATGCCCGGCACGATGAGCGCCGTGCTAAAGAGGCTGCCCTGCGTGAGCGTGAAGAAGCAGTAGTTCTAGCCCAGAGATTGATCGAAGAAAACAAAAAACTTCGAGGTGCAATTAATACTGGAAGCCAAGAGTACGTTGACGCACTGCAGACTAAAGCCGATATTGAGCTGGAGATGGCGCGTCGGAAGCTAAAAGAAGCACAGGAAAGCTACGATTCTGACGCTATTATGGAAGCTCAGGAGCTGTTGACTGACGCAAAACTGAAACAGCACCAAGCAAAAAATATTTCTGTACAGTCTTTACAAGTTTCAGAAGAACCTGTATATAGTCAAAATATTACGCAGCCAGTTCCGGTGCCAGATCAAAAAGCGATGCGTTGGCAACAACAAAATCAATGGTTTGGGCAGGACGACGAGATGACGAGCCTTGCACTGGCTGTGCACAAAAAGCTGGTCGAATCGGGGCAGGATCCCCGCACTGATGAGTACTACGAGCGGATTAACGCTCGCATGCGCGAAGTGTTTCCCGATTTTTTCGGTGTTACAAGACAGGCCGTGACGAAGAAACCCGCTACCGTTGTAGCGCCCGCAACACGTACTGCAGGTAAAAAAGTCGTAAGGCTTACAAAGTCGCAGGAGGCTTTAGCAAGGCGGCTTGGACTTACCAATGAGCAGTATGCAAAAGAGATTTCTAAACTTTCTTCGGAGGCTTAAATGTCAAACACTCGTACAAGTCGTGACCTTCAGACACGTGAGAACACTGCTCGGGCCGTGTATACACCGCCCAGTACTCTGCCTGTTCCCAACCCTCAACCCGGCTGGGAGTTCCGTTGGATTGCTGTTTCTGTATTAGGTGAGGAAACGCCGTCTAACGTATCCAAGAAATTCCGGGAAGGCTGGGAGCCAGTGCGAGCAGAGGATCACCCCGAGCTTAAGCTCGCTGCGAATAAAAATGGGAATGTGGAATTGGGCGGATTGTTGCTTTGCAAGATGCCGTCTGAGATGGTTGCGGCACGGAATGAGTACTACCGCACCCAAGCACAAGCCCAGAATGATTCTGTTGATAATCACTTTATGAGAAACAACGATCCCCGCATGCCGCTGTTTAGTGAAAAGAAGTCCACTACGACACGGGGCGGAAATTTTGGTTCTGGAACAAAATAACTTTTTAGGAGTTTAAAATGGCTTATCCCACTGTTTCGGCCCCCTACGGGCTAAAAGCGGTAAATGAGCTTGGTGGACTTCCTTATGCTGGTTCTACCCGCATGATCCCGATTTCTACCGGCTTTAGTTCTAACGTTTTTTACGGCGACATCGTAAAGATTGGTAGCGGAAAAATTGCGCTCTACAACTACGATCCCACTTCCAGCCCCACCACGGTAATTGACGGTGCGATTGGCGTGTTCGTTGGCTGTGAGTACACAAACCCCGGCACCAACCAGCGTATTCGCGCTCAGTACTGGCCTGCTAGTACGGTTGCCCAAGACGCACTTGCCTATGTTATTGACGACCCCCGCACCGTTTTCCAAGGTGTTATGGGCGTTCAAGGCACCTCGCTTGCCAACTCTGGAACCACGATTGGCTACGCTAACCCTGCATTTGTGGGCAGCAACCTGTACTCCCTTAGCGGAAATACGGGCAGCACGACGACCGGTGACTCCGCAGTTATCCTGACGGGTGGCGCTATCAGCTCCGGTACTTCTGGTAACGTTCGCGTTACTACCGCAGCCCCGTTCCGCGTTGTTGCTGTTGTGCCCGATACGGCTGTTTCTGTTGCCGCTACCGGTAGCACTTCTGGCTCCAGCACGACGGTTACGCTGACCGCAGCAAACACCGCCATCAAGCCCGGAATGCAGCTCATCGCTCCGTCTGGCACGGGTTCGCTTGCAGGTAACTACATCACTGTAACCAACATCAGCACTACGACCGTAACGGTTTCCAGCGCAATTACTCTGGCCGCCAGTACTGCTATTACTTTTGTTGGTTATCCCGAAGTTCGTGTTGTGTGGAATGCCGGTTGGCACAGCTACACCAACGCCACTGGTGCTTAAGGAGATTAAATCATGGCTATTTCACGCGCCCAACTACTAAAAGAACTTCTCCCCGGACTGAACGCACTGTTCGGTCTTGAGTATGCTCGTTATGGTGAAGAGCATAAAGAGATTTTCGAAACCGAAACCTCCGAGCGTTCGTTCGAAGAAGAGACCAAACTTTCAGGCTTCTCAGCTGCACCCGTGAAGAATGAAGGTCAGGCAATCGCTTACGATAATGGACAGGAGGCATTCACTGCTCGCTATAACCACGAAACCATCGCTCTTGGATTCTCGCTGACGGAAGAGGCAATTGAGGACAACCTCTATGACTCCCTGTCCGCCCGCTACACCAAGGCTCTGGCCCGTGCTATGTCATACACCAAACAGGTTAAGGCAGCTTCTGTCCTTAATAACGGCTTCTCCTCTGGCTATACCGGTGGTGATGGCGTTGCCCTGTTCTCGACTCAGCACCCGCTGGTTTCTGGTGGTGTAAACAGCAACACGCCCGCTACCGCTGCTGATCTGAACGAAACCTCCCTTGAGGCTGCCGTTATTCAGATCGCTGGCTGGACGGACGAGCGTGGCCTGCTGATTGCTGCTAAACCCCGTAAGCTGATCGTTCCTCCTTCGCTGATGTTCGTTGCGACTCGTCTGCTTGAAACCGAACTCCGTGTTTCTACTGCTGACAATGACATCAACGCCATCAAGAACAACGGTTCGATTCCTGAAGGCTACGCAGTTAACCACTTCCTGACGGATACCAATGCATGGTTCCTGACAACTGACGTTCCCAACGGTCTGAAGCACTTCGTTCGTACGCCTATGGCTACCTCGATGGACGGAGACTTCGACACCGGCAACGTTCGTTACAAGGCCCGTGAGCGTTATTCGTTCGGCTGGTCTGATCCGCTCGGCATGTTTGGATCGCCCGGAGCTTAAGTAGTTTAGAGGGGGGTTGAAAAACCCCCCTTTTTGTTATATTGTTTATTTACTAGGAAACCATCTGCACAGACTGACCTAGCAGACTTTGTAGAGACTGTGCGGAGTATGTGCTACAACACGAAAGGATTATCATGGCTAACACCACGTTCAATGGCCCAATTCGTTCGCAGAACGGCTTTCAGTCTATCTCTGTTGATTCCACCACCGGTGCAGTCACTACCAACGCTACGTTTGACGCTGCCACCACTGTAACTTCTCTCACTGCTACTGGTGCTATCACTTCTACGGGTACCGGTGGTGTTGGTTATGCAACCGGCGCGGGTGGTGCTGTAACTCAAGGCACAAGCCGTACTACTGGCGTGACGCTTAACAAGCGTTGTGGTGCTATTACCATGTTTACCGCCGCTGGTTCTGCCACTGCCGCCAGCTTTACCGTCACCAATAGCACTGTTGGTGCTAACGACGTAATTATTTTGAACCAAGCATCCGGTACCAATTTGTACGTTTTGCTTGTTACTGCCGTGTCTGCTGGTAGCTTCACCGTTACTTTCTACACCACGGGCGGAACCACTTCTGATACTCCGGTGATTAACTTTGTTGTGATTGATGGCGTAGCCGCCTAATAGGAGCATCGCATCATGATGCAAACTGATGTTAAGTCGGCGCACCTTAGCGCCGCCGGTTCCTACTACGGGGACCGTACCAGACTACGGGGCATTGTTGTAAACCCTAAAGCGTCTACTGCCGCTACGTTTGAGATTCGTGACGGTAGTGCTACTGGTGCGGTTTTGTACACGATGGATATTGCCAGCCTTGGCACCCCAAATACTTTTGCCATTCAAGTTCCCGGCGAAGGTATTTTGGCTACGACCGGGCTATATCTGACCTTATCGGTTGGCTCAGTTACCGGTATCACGGTGTTCTATGGCTAAGACCCCGGCTTGGACGCGTAAGGAAGGAAAGAACCCAAAAGGTGGGCTGAACGCGAAGGGGCGAGCTTCGTACAACGCTGCAAACCCCGGAAAGCCCGGCTTGAAAGCACCACAACCAGAGGGTGGCCCCCGCAGAGATTCTTTTTGCGCTCGGATGAAAGGGATGAAGAAGAAGCTTACATCTGCCAAAACCGCCAACGACCCCAACAGTCGCATTAACAAAAGCCTTCGGGCATGGAACTGCTAGGAGTTATTATGAATATGACGGAACTACTTCTTGGGGCCATATACTTTCTAGCGGCTGTCATCGGCTGGTTCCTGAAAGAAGCCCTCGACAATATCAAAAACACCGACAAAGAACTCAACGACTTTAAGGTGCATGTAGCAAACGAGTACACGCAGAAGAACGACATGCGTGATGTTATCAAACAAATTAACGAGCGCTTTGACAGGCTTGAAACCAAAATCGACCGACTAATGGAGGGCAAGTAAAATGGCAAAAGTTAAAAAATATGGTAAGGGCGGTGACATTAATGCAGAGCATCGTAAAGAAATACAGAGACGCTTTTCTTCACTTAAGTCTGAACAAGAAGCAAAAGATAAAGCTAGAGAAGAAGAAACGGCTATTGCTAAAAAAGCTGCAGCCGACAAAATAGCTAAAGATACATATGACTATGCGGCTAATAAATACGCAACCGAAGTTTTACGTGATAAACCGGGGTCTATTAATGACACTTTGAATAAGTTTATGGATACAGCTGGGGACAAAGCTCGTCAGGTTGGTTCGTATTTCGGCATTAATCGTATGACTAGCCAAGACGATGAAGCAAAAATGAAGGCGCGCCAAGATATAAAAGGGTATAAAAAAGGCGGAGCCGTTAAGAAGATGGCTAAGGGTGGCTCGGTTTCTTCTGCTTCCAAACGTGCTGATGGTTGCTGCGTTAAAGGTAAAACTCGTGGGAAGATTGTGTAATGCCAAGCGTAAGTAAAAAACAGCACAACTTCATGGCGGCTATTGCCAACAACCCGAAGTTTGCTAAGAAAGTAGGTGTACCTTCCTCGGTTGGGAAGGAATTTATGTCTGCCGACAAAGGCAAAACTTTTAAAAGGGGTGGTGAAATGGCTGAGTCCAAGAAGATGGTTGCTAAAGAAGTTGCCTTTATGAAAAAGAAGGGCGCTCCCAAGTCCATGGTCAAGCATGAAGAGTCTGAAATGACTATGAAAAAAGGCGGCAAAGTTAAGAAGATGGCTGCTGGTGGTTTGTCTGCCGGTCACAAGTCTGCTGATGGTGTTGTTTCGAAGGGTAAAACCAAAGGTATGCAAGTGGCTATGAAAAAAGGCGGCATGACTAAGAAGATGTCTTACGGCGGAAAGTGCTAAATGCGACCGAGTCGGGGTATGGGGATAATTAACCCCAGTAAGATGCCAAAAGCCAAGACGATCATCCGCAAAGATGATCCGAACAAGGTTACTATGTTTGCCGAAGGTGGGAAATCTAAGGTGAACGAGGCTGGCAACTACACCAAACCCGGCATGCGTAAGAGTCTTTTTAATAAGATCAAGGCTGGCGGTAAAGGTGGGGCTCCGGGTCAGTGGTCAGCTCGCAAGGCACAGATGTTGGCTATGCAGTATAAAAAATCAGGAGGGGGTTATCGTGATTGACTTCATCGAGAAGCAGATTGAGTACTCTGAGCGCCTTTTTAAAATGATGTCTGATGACCACAAAGAGCGCATGCAGCAGGCAGTTGTCTGGGCTGAGATGAACACGGGCCTTATGAAAAAACTTGCAGAGCGCGATGCCGAAATTATCAAGCTTCGTGCTGAAATAGAAGTGCTTAAAAAAGAAAGCCAGAAATGAACTTTGCCATCTCGTTTTACCTGATTACTGGAATGATGTTGGGGATCGAGATCCAAAAAGACCCAGAAGATGGGCATTCAGTTTTAGTTATTGATTTGTTTATTGCGCGCTTTATGTTTGAGGTTTTTCCGGATGAAGACTAAGTTTGTGTATGACCCCAAGAGCGAGAAGCTGCCAGTCTCAAAAGGGGCTGAATAATGGCTGCCTCTCATTTTTCTGGACCAGTCGTTTCAGCTAATGGTTTTATTGGCGATATAACGCTTACAACTCCCTTGGCTGTTGTTTCTGGCGGTACAGGCAGAGATGTTGGTAATTACTCTGTATATTCCAAAGAAATACACGTTAGCAATGCTGATGGTAACGATACAACAGGTGATGGCACTTTAATTAACCCTGTTCAAACAATTACTAAAGCGTTAACACTACAAACTGGAACCCGTCTTACTGTTATTGTGCATCCCGGATTCTATGCAGAAAGCCCCACAGTAACTACAACAAACACAACAATTGCAACCTCTGAACTCACTGGTGCTAACACGCAAATTACTGGAACATTGACACTGTCTGCTGCGGCTCGTGTTAGTGGTATCAAACTAACTAACTTGACCATCACAGGGTCTGGTAACGCCTACATTTCAAACTGTACTGTAGATACGCAACTTATTAAATCAGGTACAAATTATGTTGAAATTATCAATACTGAATTGCAATGCGTTTCAGGCGTACAAATTACGGGTGCTGGTACTGTTTCTATTGTAGGAAACAAGTGTTGGGCTGTGGCGGTATCTAACGCAAGCGCCAATGTTTTAATTAAAGACTGCTACCAAGTGCTTACCCCAAGCGTAACGGCCGGAACTTTGCAAATTGACGGCTCTGCTATTTTTGCGGCAAGTCCCGCATCTAACGCTGTAACTTCAAGTGCTGGCAGTTTCATTACTTTAGCCAACAGTTTTGTTTTAAACTCAGCGGCAAACAGTGTAGAACGAATGAGTCTTGCTGGTTTTTACAGTATTTTGAACCTTGTTTACGATAAAACTAACTCTACTTTTGCGGGAACAAGTCTAAACGCAATCGATTATTTCCAACGTATAAATGTGGATAACGTAATGTTTACAAACTTAACCGTAGGTACGCTGCCTAGCGCTTCTACCTCTCTTGCGGGTACGAGAGCGTTTGTTACAGATGCTTTGTCTCCAACTTTTGGTTCAACTGTTGTCGCTGGTGGTGCTGTAAAAACGCCCGTATACTCAGACGGTACAAACTGGAAGGTAGGATAATGGCTTCCACCACCGGCACCACAGCATTTAACCTCGACATGAACGACCTCATTGAGGAGGCGTTCGAGCGTGGCGGCGGGTACAAGGATTGATATGAAGAAGCCCCAGCAAAGCCTAAAGGATTGGGGTGACCAAAAATGGAGAACTAAGAGTGGCAAGCCGTCAACACAAGGAAGTAAGGCAACTGGAGAGAGATACCTTCCGGAAGCCGCGATCAACGCCTTATCGCCGTCCGAGTACGCAGCCACTTCACAGGCTAAACGAAAAGGACGAAGACAAGGAAAGCAGTTTGTGGCCCAACCTGAAGCTATAAAGAAAAAGGTTAAAAAGTTCAGATGACTACCACCGCAACCTCAACTTTTAATTTAAATCTCAACGATGTTGTTGAAGAAGCTTTTGAGCGTTGCGGCTCAGAGTTAAGGTCTGGTTACGATCTGCGCACGGCTCGCAGGTCTTTAAACCTATTGTTTGCTGACTGGGCCAACCGAGGCATCAACCTCTGGACTATTGAACAGGGCTCGCAGGCACTGACTGCCGGCACCGCAACATACACACTACCCGTAGATACTGTCGATCTTCTTGAGCACGTCATCCGTACGCAGACCGGGGTACAACAAACCGACTTGACCATTACTCGTATCAGCGTGTCTACATACGCAACAATCCCAAACAAAAATGCTACGGGTCGCCCTATTCAGATCTATGTAAACCGCCAGAGCGGAGCGACAACCCCCAGCGGTATTCAGTACCCAACATTTACGGTATGGCCCACGCCCGATAATTCAACGCCGTATACGCTTGTGTATTGGAGAATGCGTCGTATTCAGGACGCAGGTAACGGGGTAAATACGTTTGACATTCCGTTTCGATTCTTGCCTTGCCTTACTGCTGGGCTTGCTTACTACCTATCGTTGAAGCTGCCGGAGGCTTTGCCCCGTGTCGAGATGCTCAAGGCTATGTACGATGAAGCTTTTGTTACCGCTGCTGGGGAAGATAGAGAGAAAGCTGCGCAGCGGTTTGTTCCAAGAATCATGCAGATTACATAATGGGCAACAAGTTTTCTTCTGGTAAGTTTGCAATTGCGGAATGTGACAGGTGTGGTTTTAGATACAAACTGTCCGTGCTGCGCAAGCTTGTCATAAAGACAAAGCTGGTTAATATCAAAGTCTGTAAGAACTGTTGGGATCCGGATCACCCGCAGTTGCAGTTGGGAATGTACCCAGTTCAAGATCCGCAGGCTGTGCGTGAACCAAGGCCGGATACTTCGTATGTGACTTCAGGGGTAAATAACCTTGGCGTAGTGAGCGAAGGTAGCCGTATAATTCAGTGGGGCTGGAATCCTGTTGGTGGTGCAAGAGCGGACGATACTGGACTAACGCCAAACAATTTGGTTGCCCGTGGGCAAGTTGGAATTGTAACAGTAACAACTACTTAGGAGTTTATGATGGACAAGAAAGAAGTTAAAAAGATTGCCGATGTGGAGGCTGAAAAAGCCGTTAAAGGCCACGAAGGCCGTATGCACAAAGGCGTTAAGAAGTTTGCCAAGGGTGGCAAAACTAATCTTCAGATGAAGGAGCTTGGTCGTGGTATGGCTAAGGTTGCCAATCAGAAGAAATCTTCGTTTACCTATAAATCAGGCGGAAGGGGTCGATAATGGCTAAGTTCAGCAAAAAGGTCGGCGGCAAAGAAGTGGGCCAAGCTGAAGTCTATGCAGAGCCCCATCAGATGACCGGTGCCGCAGGCGTGGATCTGAGCAACAACGGATATGGTCCTGCCCCCCAAAGAAACACGGCAAACGAAGTCAATATGTCTGTTGGCAACATCAGCCGTAACGCAGCGCCCGGAGAAAAAGTTTCTGGTATTGAAACCCGTGGAAATGGCGCAGCAACTAAAGGAAGAATGGCTCGCGGGCCGATGGCATAAATGAACTACGCCACGCTCTTCGAAACAATTAAAGGGTATATCGAAAACGATCTACCAGATACCGAGTTTACGGACTCGGCTGGTACGGGCACGGTTACTTTTACTTCGACAGAGCAGGTAAACACATTTATTCAACAGGCTGAGCAGCGGATATACAACGCGATTCAGTTACCCGCACTGCGCAAAAATGTTACAGGGAATTTAACAAACGGGAATAAATACTTGGCTATGCCTTCAGATTGGCTGGCTACATTCTCTTTATCTATTATTGACCCAATTACAACAGCGCAATCATTCCTGCTGAACAAAGACGTGGAGTTTATCCGAGAGGCTTTTCCAACCCCGTCTGATACGGGCACTCCTACCCACTACGCAATCTTCGATAACAATACAATGATTGTCGGCCCCACGCCAGACGCAAACTATGGCGTAGAAATGCATTATTACTACTATCCTGAATCAATTGTCACCGCTAATACAACGTGGCTTGGAGATCATTTTGATTCTGCGCTGCTTTATGGTTCCTTGCTTGAAGCTTACACATTTATGAAGGGCGAACAAGACGTGATTGCAAACTATACGGCTCGGTATAATGAAACTCTTGCAATGCTAAAACAGCTCGGCGAAGGTAAGGATCGTCAAGATATGTATCGTACTGGTCAAGTGAGGTATCCTGTAAAATGATCGGCGCACTCTTAGGCGGTATTAAAGTTCAAACTACGGACGGACGTGGATTTACGCCCGAAGAGTTGGCGCGGCGTGCTGTAGACAAGATTGTGTATGTTGGAAGTAATTCCCATCCTGCCGTACGGGAGCAGGCGCAGGCATTTAAAGACGAGATTTTTGGAATTATTTTGTTTTACCTTAGGGAGACTGTGGCTCAAGACCGCACCACCCTTGCAAACCGGCTGCGAGAAGCGGGCCACCCCGAACTTGTAAAACTTTTGGAGATTTAAAATGGCATTCACAGGCAACTATATGTGCACAAGCTTTAAACAAGAGCTTATGCAGGCTAAACACAACTTCACCGCTTCTACGGGTAATACATTTAAACTTGCGCTATATACAAACAGCGCCTCGTTTACTGCTGCTACTACGGCATACACGGCTACTAACGAAGTCGCTAACTCCGGCTCTTACAGTGCTGGCGGTGGAACCCTTACAAACATTACCCCGACCACATCTGGTACGACCGCATTTACAGACTTCAATGATCTGTCGTTTACCTCGGCCACGATCACGGCCTACGGCGCTTTGATTTATAACAGCAGCCAAGCGGGTAACCCAACTGTGTGCGTTCTTGATTTTGGCGGTGCTAAGACTTCTACTTCGGGTACGTTTACGATTATTTTCCCGACAGCAGACGCATCAAACGCAATTATCCGCATTGCCTAGGAATGAATAAGTGGCGACATACAGCGGATGGGGTTCTGGGCCTTGGGGCTACACGCCTTGGGGAACTGACAGCACCGACGTTGATGTCCCACTAGGTGGTTGGAGTTACGGAGACTGGGGCAGTAACGGCTGGGGCGCAGGTAATGCAGGTGTAACAGGTACTGGGCAGGTAGGTTCTGTAACGGTACAGACGGTAGTAGATGTTAATGTAAATGTTACTGGAGTTGAAGGTGCTGGATCGGTTGGATCCGTTCAGGTTGCTGCGGATTCAAATGTAGGTGTTACGGGTGTTGAAGGGTCTGGGCAGGTTGGATCTGTTCAAGTTGCCGAGGGCGTAGATGTAAGCGTTACCGGGGTTTCTGGTAGCGGTGCGGTTGGAAGCGTGGCGGTGGCTGCTGGGGCAGATGTAAATGTTACAGGTGTTGAAGGGTCTGGGCAGGTAGGAAGTGTAACGGCGGCAGCTGGTGCAGATGTAGATGTTACGGGTGTTGAAGGTTTAGGTGCGGTAGGAACCCTTGATGCTACGGGCGATGCTAATATAAACGCTACCGGGGTTTCAAGTACCGGGCAGGTAGGAAGTGTAGTAGCACAAGCTGGTGCAGATGTTGTTGTTACTGGTGTTACAGCCACGGGGTTTGTTGGGACCGTAACAGTTTCGGCAAACGGTAATATATCTGTCACGGGTGTTGAGGCGGTTGGCTTTATTGGGCAAGTAGAAGTAATTGAAAACGCCGATGTAGATGTAACTGGGGTTGCAGGTGTTGGTGAGGTTGGTCAGGTCGAGGCGGTTTCAAACACCTCGGTTGATTTAGTAGGAGTTTCTAGCACTGCCAGCGTTGGTTCGGTTGTAGTTACAGGAAATTCTGTAGTTTTAGTTACCGGAGTTTCCGCTACTGGATTTATTGGGTCAGTTCTGATATGGCAGTCAATAGATGACAATCAGACTCCGAACTGGCAGAATGTTAATGATTCACAGGGATCTGTTTGGACACAAGTAAATGACTCGCAGACCCCAAATTGGGTGCCGTTAGCGGCATAGGAGCAATAAATGGCAAGCACGTATTCTGCGTTAAAGATTGAGCTTATTGGTACCGGAGAGCAATCCGGTACTTGGGGCGCCACGACAAATACTAACTTAGGCACCGCGCTTGAAGAAGCTATTACGGGTTCAGCCGATGTTACCTTTGCCAGTGGCCCAGTCACCCTTACCCTAACCGATACCAACGCATCCCAGACAGCCCGTAACCTGCGGCTAAATCTTACAGGTACTTCAGGCGGAGCTCAGAACCTTATTGTCCCCGCTATTGAAAAACTCTACCTAGTAAATAACGGATGTGCTGATGCAATTACTGTAAAAAATTCTACCGGTACTGGAATTGCAGTCCCCGCTGGTAAATCGATGTTTGTCTTCAATAACGGGACAAACGTAGTTGATGCAATAACCAACCTTTCTTCACTTACTCTTGGATCGGCGCTTCCAATTGCTTCTGGCGGAACCGGTCAGACCTCCGCCTCGGCGGCCTTTAACGCACTATCCCCCATCACCACGACGGGCGACCTGATACTTGGCAACGGGTCAAACAGCGCCACCCGCCTAGGCATTGGGTCCAACGGGTACGTTCTTACTTCAAACGGCACCACGGCCTCGTGGCAAACCGCCAGCGGTGTATCTACAGGCAAGGCAATCGCTATGGCGATGATATTCGGATTCTAAGGAGTTTTTAAATGGCAAACCCAAATATTGTTAACGTCACCGTAATCAACGGCAACTCGTCGCAGGTGTCGTTGGCTAACACCTCGGCAAACCAGCTGGCGAGCAACGCCGCGTCGAGCAGCAAGGTCTACAAGATCAACTCAATCGTCGTGGCAAACACCAACGGAACCGCCGCCGCAAATATCACGATCAACGTCTACTCGGCGGCTTCGCTGGGCGGGACGGCCTACCCGATTGCGTCTACCATCTCGGTTCCGGCCAACTCGACGCTTATTGTGACGGACAAGACCACAACGTTCTACCTGCTGGAGAATCAGTCCATCGGGGCGACCGCGGGGACGGCTAACTACCTGACCGTGGTAACCTCTTGGGAAGAAATTACCTAAGGAAGTACCGATGCCCATTCACGGCTATCTGGCGGGGCTCATATCGGCCCAATTTTTCTCGCCATCGGCGCTGCCGAGCGGCGGCGTTTTCCCATTAAGTCAGCAGTTCCAGCTTCAGGGGCAGGGCTACTGGCCCACGAACCTATTCGCCGACTACCTCGTGGTTGCGGGAGGAGGCGGAGGTGGTAATAGATCAGCCGGTGGTGGCGGTGCTGGTGGTTATAGGACAAGTGCTGGAACATCTGGTGGTGGCGCATCTGCTGAGTCAGCATTGAGTCTTAGTGTTGGCACTTCATACACAGTTACTGTTGGTGCTGGTGGTAATGGTGCTGCTGCTAATGGACAAAATAACGCTGATGGTTCTTCTGGTTCAAACAGCGTTCTTGGGTCAATAACATCCATAGGCGGTGGCTACGGTGGCTGTCCTTCGACAGGCGGCACTGGTGGTTCTGGTGGCGGTACTGGCCACGGAGGAAGCACGGGAGGGTCTGGAACGGCCAACCAGGGCTACAACGGCGGCAACGGTGCTAATGCGTTTGGCGGCGCTGGTGGTGGCGGTGGTGCTGGTGCTGTCGGCGCAAATTACAGTGGCAACAACGGCGGCAATGGTGGTGCTGGTGTTTCATCGTCAATTACAGGCTCCGCAGTAACTAGAGCCGGTGGTGGTGGTGGCGGTGCTAGACAAGACTCTGGCGGTACTGCTGGCTCTGGTGGCTCCGGCGGTGGTGGCAACGGCGGTTCTTCTGGTTCTGCTGGATCAGCCAACACTGGTTCTGGTGGCGGTGGTGGTAGCCAAACTGGTTCTGGTGGTTCCGGTGGATACAACGGAGGCTCCGGCATCGTAGTTATCAAAATCCCCTCAACGCACTATGGCGTGTTCTCCTCAGGGGTTACCTACACGACAATCACATCCGTTGCAGGCTACAACATTTACTCGGTGACTGCCACCTCAACAACAT
>Ga0209189_1002279_pt1 | contig 13573 bp, 27 predicted proteins | sample C_130820_EF_Meta_FD_187308 | JGI IMG/M metagenome (GOLD analysis project Ga0209189, IMG submission 187308) | Freshwater microbial communities from Lake Croche, Canada to study carbon cycling - C_130820_EF_MetaG (SPAdes) (version 3) | ecosystem: Environmental > Aquatic > Freshwater > Lake... | reverse complement strand
ACCAATTTAGGAATAAACGCCCGTCGTGTTACATACGAGAGTTCGGTGTACTGGCTACTGCCAGTGCTGGGAATAATACCGCCGCCAATAGCCATAAAAAGCTCCTAAAAAAATCCCCTGTTTACTCTACACCTTACAAGCCGATAGGCCTAGTAGGTTTGCGAAATTCTGACATTGCCTGTGCAGCCACTTCCCGAGCAGCTTGAACGGGATTCCTGTGGAATGCCGACAAATCAAACTTCTTCATTGGATTGGGATTGTAGCCACTTGGCGTAGGAATCGCTGCTTGCTTCATGTATTTGTGGTACTCAGCAGCAGCTTCGTGACTGGTTATGCCCTTGTCTAGCATGACTTTTTCTACTTCCTGAATTTCGTCGCGGTTAGAAACAAGACCTTTGTCGATTAAAGACTTGCGACGGTATTCCAAATTGTCCATAGCTTCACGCTCGGCTTGTTTGGCATCACGGGCTGCAAGTTTGCTTTCAAAGTCCTGAAACCTCTGTGCGTAACGCTCTTCCATTTCAATTTCAGGCATCACCACATCTGGGCGCACCTTCTTTGCAAGTTTCAAAAAAGAACTGCGAGTCTCTGGGTTGTCTGACAATTGTTTTGCCAGTCGAGCCAGCTCATCTCGCGCTTCATAAGACACATCTTCAAGTGACATAACTATCCCCTAGTTGGTTAATAACGTTTGCCGCCGCTGCGTTTGTTGACGCGCTTTGGCTGCTTGTAGTTGGTCATGATTAGATGACTTTCTTTGTGCCGCCTGGTTTCTCAAGCGACATTTTGTTTTTGTACATCTGACTGTTGATAGCAGCGCCATCTTTGCCGCCGCCAAATTGCGAAAAACGTGGCGGGTTAAAAACTTGACCGTTTTGCATGTTGTTGTCAGTTGGTTTGCGAATAGCGGTAGAACCGCGAGGTTTAAACAAATCCATGATAGTTCCTTACATTGGGAGGGGTGGTTGTTGCGTGCCTGGGGCGGGTGCTTGCGCGATGCTTCTTTGCTCTGGAGTTGCACCGCCAGCTTGTGGCAGTGTTTGCATCATTTGCATGATCTCCGTTGGAATAAGCTCACGATTCTTTGATTCGCGCTTGCCAAACATTTTGTGCAACGAACTCAAAGATTTCATGATGTTTTGGCCTTCTGGAGTTTCGCTTCCAAGCGCAGGAAGTGATTGCTCTAGCAAGTCCATAGCCATTTGAATGTTGATGTTTGCCGCCGCTTTGCTTCCCATCTTGGGTTCAGGCGTAGACATGGGAGAAGCCATAGGAGGCACTGACGAATCCGCACCAGCGCCAGCATCTGCTGGGCCAGGGATGTCAGAATTCTCAGGGGCTTGCCCCTGCTGAATCAACTCCATCATCTTGTCCATTGGCATACAGTGTTCCTTAAAAGGCGACGGTTAGTTACCATCCAACCGCCAATGATGGGTTGCATCCAGTGCAAGCAGTTAGGGCAAAGCCCTAATTACTTACGCTTGGACTTGCGCATACCTTTACGTGCTTTACGTGCCATGGTAGTAGCTCCTAGAAACCGGCCACATTATAGGGAATGCAGCCATACCCAATCCGTTTCACCGAATTGTTGTGGTTATACAACATCTTTTGTATGCATGCAACAACTATCACTTTTTAGGCTGTTCTTTTGGCGATTCTTTGCTTTTCGGCTGCTGGGGCTGGCTTGCAGCCAGTTTTTCAGCTTTCTCCAAATCGTCTTTAAGCAGCTGCTTCATAGGCGGGTCAACTAAGTCAATCAGACGCTTTTTGTCAATAACTTTGGCCTCAAACAACTTAAACGCCAAGTCTCGGCTGTCTTCCATAAAGATGGGACTGTTGCTATGCGCGTCTACCTTGACTACAAAATCATTGGTAAATTGTTCGGCAATAAACGTAGCGCCCTGTTCATCTTTGAAGTGAGTGTCGTCATACGCTTGCATGATCTTGAGATACAGCGTTGCTAGTTTTTCCAGCGAGTCTTCAATAATGAGTGCCCGTTTTTTGGCGCGGCTACTTCCCAGACGGGCAAGTTGACTTGCGTGTCCAGCAGAGCGCACGCCTGATTCGCCACGGCCTTGCAACACGCTAGAGATGCCGCTGGCCTCTGCGAACATGGCGTCGATCTCGGCTATCTCTTTGAACAAGTCTTCTGGAATTCTGGGGGCAAGTTCTTCTACTTTGCCGCCAGGGGTATCAGACAGAATAAAAGAACTTGGCGAGTTAAGCGCATAGGCTTTTTCATCTGTGATTCCCATAAAGCCAGAAAACGCTTTTGGCGGGTTTACTTGCTTTGCCAGCAGCATAGAAATTTCTCCCACGCGCTTTGTCCGCAGTTCTTGCAAGTAGATCAGTTTTTCAACTTCGCTTTGACCCCAGAAATAATCGTACATCGGGTTCGGGCAAATCTGCACAAACGGGCATTCGCCCTTGATGAACATAGATTCACCGCTGCGGTCATAGATGACGACATACGGGTTTGCCATTGTCACCACCTGGTAGTCAGATGTGTCGTCGTCCCACACCCACATCTCTACCATCTCTATAACGCTCTCTCCTACTTGCGCCTGGTAGCGGCTCATGCTCTCCAGAGATAGGTTAACGTTACCTGTTACGTTGGGCTGCGTCTGCGAGAAGGCCAGCCGGTTCATAGCATTAGGCACTTCGTCTTTAGGCTTGGGGCCATCAAACACGCGCTTAAGAATACTTTCCCGTTTCGGGTGGTTGTACAGACGTGTGTACAACTCCGACTTGGTCATGTAGTATTTGTGGCAAATAGCTTCTTGCCTGTCGGTGTACGGGCGGTCTTCGCGCAGAACGCCGATAGTTCCAGGCTCGATCACATACGGGTGAATACTGCCGTTCTTGCCAACGACAACCTTGCAGAATGTAGAGTTGTAAACCAGCGACCAGTTGATGGCGGTAGAGAACACTTGATCGGTGTTACTGTTAAGCCATTCGTCATTCAGCGCACGGGTCAACACCGGAATCTTAGTGTGTTCTGATTTGTCGACAGACGCGCCAATGTTGATAGAGAAGCGCGTTGTCTCTGACGAATACAAGAAAGAGTTAAGCTGGTCTATGTGCGGCGCTATCTTGTTGAACAGCGCGGGAGGATCATCAGGCGAACTGCCAAACAAAAAGTAGCAGCGCAGCTTGTCGTACTGGATTTTGCGTTCATCCACGGACACCAGACACTTCTGCATGAGGTCTATATAAAACGCTTCACGCGCATCTGGTGACTTAGGAATAATCATTTTGAGATACTCAAGTTTTCATGATCCCGTTGAATAATGCTAGGAGCCAGAGGCTTAATTCTGCCAGTAGCTTGCGCCAATTGTAGCCCGTTAACAGATTCGTCGGCAATAGGACTAGTGTTGTACTGGCCGATGCTGCTTGGGCTTCCCCACTGGACAGCATACGGGTTCTGGGGCTGCTGCGGATACCTTGCAGGCTGCGCTTCACCTTCACGGACGCTCTTGATGTCGCTCATTCCATAATCTTCAGCCAAACCACGCATAGTGCTATCAGCGTTTTTTGTTCTATCAGAACGTGTTCCAACTGCTTGCAAAAAGACTTTCACTATCGCTTCACCATCGCATCCTTTAGGGCAGCGAGGCTCCCAAGCCTCAAAATACCCGTGTGCCATACATTTAAAGTCATGCAAAACTGCCATTTTCAATCCCCATTGAGGTCACGTTGACTGTAATCGTGCCGGTTGACCATACCCACACGCAGCTTTAACTCTCCACCTACCAGCTTTAACCCCATGCTAGGGGCCAACAGAGGCTGTGGTTCTTTCCTGTAATCTACATATCTGGTTTGATTTCGGCGCACCATAGTCTTCACCATGCCCCGTTTCCAGGCGTCATACCCCTTGTTGACCCGTATTTGCACCGTTTCGGATAGCGGTTCTGTCTGATACACAAACACATCCATCATATAAAACTTGTTTATGCCGCACAGTTCGGCAAACATAGCATGTGAAATGCCCCTATCAGGGTCTTGCAAGAACTTCTTAATCTGCCGCAACAGTTCTACCTTGGTCAATATCATGCCCGTAGCCCTATACGCTGGAGGTAATTGGCGGCTACCTTGCCCACATAGAGATCTTGGTCAGATGTTTCCGCATCCTTGGCCTGCTTCTTTCGGGTAATGTAGTTGGTTATAAGGCGAGGCTGAACCTGTTCTGCCCACGCAACCACCGCCAGCGCAGAGGCGATAACCCTGTCATCCTTGCTGCGGCCTGGTGCGCCCAGAAACCCATCCTCACGCACAATCGTCTTCATTTCTTCCAGCAACTCCATGCTGTAGACGTTCATCATCTGCCGTTCAAAAAAGTCTTTCATGTAGTTCATCATGCGCTCTTTTGTCTGGTGGGTAGTCATGAAGCCAATACTGTTGGACAGCCCGCCCATGTTGTCTAGCTTGCGCCAAATGTAATTCTGCATGCTACCCAGCACGTCCCGCAAGTCCCGCCCGATAGTGCCAGGCGTTGCCGTCGCCAATCGGCGTAGGTTTTTGAGTTCGGCAATCACGGCCTGACCTGGGCCATTTACTTCAAGGTTCATGGTGCTGTTCTTGTAAGCGCCAGCTAGGTGCGCTATCACCCACGCAAACTGGTAAGTGTTCATCTCGCTAGTAGCAAACTCGGCAACTTGATCCAACCCGTCAGCGTAGCAACGGTACACCTGTATGCAGAAGCGGTCAGCCCAATCAGAACTTCCATAGGCAGGGTCAGCACCTATGCAGTAGTAAGCGTTGTCTACCGGCTCTTCCCAGATCTTCAGCGTACCCAGTCTCTCAGAAGATTTCAGCACCTGCGTGTCTTGGAAATTCTGTCCGAACGCATAGCGATAGCAATCTGGCACAGTCTTCTTCGCAACCTTCGCAGCGTCCGTGCAGCGGCTGTTAGAGAAGAAGCTGGTGCCTGTCATCACAAAGGCGTAGTCCTCAGTAGGCGGGAACTCTTGGTACATCAGGGATTCATCCTTGATTCCCTCTGCCAGCTTCCAGCGCCACCACGCCATCTGACGCGAGTTGATCTCCACGCCGTACAGCTTTTTAATCTCCTTAACCCAATCCTTCTCTTCTCCGGTCAGCTTGCCGTCCCAGTACACCTTGTAAATGTTGCTCTCTGCCTCTACGGAGTAATACTCATTACGCCACCAGCCGCAGAAGATAGCCTTCTGAGTTTTGGCAAACTTGGCGGTCTTGTACATGTCGTGATACATGTTGAAGCCCTGCGCCGTACTCTCAAACATGTACAGGCGCTCGGGGTTCTTTTCTGCCAGAGATGCAATCAAAGAAGCTAGACCTTCTTCATTTCCCCATGAAGCTGTTTCTGTTCCGTGAAGATAAGTGATAGCTTTGCCCTGCCCCAAGCGAGATTTATTACCAGCGATTTGGTAGAAAATTCGGCTCCGGTTCTTGAGCACCATTTGGTTCCTATTGTGGGCAACCAGCGGAATCTTGTATTCCTTGGGAAGACCTTCCATGTACATGCCCAAAGTTGAACGGAACATGTCGCGGTTTTCCTCAGTATCTGCAACCAGCGTTCCCTGCCATCCAGGGTGCGTAAACTGCCAGTAGAGATCCAAGGCAAGGCTGATCGTAGTGATTCCAAGTTGACGTCCTTTCAGAATGACAAAGAAGTGGATGTCATTGTCTAGTCCTTGTGCAATCTCATTCATCACATACGTCTGCGTCCCCAGCGGCTTTGCCATCGGGATGAGGCCGTCCTCTTTAGACTCAATCTTTAGCTGGGCGCAGAACTTGTAGAACCTGTCGAGATCAAATTTCATACTTCCTCTAAGAGTTCTTCAGTGGCGACACGCCGCATGTTAGCCAGTAGCCTAACATCACAACCTTTGCCGTAATCCTTCTCCAGCTTCTTGAGTTGCTTCTCTAAGAACTTCCTAGCCTCTGCCGCACCGTGAGTCCTGCGCGCAGCAAAGTAGGACGCTACTAGCATCCTAGCTTCTGCTATTTCAAGAATGTTGCGGTCAGACATATCAGTCTACGTTGGGTTTTGCAAAGTATTCCAGCTTCATGTCATCCTCCACACACGCACAAGATCACCGTCAGTACGGGCTACAAACGTCATAGATAGCCGTTTCCCAGCACGATAGTTAGCGTTGAGTACCTTAGCCCTGGCTGCTTTAGGAACCGTGAAGGAATCCCCTATAGCCATAGTCTCATAAGGGTAGGCATACACAACCCTTACAGGGGGTAATCCTATATCATGTTCTAGTTCTATCACCTGCATATCTACACCACCTATGTTGTTATACGCAAATGATAGCAGTTTTCGCAGAAACACAATATTTTTTTTGGGGTGGGCAGGAAGTGGGGGTCACACATCACAGAGCTAGCTGCCCATCGCCTAGTCCCTCTCCGTAGCGACTAGCTGGCGCTGAGTGCTCTAGTCCCTTACCCGTCCCAGACACCTAACGAGTAGGCGCAGGATAGCGCGTAGCATGTAGGGTAAGGGGTAGCAGTGGCCCCTAGTGGACTAGTGAGCTAGCGGGGAGCGGGGAGGGTTAACCACCACGCCTATCCCCATTGCCTAAGCACAACTCTACACACTATTACATAAACACACTAAAAATCTCTAGGTCTTACAGACTAGTCTACACTAGTCACTACGGGTGTTTCTAGTGTTGCGTGAATACAACGGTGACAATTATTAAAATTGTACGTCAACCATTACAGGGTTATAGCGTTATGATTGTATACCTAAGCGATAATGCTTAGGCTAACAATAGGAAAACCTACCATGAACGCACAACAAAACACACATTACACTCAGATTAAATCTGGGTACAAAACAGATAAAAGGTGGGTGGCTTGCCAGGCCATCATGGCTGACCCCCTATCCTCTCCTGAGGACTATGCCTGGGCGGTGCTTATAGCCGCTGAAATTGAGCGGTACGCCGCCAAGGCGGCGGAAAGTGCCCGCATCGGCGGGCTGTAGCTAGTTTGCATTTGCAAACTGTAATTTAACTAATGGGAGTTCCATTTATGAAAACATTACACACACATTGGACGGTTTTATATGCAAGTGGGCATAAAGCCTATTTTGTGAGCGAAGAGGCTGCCAGAGCCGAAGCCATGCTTTACGGAATTGGTTTAACTGCGCCGATATATCGTTCGGAGTAGCAAAATGCGCGATATATCCACAATCCCCACTGACGTCAAAGTGAAGGCATGGTCTGACATTACGCCGGAAGCTCCAGACTGGCAGTTTCGCATTAGTTTCGTGAAGGGAATCGAAACCTTGTGGCGCAGGAACAATCATCCTGCGTTTTACGGTGGCCACCAGACCATGCGCATCGCACTCGATACCCGTCTCGCGCGTGAGTGGCTAGAGTGTGCAGGTTACGACACCTTCGCCCTTAACATGAAGTCTAAGGTCTAGTGCACTCTCTATGCGCCTACATGGGCGTATAGGGGTTTGCATTCGCAAACCATAACCATAACTAATGGATGTTCCTATCATGCAAGCTATACAAACGAAATTTCTCGGCCCTACTAACAACAAGGGAGCGCGCATCAAAGCATGGTGCGCAGCTGGCAGCAAAACAATTAGTTATCCGTATGGTTTAAACGCCGATCTGGCTCACTACAGCGCCGCGCAGGAGCTGCTAGTAAAGCTGGGATGGACAGGGCCACATTACGGGGCTTTGCATCAGGGGTGCTTACCCAGACGGTAGCTACTGTCACGTAATGGTTCCGGAGTAAACCATGCGCCAACACTACACCCCCAGACTCAAGCCTCGCCCCCTCGCGGGGGTGGCCCTCGCCTGCGCCATAGGCGTGGCCCTGGCCTATGTGCTAGTCGCCTGGTGGTCATCATGACAGCCGGTGACTATACCTTGTACCGTAAGGGAGACCCCCTTACATCACGTATAGCAGCCCAGGCTATCCTGGCGCTGCTACCCGCTCTCCAGCAGGCGGTCTATGCCTACGCATACGCGCAGGGGCCAGACGGCTTCACGGACGACGACATGATGGATCACTTTGGCAGCATACGCAGCACCTACCGCACCCGCCGGTCAGAGCTAACCCGCGCTGGCCTCATTATGGACACTGGCCGCACGCGCATGTTGCCCACGGGCCGCAGTGCAATAATTTGGGCTATCACACCACCGGAGTACATAGCATGAGCAACTACGACAACCGCAGCGAATATTACGCCAGCGAACACATGGCCGCCCATATCGATCTGGAGCGCATCGAGCGAGAAGAGGCTATGCGCAAGCTACGCCCCGCCCCGCGCACTCTTGCAGAGGCATTCCCAGACAGTCCAGAAGCCCACTTTGCGACTTATGAGGCGGAGATATTTGACTTCGCCTGGATAGTGCTTGGCTATGTCCTAGCTTTTTTTACTGGGTTCTTCGCAGCAGCTTTTTTTATGTGATACAGTAACCCCTGTTGCCGTGGAAAGCGACAGATCAGAAGGCCGTTTACTCATGCATCGCCCCCTTGGGGGTTTCCACCGGTGCAGCAGTAAGCGGCTTTTTTTTGTCCTATCCACAGTCAACCGCCTAGCTGTCGGTTACCCAATACGGCAGGGCTAGGGGACACGCGCTACTGTGGGAAAGGTCTGAGAGAGCGCAGCAGGTGGCGAAGCCAGAGCCTGTGACCGAACGTCTGGCGGGTTACTGCGGCTCCGTCCGAGTATGAAGGCAAACCTGGTTAACCCTTGGGAGGGCTAGGTTTTGCTCACCATCCGAGTAAAGGGGTTTAGAGGAGTCAGGGGAATAGGTGCTAGGTTGTAGTGACCTAGTTGTGTATCTTTTTTTTAGGGAATAGTTATGACCAAAGACTGGAGATGTACTCATGGTTGGTTGCGCGGTGAACAATGTGAAATATGTTTATCGCAGCCAGCGCAGGAGCTTGTGGCGTGGCTTGTTGAGTTTGAAAATGGAGAACTCGAGTTGCATTTCAACGATACAAAAAGAGCGCTAGGTGAAGCACAAACCCCTCTCTACACCGCCCCACAACCTCGCCCATGGGTAGGCCTGACGAGTGAACAGCGTAAAGAGGTGCTTTACAAGTCTGACACAGCTGAAGAAGTAGCCATTGGAATTGAAGCCCAACTAAAGAAGAAGAATACCGTAGTTTGCCAAACTGAAGAAAAATGTTTGTGCTGCGGGGAAGGACGTGCAACTTTGATGTTTATACGCCAGTGCAATGTGTGTGGTAGTGAGTATGCAGGACAAGCTGAGTTCAATATGGCGAAAACCCAGCCAGCGCAGGAGCCACCATCAGAGTGGGCATTGATTAAAAATATTTTACATGAACACGGGTTACAGGCGATAAGTTTTGTAGCTGATTGGAAGGCAGCGCAGCCAGCACAGCCAGCGCAGGAGCCTGTGGGTTATGAACACCATGAGTACCGACCATACGGTGCGCCCGGCGAGATACGCATTCACGCTATTCTTGCAAGCCAGTACACGCGACCAGATGGGTCGGTCGTAGGAGATTATCAATGGCTTGTTGATGAGTATAAGTTGAGTAAAAACACCATAAAGCTGATACCTCTCTACACCACCCCACAACAGCGCTCGTGGGTAGGGCTGACGGATGAGGAGATTAAAGAAACTTATGAAGAGGCTTACAAAGTTGCGCAAGGCAGGAGGCTTGAGGTTGCATTTGCCCGAGTCATCGAAGCCAAACTCAAGGAGAAGAATACATGAACGAACGAGACAAAGAGTTTGCAAAGCAAGCGTGGGTGGAAAATGACTGGGATGGGCACGTTGACATAACTAAGTTCGCAGAACTTATCCGTGCCGATGAGCGCGAGGCTTGTGCGAAGCTATGTGAGAGCTTTGACGAGTTACACCCAGAGGCGGCATTCCATAAATGTGGCGCTGCAATCCGAAAAAGGGGGAATACATGAGCGGTGGTCACTTTGATTACAAGCAATACAGCATTAGCGACATTGCAGACGAGATCGAGAATGTCATTGAACTAAATAATTCCAAAGAGTTAGACGATTTTGGATCAACCATTGGACATGGCTATACAACAGAAACAATTGCTGAATTTGAAAAAGCTGTAAAGGCTTTGCGGGTGGCAGAAATATATGCACAGCGTATTGACTGGTTACTATCTTGTGATGACGATGAAAAGCAGTTTCACCAAAGATTGAAAGAGGAGTTAGATACATGAATTGCCCACGATGCGGGGCCGAAAGCATGTTGGTGTCTTTAACCAGGTTAGATGCGGATGCTGTCTGGCGTAAGCGGGTATGTCGTAGCTGCAAAGAGGCGGTGACTACGGTAGAGATGTACAGCAAGACCGCGCTAGATGCACCCATGCCACCCCACAGACTCAATCGAAAGGCCAAGAAATGAAAGACCTCAAAGCATGGGCCTCGCGCTTGCGGGAGAGGGAAGAGGCTGGAGAGCAGATGAACCAAACGATAAAAAAGATGTGGCGCAGGGCGCTAAACCTGCCCGAGAACTATCAACCGAATGTTGTAAAGGAGCAACCAAAAAATAAATTTCTTGACGAATAAACTTTATCCTTCTATCGACGTATAATCTTATTGTGGGAAGTTCCCCACTGCTTATTAAATGGAAAACTCCAAATGAAACTCTGTATCATTTGCAAGCACGCTGTTCACAAGCTGAACGACCCTGAACACGAATTCGTACGTTGTTCTTACAACGCTCAACCCTCCCCCGTACATGGCAAGATAGTCACCCAGAACTTGCCCTATTGCCAGGTCATGCGCATTAGCATGGTTGTCACTAACTGTGGGCCAGAAGGTCAGTACCATGAGGAGATCAACAATGTTTGATTTCTCACCCGAAGTACGTAATTCAGCCTGGTGGTCAGGCGACTCACGCTTGGCGGCACAGGGCAACGCCAATAAAGCAATTCTGATAAAGCAGGGAAAGCTCATTCCTGAAGACATTTCTGACGTGGAGGCCGTGAAGATGGGCCACGTCATGGAGCCTGTTATCGGGCGGCTGGCGCAGGACAAGCTGGGTATCGAACTCACCAAAATCGAACAAGCCTACGATCACCCGAAAGAGCATTGGCTCAAATCACACTTTGACTTTGTGGGGCAAAAGAATGGCAAGTCTATTTTGGTTGAAGCAAAGAACTACAACGCTGCGACTCGCAACAAGTTTGACCCAGAGACTGGAATTATGCCTCCTGCTGACTTGGCTCAGTGCGTCCACGAAGCCACGGTCTTTGGTTGCGATACTGTGGTATTGGCCGTCTTATTGGGTGGTCAGGAATTTATTACGATTCCTGTCGAAGTTACTGAGCAGATGAAGGAAGACCACATCAAGAAGTGCGCGGAGTATTGGGGCTGCGTAGTGTCAGGAAACACGCTTCCACCCGAGTCTACGGAGCAAGCAAGGCTGATCTACAAGGTAAGCCAGCAAGGGGCTAAATTGGCCTCTGTAAGCGTAGAGCAGGTGGCTGCTGCACTGATAGAGATTAAGCGCCAGATTAAGGCCTTAGAAGACACGGAAGAGTCTTACGCAACCATGCTGCAAGGCTATATGGGTGAGAAGGACACGCTGGTTACGGTGGACGGCACTGTGCTTGCCACTTGGAAGTCTGCAAAGACTAGCAAGTCTTTTGACTCCAAGCTATTCCAATTTGCTATGCCTGACATTTACAACAAATTTGTGATAGACAAGCAAGGTAGCCGTCGTTTTCTTTTGAAGTGAGGTTCACAATGATTAAACAACCTAAAGCTCTGAGGCTAGCAGCACACGCAGAAGCCAACGCCAGTTTTGGCGACATGGCATTGATTGCAGCCGAACTGCGCCGCTTGCATGAAGTAAATGCGGACTTGCTTAGGGCGCTGAAACTTTTTCTTGCGCACTCTTCGGAACCTGAGTGCGCGATCTGGCGACACGTGCATGGGGTGGCGCATGCAGCCATCGCCAAATCAGAAGAACGCGCAGTAACCCCGCAAAACGACGTGTTGGTCGACGCACTAGCGGATATGGGGAGGGCTGCACTATGAGCGATGTCAACAACGGCGGACCAGCGTTTCCGGTAATCGGAAATGAGGGCGAGCCAAGCCCTGGGGATGGTATGACTCTGCGCGATTACTTTGCGGCAAAGACGATGCAGGGGATGATTGGCAGTCAAGCCTACATAAACATGACGGCTGAAGATATTGCGCGCTGTGCGTATGCAATGGCCGACGCCATGCTCAAAGCCCGCGAGGTGCAGCATGAGTAATACAAACGTCGCTCTTATATCGGTTGGTGACATAGAGAAGATGGCTATTGCCATCGCCAAGTCGAAGATGTTCGGCATGAAGACGCCGGAAGAGGCTTTTGCGCTGATGTTGATAGCGCAAGCAGAGGGTATGCACCCTGCTATCGCAGCGCGTGATTATCACGTCATTCAGGGGCGTCCTACGCTGAAGGCAGATGCCATGCTTGCGCGGTTTCAGAATGCCGGGGGTAAGGTGCAGTGGGAGGTCTACACGGATGCAGAGGTAACAGGCGTGTTCTCTCACCCGTCTGGAGGCTCTCTCAAGCTGACGTGGACGTTTACCCAAGCCAAGTCTATTGGCCTCACAGGCAAGGACAATTGGCGCAACTACCCTCGTGCCATGCTACGCGCTCGCTGCATCTCAGAAGGCATAAGAACGGTCTATCCTGGCTGTGTGGTGGGCACATACACGGCAGAGGAGTTAGAGGAGATACCAGCGCCAGCAGAAACACCAAAAACTTTGGAGGTGGTCGAGGAAGTTGAGAAGCAATACAAATTGTGGATTCCCAACCAAGAAGAGCCTTACGCTACTTACGACACCCCAGAGGAGTGGAAAGCAGGGTTTGACGCACTTGTTGCGCGGATCAAGACCAGTTCCAAGTTTGCGGAAGAAGTGAAGGAAGAGAAGCTGGACGGCCTTCGAGCCTGCAATCTAGACATGTTGGATTTTGTTGGAAACGTTACTAACGAAGAAAATCATGGCGAATGAACACCGCGAGATGTTAGGCTCTGGCGTAGCTTTTTGGGAAACAGTGAAGAAGTCTGACAAGGGGCCAGACTACAAAGGATTTGTGACGCTAGAGATGGATTACAAAGCTGGTGAGAAGCTGAAGATGGCTTTCTGGCTTAAGAACACCAGCAACGGGAATACGCTGCTGGCAATCAAAGAGGACAACTACAGCAAGCGGATGAACATGGAGAAGGATACGCCTCGGGAATACGAACCTAAGCCCCGCATACAACCAACTCGCCAGCAGCCACAGCGAAGGGCTGTTGATATAAATGACGATGAAGTTCCGTTCTGATTTACGGGGGGAACGTACTCCATGACTAGCAAGCTCTGTGCCACCTTGCAGGCTTAATGAGGCAAGTACCCCCACCTTTACACAATTTCAGCAACCTAATCCTTTGAGGTAAAAAATGAAACAAGCATTGACACAAATGAAAGCAACCTGTTTTCATTTCGTAAGAGGGAAAAAAATTGAAGGTGCGCCAAGCTGCTTAAATGGCGACGTGACCGGCCTGAGTGGCAACGTGTCTTACTTGCGAGGAGGCGTGTCCGGCCTGAGGGGCGACGTGTCCGGCCTAACTG
>Ga0209189_1002278_pt1 | contig 13579 bp, 13 predicted proteins | sample C_130820_EF_Meta_FD_187308 | JGI IMG/M metagenome (GOLD analysis project Ga0209189, IMG submission 187308) | Freshwater microbial communities from Lake Croche, Canada to study carbon cycling - C_130820_EF_MetaG (SPAdes) (version 3) | ecosystem: Environmental > Aquatic > Freshwater > Lake... | reverse complement strand
CCTTCAGCGGCCGCACCGTTCCCGCGATTGGCGCCCTGGCGTGGGGCCTGCCATTCGCGGGTGCCTGCCTTTCAGAGGATTTCGCTCCCGGGGATCCGGCTTGGCAGGCGGCTGGCACGTGGTAATTTCCAGCGATTGCATGGGCCCCGCTGGGCCCCCGCACCATCCGGGAAAATCCATGGCGCACCTCCTGCTGGCCGGCCTGGCCGCCCACCCCACCCCGCTGGCCCAGCTGCCCGAGGCCTACCAGGCCTTCGGCCCCCTGGTGGACATCCTGCCGATCATCCCCCTCTTCTTCCTGCTGCTGGCCTTCGTGTGGCAGGCCTCGGTGGGTTTCCGCTGAGCGGCCCGCGGCGCCCATCCTTCCCCCATTTTTTGGCCCACCGGCGGATTGATTCCCATGGCTCCCTTTGCTGATTCCAGCGCTTCGGCTGATTCCTATTCCGATGCCGACCTGGAACTGCAGAACCCCGCCGATCTGCTCAAGTGGATTGGCATTGCCCTGCTGGGGATCTACCTGGCCTCTGTGCTGGCGGCCGCCCTGCCCCTCAAGCTGTTGGATCCGGCTTGGATCAGCCGGATGTGCGGCAACATCCGCGGCGGTGTGAGCTTTCCGCTTGAGGCCCTGGCCTTCATCCTGGTGGGCTCCTATCTGCGCGGGGACCCCCGGGAACTGCCCCTGGCCACCACCCTGCGGCGCCTCTGCAGCTGGGTGGCGATCGGCTTTCTGCTGATGATCCCCCTGCAAAGCTGGGCGGGCCAGATTTTGATCGGCAAGGCAGTGGAGGCCCAGCAGGCCAGGATCAAGCCCGGGGTGAGGGCCCTGGAAGCGGTGTACGCCGCATCCAACACCGAAGAGCTGATGGGAGCGATCCAGCTGATTCCCGGTGCCCCCCCGAGCATCGGCGGCACCTTTCAGGAGCCGGTGCCCAAGGTGCGCCAGCGGCTGATCAGCCAGATCGAGCCCCAGGTGCGCCAGCAGCGGGAGCAGCTCAGGCAGGTGAGTGCTGAGATCCGCAGCAATGGCCTGATCGGTTTGGTGAAGGATGGCCTGGTGGCCCTGCTGAGCGCCCTCGCCTTCGCCGCCATCGGCCGCACCCGTCCCTATCTCCCCACCCTGCTGCAGAGGCTCTTCGGGGCGCCGCGCTTCTCGCCGGAATCCAGCGAGAGTTTTCGCAGCATGGTGGAGGATTTCGAGCGCTCCGGTGAACCCTGAGGCCGCTGGCCGACTGGCCTGTGGCGCCAGGATTTCCACACACAAGCCACACCCCTAAGGCGCTGACGCCGCAATTTGCATTTTCCTGGTACCCTTCCGAGGCCGTTCCGTTTCTTTCCCTGTGAAGCGTTCGTTCCTCCTTGGCATCGCGGCTGCGGCTGCTGCCTCCGCTCCGGTTTTCTTCCAGGCTCCAGCACAAGCTGCTTGCGTGACGCCGGGTTCTCTCACAAATATTAATTGTACAGTTTTTGATCCTCAAACTACAACCACGGACGTTGAAACATTCGCCTACAATGATGGAGGCACTATTGGAAGTGATCAAATCACCAATCTTAGGTTTTCTGCCAGCAATGTGATCACCTCTGGGGATTGGAACTTCTCCCCTGATCCCATTCTAATTACAAATATTGCGTACTCTCTGGATGGTGGTGTTAATTATATCACCACTGGCATTAATACCTCGGTCAACTTGTCTTCTAGCAGCACCACTGCAAGTATTCTTAGTGGCGGTACAATTACCCTTCCTTCTGCTATCACTGCAAATTCATTTCGTTTAAAGTTTACCCTGCCTGGCGGATTGTCCACATCTAACGCTGGTTACGTTGCATCTGTCATTAACTTTGACGGCAGTAATGGCAACCAGCTGCAGACTCGTCAGTTGCAGTCCACCGCATTCTCCGACACCACCCCGACTCCTGGTCCCCTGCCCCTTCTCGGTGCCGGTGCTGCCTTCGGCTTCTCCCGCCGTCTCCGCAGCCGCGTGCGTATCGCCGCCTGATTTCCCTCGGCCGTTTCACCTGCCCCTCTTCGGAGGGGCTTTTTTATTGGCCTTGCTCCCCCGCCCGCTGGCCCCACCTGCGCCCGCATCCCATCGCCCCCTAAGGAGCCCGGGGCTCGGTTGGCCCGGCAGCCGAGCAAGACCCGCAGTGCCTGCATCCGTGGGGCCATCCCGTCAGCTCCTGCTGCGCCATGGCGAGCGAGCAGCTGCCCTGCGCCCAGGCCAGCAGCCGTCACGCGAGGTGCTGACCGTGTCGCGGCGCGGCCAGATCACCCTGCCAGCTGGCTTGAGGCGACACCTCGGCATCGCACCCGGGGGCGTTGTGATCGTGGAGGAGTGCGAAGGCGGGCTGCGACTTAAGCCTGCTGCTGTTCTGGCAGTGGCTCACTACAGCGATGCTCAGATCGCGGAATGGGATCGTGCCGATGTGCTTTCAACCGCAGAACGCCAGGTCATTCTTCAGCGCCTGCTCCAGCACTGATGCTCTTGGGCAGGGATGACCAGGCTGTTTTTAGACGCGAATGTGTTGTTCACCGCTGCCCACAATCCCAAGGGAAAGGCGGCGCTGATGATCAGCCTCGGCCAGCACCGCCTGGTGGAGTTGGCCACCAGTGCCTATGCCGGACTCCTTCCTGGATGGCCTTTGAGCAACATCCATCCTCTTCGCGAGGTCAACACCTTCAGCTTCAGGATCGAAGCAGGCAAAACGGAGCATCTGGCCTGCTGGCGGCCTGCCATCGCGGCCAGCGCTTCTGCCCAGGTACCACCGCCATCGGCACGAAGGGGAATCGCTGGTGGCGTTCATCCGCCGCTCGCCGCCGGCGATGCAAGAGAGCACACGGGACTAGACTGTTCTACAAGACGTTTTACGGCTGTTTCGATGGTGATCGGCGTGCGGATGGAGCAGGAGCAGGAACGGCAGCTGGATCTGCTGGCCCGGCAGCAGGGCAAGACCCGCAGTGCCTGCATCCGCGAGGCCATCCGTCAGTACTTGCTGCGCCATGGCGACAGTGATGAGGCGCGCCGTCAATCGGAGCACCTGGCCCAGCTGGAGCCGCCGAACTGGAGCGAGAAGCTGCCCGACTGGAGCGACTGGACGGCATGACGCCTTCAGCCCAGGCGCCGAGGGCAACGCTGTGCCGTGGAACGGTGGTGACCGTGGCCAGCCCTGGCGTCTACTCCGGCAAGCCAAGGCCAGCGGTGGTGGTGCAGGCGGATCGCTGGCTGCAGGCCCATCCCAGTGTCACCCTCTGCCCCCTCACCAGCACCCTGATGGAGGCTCCCCTGGTGCGGATCGCGGTTGAACCCTCACCCCGCAATGGGCTCCGCAAACCCTCGCAGCTGATGGTCGACAAGCTGTTCACCGTGCCCATTGAGGCGGTGGGAGCGGTGGTGGGGCAACTGGAGCCGCAAGCCGTGATCGAACTCGATCTGGCCCTGCGCGGATGGCTGGAGTTGCCGTGAGCTCGGCCGACCCAGCGATGGCCAGCGCCAAAGTCGAAGGCGCTCGCCGGCCCCAGCCAGCTGCGGGGAGTCAGCCCCTGCCTTGCAGCACTGCCCAGGCAAATTCCGGCAGGGCCAGCATGCGGCGCCAGCGGGTGGGTTCCTGCACCAGCCGGTAGAGCCATTCGATCTGCAGCGTGCGCATCCAGCGCGGCGCCCGTTGCTTGGTGCCGGCCCACACATCGAAGCTGCCGCCCACCCCCATCCACAGGCCCCCCCGGCGGCCGCCGGCCAGGCTGCGGATCCAGGTTTCCTGCCGCGGCACCCCCAGCGCCACCAGCACCAGGTCGGGCCGGGCCTCCAGCAGCTGCCGCTCAAAGCCGGGCCATTCGGCCGCGCTCCGGTAGCCGTGGCTGGCCACCACCAGATCCAGCCCCGGCAGCTCCCGCCGGAGGCGCTCCACCAGGGTGTCCATCACCGCCGGGCTGGCGCCCACCAGCGCCACCTTCCAGCCGTGGGCGGCGGCGTGCTCCAGCAGCGCCCGGGCCAGCTCGATCCCCGGCGCCCGCCGCACCCGGAAGCCCTGGCGCCCCAGGGCCCACACCACCCCCGCCCCATCGGGGATCACCAGCTCCGCCGCCTCGATCACCGCGCCCAGCTCCGGGTTCGCCCGTGCCGCCATCGTCATCTCGGCGTTGAGCGTGACGATCTGGCCGCCGGCGCCGCCGTGCAGGGCCAGGGCGGCCGCCAGCACATCGCCGCACACATTCACCCCCACCCCCAGAACACGCGGGCGCTGCGGTTCGGTCACATTCGCAGCCATGGGGGGGGCGGTCGGCGGAAGAGAATCTATGGCTTGGGTCCAATCCGTCCCCAGGTGCGTCGAGCGATGGTCAGCCAAGCCAGCCCCACCAGCTCCTCCTCAGGGCCCTTCCGGGCCTCACCTCCGCCCGCCGGTGGCGGCCGCGGCGGCGGCCCCGGCGCACCCCCGGAGCCCCGCGATGCGGCCGCCGCCTGGCGCCGCCTCCAGGATCTCGATCGCCAGATCAGCGCCGTGGTGCTCGCCCGTCAGCACCCGCTCAGCGGCCTGCTGCCCGCCAGCACCGCTAACACCGTGCACGGCAACTACGGCGATGCCTGGGTGCGCGACTGTGTGTATTCGATCCAGTGCGTGTGGGGGCTGGCCCTGGCCTATCGCCGCCTGCGGGGCCCCTGCCGCCGCGCCTTCGAGCTCGAGCAGCGGGTGCTGCAGCTGATGCGAGGCCTGCTCTCGGCGATGCTCCGCCAGGCCGCCAAGGTGGAGCGCTTCAAGACCAGCCTCCACCGCCTCGACGCGATCCACGCCAAGTTCGACACCGCCAGCGGTGAGCCCGTGGTGCCCGATGACGGTTGGGGCCACCTTCAGCTCGACGCCACGGCCCTCTTCCTGCTGCAGCTGGCCCAGCTCACCCGCTCCGGCCTGGTGATCGTGCAGAGCAGCCACGAGCGCGATTTCATCCAGAACCTGGTGTATTACGTGGCCCGCGCCTACCGGGTGGCCGATTACGGCATCTGGGAGCGGGGCGACAAGGGCAACCATGGTCTGCCCGAGCGCAATGCCAGTTCGATCGGCCTGGTGAAGGCGGCCCTGGAGGCCCTTGAAGGCCTCGATCTCTATGGGCCCCATGGCGATGGCAGCTGCTGCCTCACCATCCCCCACGACGCGATCGTGCGCCTGCGCCGTGCCCTGCGCAGCCTGCTGCCCCGCGAATCGGCCAGCAAGGAGGCCGACAGCGCCTGCCTGGCCGTGATCGGCTACCCCGCCTGGGCGGTGGAGGATCCCAAGCTGGTGGCCCGCACCCGCGACACGATCCGCCGCGAACTCGGCGGCCGCTACGGCTACAAGCGCTTCCGCCGCGATGGCCACCAGTGTGTGAACGAGGACGTGACCCGTCTGCACTACGAGCGGGAGGAATTGGCGGAGTTCGAGCACATCGAGTGCGAATGGCCCCTCTTCCTGGCCTATGAGCTGGTCACCGCCTGCTGCGAGGAGCGCTGGCAGGAGGCCCGCCACTGGCGCCAGCGGCTCTCCGAGGTGAGCCTCACCGTGGAGGGCGTGCCCCTGTTGCCGGAGCTTTACCGCGTGCCCGCCGAGGCCCTGGTGGCCGAGCGGCTCCAACCCGGCAGCCAGGCCCGCGTGGCCAACGAGAACGTGCCCCTGCTCTGGACCCAGAGCCTCACCTGGCTGGGGGATCTGCTGCTGGAGGGCCTGATCACCCCGGAGGACCTCGACCCCTCCGGCCGTCGCCACGGCCTGCCCCTCGGCTCCCCCGAGGTGCTGGTGGCCCTGGCCCCCGCCGATTCCGGCGTGGCCCGGGCCCTGCGGCAGGCGGGCCTGGCGGCCGAGGATCCCGTGCTGGCGCTGGCCGGGGCCGGCGGCGACCGCGACCCCCAGGCCGATCCCCAGGGCGATCTCCAGGGCGTGCCCCTGGAGGCGCTCACCGCCCTCCCCGAAGGCGATCCGCCGCTGCGGCTGGCCAGTTCCCGCGAGCTGGCGGTGCGGATGGCGGCCGTGGGGGCCAACCCGCGCCTCGGGCTCTCCGGCCATCCGCCGGTGCGGATGGAAACCATGGCCACCGCCCGCCTCTACCGCCACGGCGGCGAGCAGATCGCCTTCCTGCCGGCCGTTCTCGAGGACAACACCTTCTATCTCGCCGATGACCCCCACCTGCTGGCCGATGCGGTGGCCAGCGAGGTGCGGCTGCTGCAGCGCCATTGGCGGGGGCCCGGCCTGCCGGTGCTGCTGGTGCCGGTGCCGGCCGGACCCTTCCACCGCGATCCAGACGCCTTCCTGGCCCTGGCGCAGCAGCTGGCCAGCGGCGCCCTCGAGGGGGTGCCGGTGCAGCTGGCCGACCACGGCGAGCTTGTGCGCCAGGCGAGCTGGGTGGAGCTGCCGCCCCAGGCCGTGGCCGCCTGCGATCTGCGCCCCCGCACCCACACCCTTCTGCCCCCCAGCACCAGCCGCACCCCGCTCACCGCCCGGCAGGAGCAGGAACTCGATGAAAACTCCGTGGCCGACCTGGTGGAGCGCCTCTGGCGGAGCGCCTCCCTGCAGGAGCAGGCGGAGGTGCTGGAGCTGCTGGCGCGCCGTCTGGGTCCCCAGGGCCTGCTGAGCGGTCCGCAGGGCCGGCCGCCGGTGGTGGTGATGGCCCTTCTGGAGGAGGTGTACCGCCGCGGCCTGGAGCAGGCCGACTGGAACGTGGTGCGCCGCGCGGCCGGCGCCATGGGCCTGGTGCATCCCCAGCTCGAGGATGCCCTCACCGATCTGCTGGTGCGCCAGAAGCAGGTGGTGGTGGGCCGCAACTACACCAATGAGTCGTTGATCAGCCAGCCCCAGGGCAGCAAGCGGATCGCCGCCATGATCCGCCGCTTCAGTGGCGAGGATGGCCGGGAATGGATGCTGCAGCAGGAGCTGCTGCTGGCGGTGGATGGCCTGGTGCGGCTCGAGCCCGATCTGCTCAGCGGCACCCTCACCCTCCAGCTCGGCCAGTTGCTGCTGCTGCTCACCGGCGAACTGGCGGCCGAGGAGAACCTCAGCCCCAGTGATGCCTTCGAGGCCCTCTGCAGCCAGCCTCCCCACGCCATCCGCCGCCGTCTGCGGGCGGTGCTGGCCGATGTGGACCACGCCCGGGCCTCCCTGCAGCGCAAGGAACAGCTGCACCTGCGCGGCCGCGTGCGCTGGTCGGTGCCTGATCCCCTCGATGCCCTGCCCGGCGGCGAGTGCTGGCTCCAGCACCGCATGCGGCTCGGGGCCCTGGGGCGGGTTCCCCGCGATTTCTATCCCGGCATCTGGGATCTGCTTCACCACTGCCACGGCGTGGTGATCGGCGACAAGCTCGAGCGCCGCAACCGTTTGGAGAGCGCCCCCCTGCTGAGCGAGAAGACCCCCGGCGAGCGCAACTTCGCCTCCCTCGTGGAACAGTTGCTCGGCAAGATTGAGGCGCCGGAATACCGGCAGCTCTGCACCGAGGCCCTGCTCACCCTGATGGCCTTTGTGGCGGCCAACCCCCAGGTGCAGTTCGACGACGACCTGGCCCTCGACGTGGTGATCGGCCACGCCGTGCGGGTGGGCTGGCAGGAGAACCATCCGGGCGTGCCCGCCGCGGAGTACGGCCTCCACAAGGCCGAGGCCTGGGATCTCTTCTACCGCTCCTCCGCGGCGGCCTGCCGCCGCTGGCAGCTGCGGGCCCTGCAGCAGCTCACCGAGCCGGTGGCGGTGGGCTGAGCACCGGCTCTCAGATCGGGGCGTCCAGCGCCATGCAGAGGTTGGGCTGCTCCACACACTGCTCGATCAGATCTGCAAGCAGCAGCGCCCGCGAGGCCTGCAGCCCATCCACCGCCGGGGTCTCCACACCCCGCACGCACTGGAGGAAGTGCTCCAGCTCGGCGTAGAGGGGCTCGATCGAGGTGGTGCTCACCTCTTCGATGAAGCCATCGTTGCGGTACACCAGTTCGCCATGGTCGGCGCTCACCGAGCCGTGGGAGCGGCGGTGGATGCGCAGGTTGTGCTTGAGGAAATCGGTTTCCATCAGGCTGTTGCGGCAATGGGTGTAGAGCCGCCGCACCTTGCGGTGCGCCATCTTGCTGGCGGTGAGGCTGGCCACCACGCCATTGGCGAAGGCCAGCGTGGCGTTCACGTAGTCGATCGGGCCATCGGAGCTCCTTCCCCCCGCCGCCGCCAGACGCACCACCGGCGAGCCCACCAGCTCCAGCACCAGGTCGATGTCATGGATCATCAGGTCCAGCACCACCGAAACATCGTTGGCACGGTCGGGGTTGGGGCTGTGGCGCCGTGCCTCGAGCACCACGATCTCCTCGCCGGCCACCACCTTGAGCAGCTCGCGGAAGGCGGGGTTGAAGCGCTCGATGTGGCCCACCTGCAGCAGTCGGCCGGCGGTTTCGGCGGCATGAATCAGGGCCGTGGCCTCCTCCTGGGTGGCGGCGATCGGCTTCTCGATCAGCACATGCACCCCGGCCTGCAGGGCCGTCATCCCCACCCGGTGGTGCAGCAGGGTGGGAACGGCGATGCACACCGCCTCCACCTCACCCAGCAGCTCGGTGTAGTCCGGGAACCAGCGGCAGCCGAACTGCTCCACGGCGAGGGCTCCCCGGCCCGCATCCGGATCGGCCACGCCCACCAGCTCCGCATCCCGCAGCAGGCTGAGCACGCGGGCATGGTGCCAGCCCATGTTGCCGATGCCGATCACCCCGACACGCACAGGGTTCATGGCAGGGGAGCGCGGATGGGGCGATTATCGGTGATCAGCCCCCCTCTCCGTTACTCGCCAGGATCTGAACCCGCTCGATGCGGGGGCCATCCATGCTGAGCACGGTGTAGCGGTTTCCCTTCCAGCCCAGGGTTTCGCCGGCCATCGGGATGTGCTGGAACCGCTCCAGCAGGAATCCGGCCAGGGTGTGGTGCCCCTCCGCCTCCGGCAGCTGCAGGGAGAGCTGGCGGTTGAGTTCGAAGATCTCCAGATCCCCCGCCGCCGACCAGCCCCCCTCCACCAGGGGCACCAGATCCTGGGCCGCTTCGAGCGGATCGTCGTCGTCGCCCACGATTTCACTGGTGAGATCGGCCACGGTCACCAGCCCCTCGGTGCCGCCGTGTTCATCCACCACCACCAGCAGGGGCTGGCCGCTGCGGATCAGGGGGAGGAGATCGGCCAGGGAGGTGCTCTCCTGCACCTGGGCCACCGGCACCATGTAGGGCGCCAGGGGGGTCTCCGGCCTCAGCTCCCCGCGGGAAATCGGTTCGGCCAGCCGGCGCAGGTCGAGCATGCCGCGCACATCATCAAGGGAATCGCCGATCACCGGGAAGCGGGCGTGCTGGCTGGCATGCACGATCTCCATCATCTCGGCGAAGCGCACCTCCAGATCGAGGGTCACCATGCCGGAGCGGGGCACCATCACCTCCCGCACCAGGGTGTCCCGCAGGGAGAACACCCCTTCGAGGATGCTGCGCTCATCGGGCATCAGGCCGGTGACCCCGCCGCTCTCGATCAGGGTTTCCAGCTCACCGGCCGAGAGCACCGGCACCAGTTCATCCCAGTTGCGCGGCAGCCCCAGCAACCGCAGCAGCACCGCGGTGACCCGTTCGATCAGCAGCAGCAGCGGCGAGAGGGTGCGGGTGAGGGATTCCAGCAGGGGGGCGAGCTTCAGGGCCGAGGCCTCGGGCCGGTGCAGCACCCAGGCCTTGGGGATCAGGCCCCCCACCACCGTGGCCAGCAGCACCAGCACCAGGAACACCAGGCCATCCAGCCAGGATTGCCCCAGCCCCCAGGCCAGGGAGGCGGCGAGCTGGCCGGCCAGGCCGCGGCCGGTCCAGCCCACCGCCAGCAGGGCCAGCACCGCCCCCAGCTGGGTGGCCACCAGCACGCCCCGCAGGCGCTGCTGCAACCGGGCCACGGAGCGGGCGCCGGGGATCCCATCCTCCTGGAGCTGCTGCACCCGGCTGGGCCGCAGGCGGATCACGGCGAATTCGGCGGCGGCGAAGAAGGCCATCAGGGCCAGCAGGATTGCCAGCGCCAGGTAGCGCATGATCGAAGAATGGGGTGCTGAACAGGCAGTATGGCCGCCCCGCCAGGGTTGCACCGGCCCCGCAGGCCATCACGGCCGGCTTCAGCCACCCCAGCCAGCTGGATCATCGCCGGCGGCGTTGCAGCACGCTGGCCCCATCTCCGGCGGCGGCGTTGGTTCAATCGGCCGGCAGGTGGCCTGGGGCCGCCATCCTTTTCTCGCCCGACTCGGGGGGTGCCCTGTGGCTCTTGATCCGTTATCTTCAAGAGGTATGTTCTATTCAAATCATGCTGACTGGTTCTGAACTGCTCGCCAAGGTCAAGGAGATCGGCGATGCCAGCAAGAGCGATCTGGTGCGAGGCTGCGGCTATGTGAGCACCAAGAAGGACGGCACCGAGCGTCTCAACTTCACCGCCTTCTATGAGGCCCTCCTGGAAGCCAAGGGCGTGAGTCTCGGGGAAGGTGGCGGTAAGGCCGGTGGCGGCAAGGGAGGCCGCAAACTGAGCTATGTGGCCACTGTTCAGGGCAACGGCAACCTGCTGGTGGGCAAGGCTTACACCGCCCTTCTCGATCTCAAGCCGGGCGATGAATTCGAGATCAAGCTCGGGCGCAAGCAGATCCGTCTGGTGCCGGCCGGCAGCAGCGACGACGAGGAGTGAACCCGGGGCACGGCCCGTTCACCAGCAGCCCCGGGTTCAGCCTGTTTCGGCCACCTCCGGTGAGTGCGGTGGCCGAGCCTTTGCCGCTGAGCGGCCCGCCGAGGCTGCCCTTAGAAGCTGCCCTCCGAAGCTGCCTTAGAGGGCTGCCCTTAGAGGCTGCCCTCCGAGGTGGATGGAAGAGGCCCAGGCGCGTGCTCAGTTGGGCCGCTCTCTTGGCTGCGCTCCTCAACCATGGGTTGATTCAGGGTCGTTTGCAGTCAGGCCGGTTGGAATTCAGGCCGGTTGGGATTCAGGGTTGGTTGGAATCTGGCGCCTACCGATTCGGCTCTTCTTGCGGCTCCTGCTGCGGCTCCGGTTCGGCCTGGCTGATGGTTTCGAAGTAGTCCGCCTCGGCTTGCAGGAGGGGCCGCCGCTGACGACGCACCACGCCGACCTGGCGCCGGTTGAACCAGAGCTGGCGCCACTCATCGAGCAGGGGCATCTCCTGGCCGGGGCGGAAGGCGAGGGCGGCAAAGCCGATCGCTTCGGCCACGCAGGCCACGCTGTTGCGCAGGAGATCGGGCAGGAAGCCGAGGGGGCCCCGCGAGGGCACGGCGAGGCGCTCGCGCTGGATCTGCGCTTCGCCCTCATCAAGCGCTGCACCCACCTGGCTCCGGAGCCGGGCGAGCGGTTGGGCCAGATCCGCCGGGCTCAGCACCGGACCCTGCAGGGCCTGGAGCTGGCGGTTGAGCTGCTCGTTGTCGGTGGCGGTGGCCACGGCCTGGCGCAGGGCCGCCAATTTGCGTTCCGCCTTGGTGATGCGGGCGTTCTGGGCATTGCCCGTGAATTGCACTTGGCGCAGGCCCGCGGCGGTCTGCAGGGGCAGCAGCAGCAGCAGGCCCAGCACGGCGGGCACGGCCAGCTGGGCGCAGAGGCGGTGACGCCGCTGCAGCACCGGATCCTTCGGATCGAGTTCGGCGGCGAGGTGAAGCAGGGCCAGGCCGGCCAGGGGAAAGGGGGCCGCATTGATCAAGGCCAGGCTCAGCCGCAGCTGCCAGAGCGGCGAGGCGAGGTCCGGCGGGAGGGTGCTGCCCAGCACGATCGTGCCGAACAGGGTGAAGAGCACCAGGCTCACCACCGAAAGATTGCGGCCCGAAAGGAGCAGCGGAGGCTTGGCCTGGCTGGGATCGGGAAGGGAGGTCATGGGCGCAGGCCGGATTGGGCGAACAGCCTGGCCGAAGCCCTGCGGGCTGTGCCCTCAGAGGGGCAGCGAAGGGCCTCCCTCAGCGGCTGCCGGCCGTGCTGATGCGGCGACGCAGACGGCGGCTCCAGCCAAAGGCCCCGGCGGCGCCGAGCAGGGGCAGGGGAGCGGGGGCGGGATCGGCCGGGGGCGCGCCCACGATCACATTGATCTGACGGGTGGTGTCGCTGGCATCGGTGCCCAGATACCAACTGCCGATCGTGGTGCCAGAACTGATGCTGCTTAGGCCAATGGAAGCAAGATTGCTGCCGGAGAAGATGGCGTAAGAGGCAATCTCGGCGCCGCTGGTGTAATTGTAAATGGAGAATTTATTTGGATTAGAGTTATTTACCCAATTAGCAATTCCGAAAGTGGAGGTTGCAGGCGATAAGCTTCCACTGCCGGCAGTGAAGGGAGTAACGTTTGTGATGTTATATTGTCTATAAAGGTTGACGTCGCCAACCGGTTCGATGCCGGAGCAGATCGCTACGCCAGCGGAAAAGGCTCCACCCGGGGTACCCACGCATTCATTGGCCAGCGTTGAATTCAAACTATCCAGATTCAGGCTTCCTTTGGTCTGGATCTTCAGGTTGCCAGCGTCTTCAAAGATGTAATAGGTGAGGATGGCCTCCGCGCGGCCCTGGCTCAGCAGCAGCACTGCGGGCACGGCCAGGCCCGTGAGGGTGAGGCGGGAGGCGGCCTTGCTCAAGCGATTGAGGGCTTGCAACGACATGCACGACAGCGCCCGAGGGCGCCATGGAACGATTTGGCGTGGTTATAGCATGCACTTCAGCGCCCTACAGCCGATTGGCTGCGGTTCCTCACCGGGTTTGTGCGCCCCGCCTGGGCCCCGGTCGGCGATCCATGGGGGTCGCGAGGATCGAACTCGCCTCAGGCGGATTATGAGCCCGCTGCATTCACCAGATTGCTAGACCCCCGCTGCCGGCATCGCGCCGGATCGGGCCATCACCAGAGGCCCCGCACCAGGCCGCCCGTTTCGCTCCCGTAGGCACCCTGGTAGGCGGCTCGGTAGGCACCGCCATAGGGATCCACCGCGGGCATGCCGATGCCGCTGGAGCTGAGCTTGGGTGCCAGCCGGCTGCCATTGCAGGAGGTGTCCGCCAGGCTGCCGGTGAAGCAGGGGCTCAGATCGCCGGTGCGCAGCGGCAGGGGTGAACTCTGGGCCTCCAGCAGCACCGACGTGGTGTTCTGCAGGGCCAGGCCGTCCCACACGATCGTCTGGTCGGGGAAGCCCAGGCCCATCACCCGGCTGCCGTCGCCGCCGCCCATGGCGATGCCGAAGAAATCGGTGATCTGGTTGGTGAGGCTCACGCCGCGCTCATAGGGGGCCGTGTAGCTGTAGAAGCGGCGGGTCACCAGTTCCGGCACGGTCTGCACCCGGCCGCAGCGGGTTATCTCCACCGGCGCGGCCGTGGCCACCGGCGCCTCCAGGGTGGTGGTGCACACCACCGGACCCGCCAGGGCCGCCGTGGCAGGAACCAGCGCCACCAGCAGCCCCGCGCCGGCCAGCATCCCGCCCGCAACGGCGGCGCCCCGGGCGGCGCGAGGGTGGGCAGCGTTGTCGCGCTGGGCGGGAAGGGGTGCTCCGTTGGCTGGCATGGCGAGGCTCCGCGGCGGGACGCGATGGAACAAGAATTGAAGCCAAGGCTAGCTCCACTCAGCTTGGGCACCATGGGTGGGATCGC
>Ga0209189_1002277_pt1 | contig 13586 bp, 12 predicted proteins | sample C_130820_EF_Meta_FD_187308 | JGI IMG/M metagenome (GOLD analysis project Ga0209189, IMG submission 187308) | Freshwater microbial communities from Lake Croche, Canada to study carbon cycling - C_130820_EF_MetaG (SPAdes) (version 3) | ecosystem: Environmental > Aquatic > Freshwater > Lake... | reverse complement strand
CACATATTGATTTTGTAAATCAACGAATTGATTAATATTCTGCTCTAAAAATGGGGACATCATCCCCTGCAGAGAATTCCCATAAAAGCGAATCATTTGCATCAAACTTTGCGTTGTGAATAGTGGGTGACCACCCGACTCTTCTTCTAATATGATTTGCATCAGAATACTCCGGGTAATATCTTCGCCAGTTTTTGCATCTAAAACAACAAAAAGCTCTTGAGTCATGACAAGGCCTTTAATATCAAACAAAGTAATGTACGTACTATGTTTGGTATCGTAAAGTCTTCGATTGGGATACTTTTTTATAATCCGCTGCCCATGAAACAGATCAGAGGCTTCAGTAGGTTCTTCTGTAGATTTAGCGGATGAAGAAGGCTTCACTCTTGATGAGGCCTTCTTTGCCGCAACTTTTCTAACTGGTTTGGTGTTTGGACTTGCCATAATCAATCTAGGACCCTTATAAGCCTATGGATAAGCATATTGTAGTCTGATTATGGGTTAGTTCCATTAACTCATATGTAAACCACCATTTAGTGAGAAATCTGCACCTGTGGCAAACCCACCATCTTCAGATGCTAACCAAGCCACCATTGAGGCGATTTCTTCAGGAGTTCCAAGTCTCTTTACAGGAATTGTTTCAATAATTTTATTTAAAACATCTTCCCTAATCGCTTTCACCATATCAGTACCAATATACCCTGGAGACACCGTGTTAATTGTTACTCCCTTAGTCGCTACCTCTTGTGCCAAAGCCATTGTAAAACCCCGTAAACCTGCTTTGGCAGTAGCGTAGTTTGTTTGTCCAAACTGACCTTTTTGTCCATTTACAGAAGAAATGTTAACAACTCTACCCCACCCTTTTTCCACCATGCCATCAATAACCTGTTTTGTTACGTTAAAGAGGGAGTTTAAATTCGTATTAATAACAGCTTGCCAATCGTCAGGCGTCATCTTTCTAAAGACGGTATCTCTAGTGATGCCAGCATTATTAACTAACACATCAACTGTTCCAATTTCTGCTTTTACTTTGTTAAATGCAGCAACGGTACTAACCCAATCCCCAACGTTCCCTTCAGAGGCATGAAAGTCATAACCAATTGCCTTTTGCTCAGCTAACCAGCGGTCTTTGCGCGGAGAGTTTGGACCACATCCAGCGATCACTATAAAACCATCTTTATGTAACTTTTGACAAATAGCGGTTCCAATGCCACCCATACCACCTGTAACGTATGCAACTTTTTTACTCATGATTTCTCCTCTATAAATTTTGTTAAACTTTTTCTGCTTTTTCTTTGACGTAGCTACCAGGTGCTGGCTCGATAACTTTATATTTAATACTGCCTAATTGTGCTTTTGCTTTTATTTTTTTACCACTTTGAGATGCTAACCATTGCACATAATCTGGCCACCAACTTCCCTCAACAACATTAGCTGCTGCATACCAATCCTGGGCTTCACTAGGTAATTTGGTAGAAATCCAATAATTACGTTTTTTCTTATGGGGCGGATTAATCACACCAGCAATATGACCGGAGGCACCAAGAACAAAGCGTTTTTGACCTTTAAGAATTTGCGTAGAATTATATGCAGATTTCCAAGGAACAATATGATCTTCACGAGATGCATAAATGTACGAAGGGCATGTGATTTTCGACAAATCCACTGGCGTAGAACACATCGTTAAACAATTTGGTTTTTTGAGTTCGTTATTCAAGTACATATGTCGTAAATAATACGAGTACATAGGCCCAGGTAAATTAGTTGAATCACCATTCCAAAATAAAAGGTCAAAGCTCGGTGGATTTTTACCCAGTAAATAATTAGAAACGACATAATTCCAAATCAAATCATTTGGCCTTAAAAAAGAAAAAGTATTGGCTAATTCAGTACCACTGAGAAGTCCATATTTGCCATTTTTTCCACCTAAAGTATTTTCTCGATGTTCAACCATGGCTTCATCAATGAAAACATCTAAGACACCGGTATCAGAAAAATCCAAAAATGAAGTTAATAAAGTTAAGCTCGCAATTGGATGTATGTCCTTTGCCGCTAAAACGGCAAGGGCACATGCAACAAGTGTTCCGCCAACACAAAATCCCAAAATATTGATTTGGGGTTGTTTTGAGATTTCAACACAAACACGAATGGCTTCAATCACGCCAAGTCCAACATAATCATCCCAAGTTACCTGTTCCATAGACTGATCAGGATTCTTCCAAGAAACCATATACAGTGTGAAGCCCTGACTCAATAAATATTGAACAAGAGAGCTTTGCGGTTGCAAATCTAATATGTAATATTTATTGATACAAGGTGGCACCATCAGCAAAGGCTTTTCATAAACCATTGGGGTGCTGGGCTTATATTGAATCAATTGAAATAATTCATTTTGGTAAACTACTGCTCCTTCGGAAGTGGCAATATTTTTACCAATTTCAAATGCGTTATTGTCAGTTTGAGAAATCTTACCTACTTGTAAATCAGACAATAGATTTTTTATTCCATTTGTAAATGATTGGCCATTAGAATTAATTAACTCTTCTATAGCCTCTGGATTGGTCGCTAGGAAGTTCGTAGGAGACATCGACGAAATCACTTGCTCGGTGGCAAAAATAATCCGATTTTTAATTTTAGGCTCTGCTTCGACTGCGTTTGCTAAGGCCGTCAAATGCTGAGAATTAATCAAATACATTTGATAAACAAATGATGAAATACCTTTATGCCAAGTTTGCGATTTAAAGCGAGAATCTTCTAAAGGCTGTTCTAGTTTGCCAGTCCAAAGTTGATAAATATCAGCAGCATATTTCTGCTCAATTTCTGATAATTTCTCAGTTGGGATTAAGGCCATATCCATTGCGGAAAGTTTTGGCGAGTTAAACCCACCATCAAATGGAAATGCAAAATTATTCAAGAAAAACCTCTAAGAAATTAAAAAAGTAGCTATAAGATACCAATTTATTCTTAAAGTTCGAAAATAGTTATCAGCGCAAACCCTATGAGACCTCTTAAAAAAGTGACTAAGATTTCCACAAAAAACTAGCAAAACGTCCAGTTTTCTTATCTCGACGGTGAGAATAAAATAAATCTGATTGCTCAAAACAACAGATTTCTTCCGAAAAAATACGTTCAATCCCAAGCCTATTTAATTGAAATTGAGCAATACCAAATAGGTTGGCGAAATATTTACTAGCCTGATGAGTCGGCACAAAATACAAATCCATTTTCTCAGAAGACAAAATATGTGAAAAGGCGTCAAAAACATCTCCACCAACTTCAAAATGTCGTGGGCCAATGGTTGGGCCTAAGTAAACGCTTATTTTTGATATATAACTTTTAATATCGTCAGGTTGTTTCTGGACGACCATTTGATCGAGTGTTTTCTGAATCACACCTTGAGCTAAACCTCTCCATCCGGCATGACATACGCCTAAAATATCACCCTGCTCGTCGCAAAATAAAATAGGCATGCAATCAGCCGTCATAACTGTTAATACTTGATTGGCTTGTTGCGTGATAGCACCATCTGCCTCAAGACTTGATTGAGGGCTTGTCCATATTTGGGTTCCATGTACTTGGTTGAGCCATATAGGTTGTGATGGTAATATTTTTTGAAGGAGTTCACGATTTTGCTCCACCTGAGTCATTTGATCACCCACATGTTTACCCACATTGAGAGAGTCATATGGGGAAACACTCACACCACCGTTACGTGTGGATACAAACGCATGTACATGCTCTGGAACCTGCCAATTAGGCTTTAATATCTCTAACCCATGAGTGGTATGGACTAAATTCATCAATCAAATACCTTTTCCCAGGCAATCTTTGGAATGTTAAGAAATTCTAAGGTTTGAACAAAAGCAAGAGGCGGTTCTACATGGATGCGGATATGATCTTTTGTTCTAGGATGCACAAGACCCAAAAGTCCTGCATGTAGAAATTGACCAGGAAACTGAATACCATGCTCCAAAAGTTGATTTTTAAAAACTAATGCAGTTTGATGTGGAATTTTATTTTTATAAATAGGATCATTGACTAGGGCATGCCCCAAAGACTCTAAATGAACTCGAATTTGATGGGTTCTACCCGTTTCTAATTCACAACTCACCAAAGAGATAGGCTTCTCTTCGAATTGTGTGTGATCAAGGGTTGCTATATGTGTACAAGCATCTTTACCTCCTGACGCTTGTAAACTCATGCGTAATCGATCTTTGGAATCACGGCCAATTGCGCCGTGAATAACTTTACTCATCGGTGTCTTACCCCAAACTAAAGCAATATATTTGCGCTCCATACTTCGGCTTTGGAGTTGTTGAACCAAGGAGTGCTGCGCCTCAAGGTTTTTAGCAATAACTAACAAGCCAGAAGTATCTTTATCCAAGCGATGAACAATTCCAGCTCGAGGAACCTCAGAACATTCTGGAAAATGATGTAACAAAGCATTTAAAAGGGTTCCAGACCAATTGCCTGCTGCAGGATGAACCACCATACCGTAGGGCTTATAAATCATAGCTATATCAGAATCGCTATACACAACTTGAAGTGGCAAATCTTCTGCATGATACGCAGAATTCTGCGGGTCGGGAGGAATCGATATCTTGACATGCTCCATCCCCATAGCATGATATTTTGCTTGAATTAGTCGATTATTTTCAGAAACCAAACCAGCCTCAATCCATTGTTGAATCCTACTTCGAGAATAAGTTGGTAAAACTTTAGCAATTGCTTTATCAATCCTTTCCCCCCTTAATTCAATGGGTAAATCAAATTCAATTACCTGTAAAAGAGGAACTTCTTCCCCTACCTCAGCATCATCGATATAATCAGAGTATTCCATAGTGCTCATATTAGGTGAGTGTTGGCTTTTTAACCATCTGTTTTTATTTTTAGAGATTCAATTGTTTACTAATTTATCTAGTTTAAAGCGCATATCTACATATTCATTATATTTATCACTTGTTCTGTTAGTGTCTATATTTTCAGGGTGTGCAGGTAAAGATGTTGATGAAACAGCTGGCTGGTCTCAGAGTAAATTATTGGGAGAAGCAAAGTCTGCTCTCAGAGATAACGACTATCCCAACTGCGTTAAATATTATGAGAAGTTAGAAGCTAGATATCCATTTGGACCCCTTGCGGAACAAGCTCAAATAAACTCTGCTTATTGTAATTGGAAGCGTAATGAGCAAGAACTTGCCTTAGCATCAATCAATCGCTTTATTCAACTTCATCCAGATCATCCTGATATCGATTATGCCTACTATCTCAAAGGCTTAATTACGTTTAATGATAATTTAGGCTTCTTAGCTAAATTTTCTGGGCAAGACCTGAGTGAGAGAGATCCAAAAGCCTCAAAAGATGCTTATGAAGCTTTTAAAGTACTCACAACAAGGTACCCTAATAGTAAATATACTCCCGATGCACTTGATCGAATGCGCTATATCGTCAATGCTTTAGCGGAAAGTGATGTCAATGCTGCCCGATATTACTATCGTCGAGGTGCTTATGTAGCGACCATTAATCGATCTCAAACAGCATTAAGAGATTATGACCGTGCACCTGCGATTGAGGAAGCTCTTTACCTGATGGTAAAGTCATACGATGCTTTGGGTATGAAAGAATTAAGTACTGATACTATGCGGATTTTTAACGCTAATTTCCCTAATAGTGAAATATTTAAAACCGGTAAGAGACAAGCCGTTACAGCACAACAAGCTAAATGGTGGCAATTCTGGAATACCAACAACTAGAGAATTTCTTGCTTTACACGGTTTGCCAGACCGCACATTAATTCATAACCGACTGTTTTTGCAGGTAAAGCCACATTATCAATAGGGTTGAGTTCGCCCCATAGTTCAACAGGCGACCCAATCTGAGCATGCGATATGTGCGATACATCTACCATCAACATATCCATGGAAACTCTACCGACTAAAGGGGCAATCTTACCTTCAGAAATATTTCCTGATTGACCAATCCAAACTGGAGTTCCATTTGGAGCACTCCTAGGGTAACCATCCGCATAACCACAGGCAATCACAGCAATTTTGGTATTTTTCTTGGCTTGATACTGACTACCATAGCCAACCGAATCCCCAACTTGAAGCTCTTGAAATGCAATAATTTCAGAGCGTAAATTCATTCCTGCTTTTAATCCCAAATGAGCAATATCCTCATACTTTCCTGAAGGTGATGCTCCGTACAACATTATGCCTGGACGGGTCATATCTGCATGCGTGTATGAGTACCCAATGATTGCTGCTGAGTTTGCAGCACTTCTTGAGCCTTCAACATATTGTGTAGCTTTGCTAAAAATTTCCCACTGATCTTTTACTGAGGGAGATACTTGAGGATCGTCTGCATTCGCAAAGTGCGTAAGATGATGAACAGTACAACCCATTTGCTTCAAGATTTCGTAACTAACGCCATACTGGGCAGATTTAAAACCTAATCGGTTCATGCCCGAGTTGAGTTTAAGCCATATTGGACAATGAGCTAAAAACCTAATGACGTTTTGTGAGCTTTGCCGCCCTAACCATTGAATTAACCAAGTGACCTGCTGTTCGTGATGAATCACTATTTCACAGGATAAATTGACAACGTCATCCAAGTCATCCTCAGCAAAGATACCTTCTAATAATAAAATTCTACCTTTCCAAGCAAATTCACGAGCTAATACGGCATGCTCCATATCCAAAAGGGCAATCCCCTCACTATTTTGAAAGGCCTCAAGAGCAGGCTTTAAACCATGTCCATAAGCATTTGCTTTAACAACAGCCCATGTTGGTGCCGAATCCGTCATATTTTTAACCCTAGAAAGGTTATGACTTAAATTCTGTGTCAAAATCGAGGCTTTGATGGGTCGATGCTTCATGTTTAAAAGTATTAGGAAATTAATTAATGTTTAACTTATCATTGTACGAATGAAACCAGGTTTTTACTCTATTATGGCAGCGCAGTTCTTTTCGTCGCTTGCCGATAATGCACTTCTCATTGCTGCGATATCTTTATTGATACAAATTCAATCTCCTGAATGGATGACCCCTCTACTCAAATTGTTTTTTGTATTATCCTACGTCTTGCTCGCTGCATATGTAGGTGCTTTTGCTGATTCCCGTCCAAAGGGACAAGTCATGTTTTTAACCAACTCCATTAAGGTTGTTGGTTGTCTCACCATGTTAATGGGACTTCATCCTTTATTGGCTTATGCCATTGTTGGATTTGGTGCCGCAGCTTATTCACCTGCAAAGTATGGCATTTTGACTGAGTTACTTCCACCAGAAAAATTGGTTGCCGCCAATGGTTGGATTGAGGGCTTAACGGTATGCTCCATTATTTCAGGAACTGTTCTTGGAGGTGTCCTTATCAGTCCGCACATTGCAAAGACGCTTCTTCTATTAGATTTTCCTTTGATCGATACGCATATCGACACTCCACCAGAGGCCGCTATCACGCTGATTGTATTTTTGTACTTTATTGCTGCTTTAATTAATTTACGCATACCGGAAACTGGTGTTATTTATACAGCTTCTACGAAAAATCCAATTAAACTAATCAAAGATTTTTCACATAATTTCATGACTCTTTGGAATGACCGCTTAGGACAGATTTCTTTAGCCGTGACTACTTTATTTTGGGGTATTGGTGCAACCTTACAATTCATCATTCTCAAATGGGCTGAAGATGCTCTTGATATGGATTTATCTCAAGGTGCCATTTTGCAAGCTATTGTTGCCTTTGGAGTAGCTGGTGGTGCCATGTGGGCTGCTGCAAGAGTCCCATTAAAAAACTCCCTAGTAGTTCTCAAATACGGTGTCATTATGGGCTTTTTAGTGATTACCCTTGCAGCTTTTCAAAAAGAACAATTTGGCGAGTGGATGGTCAATTTTGGTTTTATAAAAGTTCATGCACATTTATTATTTACTTATATTTTCCTAATCACAATCGGCTGGATGTCAGGCTATTTTGTGGTTCCAATGAACGCCCTGCTCCAACATCGTGGGCATGTATTGTTGTCTGCTGGTCACTCAATTGCAATCCAAAACTTTAACGAGAATTTATCTGTTCTCTTTATGCTCGGCATCTATTCCCTCCTTGTTTGGTTTGATTTACCCGTTCAGGTAGTGATCCTTTTATTTGGTTGCTTTGTGATTATCACCATGGCTCTAGTGATCTATAGGCACCAAAAAAATCAAGCTCAGTATGATTCTTTACATTTGATTGGTGAAGAAAAGCATCCCCACTCCTAAGACATCGTATCTAAATATACATTTCTTGCAAAGATTAAGTCCTCCCATAATTGTTTCTTTTTAGTCGCTGATCCTTGGATCTGTTTCATAGAAAAAGAAATGATGACTGGAATTTCATCGCGATTAAGACTACTAGTTTCAAATAGAATTTCTCTCAAATCTTCAACTGGGTTCGATTCTCCAGAAAAATATTGCCCCGGCGTTTGTCCAAAACAAAATACTAAATCTCCTTGTATCTGCCCAGAATTTTTAGCTGCTTGAAAAGGCAATACTTGAGTTTTAACTCCGAAATTTTGCACCACAATCTGAATATTTTTAGATAAAGTTGTATGAGCATCATCTTCCTCAAAGACCAATGTCCAGATAGGAAATTCTTGAGTTGTCATCACGCTCTCCGGTTGGGTTGAATTGAATATAGGTGACTCTCCAGATGGTTTAGACTTCCAAGAGCTAATCCCCATTTCTTTTAATAATATTGCTTTATTCATCAGCTTTCCTTAGGAACTTTTCCATAACCAATGCATCTTCACGTAAAAAAGTACTGTTTTTTGCCATTGGATAATAATCTTTTCTGGCACCAATCAGAACATATCCTAGTGAATCATACATCTTAATCGCTGACTCATTGCTGCGCCTGACCTCTAATAACATTCTCAAATAATGGTGAGTAAAACCAATATCTTCAATTGCAGATAGGGCTCTAGACGCAATTTTCTGTCGACGAAAATCTGGATGTATGGTGATATTTAACAAATGTAATTCCTCAACTCCGGGCATCACAATACAATGCCCTACTATCTGACTTGGTGAACTTTCTAAGAATAAAACATAATTCCAATATTGCTGCTCTAAGCAATCAAGGAAATTTTTTTCACTCCACGGATGCAAGTGGGAAGTTACCTCAATTTCGCAAACATGACTAATATCACTCTGATCCATCAATCTAAATTGAAAATTAATAGCCATGATAGAGAATCAAATTAATATTGGTCCTGCGATCGTTGAGCAATGGTTAAAGCTACTTGATCCCTGATGTACAAAGGTTGGCAATCTTTTGGCAAATACACCTCATCATGATTCTTTAAAGAGGCTAAATAAGCAATGCCAAGGGCATGTGGACTAGCAAAAATAAATTGCATACTCTGTGGTAACGAGCCGTCTTCTATGTAGGATTGGATATCGTAAGCATAATCAATCAATTTTGTTTTGAGATCAATCTCTTTTACATTTATCAATTGAATCGATTGTTGACGAACCAAAACATGATGGTCATCGATTTCATATGAAGCGCAGTAGACTTGTTGCATACGTGCATCCAATAGCACACGATAGGTTTGAGCTTGTTGAATTTTGGCATTGGTAAAAAATAGTGCGTGCGCCATCATGCCGTCTAAACTTGGTATTGGGATTAAAGGTTTTTGCTGAGCATATGCTAAGCCTTGAGCAACACCAAGACCTAGGCGAATGCCAGTAAATGCTCCTGGTCCTTGAGACACGGCTAATGCACCGATTTGATTCCAAGTAATGCTTGACTCAAGCATGAGGTCATGGATCCACTGCAAAAGAACCTGACTTGCAGTATTACCTATTTTTTCATGTTTAACTAAATAAGTCTTATCCGGAAAGTAAAGTGCCACCGAACACCACTGGGAAGAGGTATCGATGGCAAGAATTGGCATTCTTTCGAATCCAATATTCAAAACAATTAAATTTCTTCGTACAGCGGTAAAGTCAGAAACTCCTCAAAGGCCTCACCTGTAGACATTTGGTCGAATATTTCAGCGGCACGATTCCAATGACCGACTGCCCCTGAGTTACTCACTTTAACCAATTCTTCTTTGATGAAACCTTTTACCATTTCAGCAGTGACCTTACGACCATCGTCTAATACACCTTTTGGTGAACGAATCCATTGCCATACTTGTGAACGGCTAATTTCAGCTGTAGCTGCATCTTCCATCAAGTTATGAATCGGAACACAACCATTACCCGCTAACCAAGCACCTAGATAATGAATACCTACATTGATATTCATTCTTAAACCAGCCTCAGTAATCGGTGTTTCTGGTTGAAAGTTCAATAAATCTGAACCTTTAACTTGTACTTCTGGCTTTTGTTTTTCAAATTGGTTTAGCTTATCGCCAAGAACTTTTTTAAACTCAATCATCGCTGGCTCAACTAAACCCGGATGTGCAACCCAACCACCATCATAGCCGTCTTCAGCGTCTCGCTTCTTATCTGCAATGATTCCGCCCATTGCAATTGCATTTTTTTCAGGATCATTTTTAATCGGTATCAACGCACTCATTCCACCAATCGCAGGTGCGCCACGATGATGACAAGTCTTTAACAAGAGTAACGCATAGGAGCGCATAAATGGCGCAGTCATCGTCACTTTGGCACGATCTGCTAGACAGAAGTTCTTATCAACTTTAAACTTTTTAATGCAAGAGAAGATGTAATCCCATCGTCCAGCATTAAGTCCTGCGCTGTGGTCACGCAACTCATAGAGGATTTCATCCATCTCAAAAGCCGCAAGAATCGTCTCAATTAGAACGGTAGCTTTGATCGTTCCTTGCGGTAATCCTAATTCATTTTGTGCCATTACAAAAATATCATTCCATAATCGCGCTTCTAAATGACTCTCCATTTTAGGAAGATAAAAATATGGCCCAGCTCCTCGCGCTAGTAATTCACGGGCATTGTGAAATAAAAATAATGCAAAGTCAAAAACACCACCAGAAACTCGCTTACCATCAATCGTCACGTGTTTTTCATCTAAATGCCAACCTCTGGGACGAACTTGTAATACAGCAATCTTGTCATTTAATGCATACGTTTTACCGTTTTGCTCAAAACGTAATTCACGTTTAATCGCACTTCTTAAGTTAATTTGACCTTGAATTTGATTATTCCAATTTGGACTATTGGAGTCCTCAAAGTCAGTCATATAGGAGTCTGCACCGGAGTTGTAGGCATTAATCACCATCTTGGCATCAACTGGGCCAGTAATTTCAACACGACGGCAATATAAAGCTTCTGGAATGGGGGCAATTTTCCAATCACCTTCACGAATCGCTTTGGTTTCTGGTAAAAAGTCAGGAATTTCTCCGGCATCTAAACGTTTAGTCCTCTCAACGCGAGCTTGTAAAAGCTCCTGACGACGTGGCTCAAACGTTCGATGTAATTTTGCCACTAAAGCTAACGCTTCAGGTGTTAGTACAGTCGCAAAATCTGGGGTAATTTCGGCATGAATTTCCATACCTTGTGGAAAATTAGACATTCTCTCTCCTGGGAATCATATTAAAAAATAATATTCAATTATGCCAAAAAGTCATAACAATAGACAAAAACTCGTGTGAAACTTTTAAAAATGAGCCTGATCAATCACTTCTGGTGGAGCTTGTACTAATTCAATTAAAACCCCAAATCCTGAAATCGGGAATTGATCATTACTTTTTGGATGAATAAAGATAATGTCATGCCCATCACCTCCGCGGCGAATACCTCCAGGAGCAAAACGCACTCCCTGCGAAGTTAACCATTCAACAGCTATGGGCAAATTGTCTACCCATAATCCGATGTGATTTAGCGGGGTTGTGTGCACAGCAGGTTTTTTATCTGGATCTAATGGCTGCATCAAATCAAACTCAATGGGGTGATTGCCACCGCCAATAGTAAAAATATCTTCATCGACATTTTCTTTTTCAGAAATAAAGTTCGTCTTGAAGTTAAATCCAAGCATATCTTGCCAAAGGGCTTTTATTTCATTTTTGTTGAGCGCGCCAATAGCAATTTGTTGAACGCCTAATATCTTAAATGGTCTTTGCATCTTACTTCTCCTTATCAAAACGGATGATCATCTGATCGACAGATAAACTTTCACCTTTTTTAGCCAAAATTTGTGCAACAATGCCTTCATGTTGAGCCAACATGACATTTTCCATTTTCATTGCCTCAATAATCGCCAACTTCTGCCCAACTTGTACCTTTTGCCCAACTTCCACAGATACCTCAGAAAGCAAACCCGGCATAGGTGAAAGCAAATACTGAGACATATCCGGTGGTGCTTTAAATGGCATGAGTCTTTGTAATTCTGCTTTACTCCTTGACATCACCATGGCCTGAAAACGAATACCGTTATACAAGAGCTCATAAAAAACAGATTGTCGATTAGCTTGTAAAACAATCGGAGAATTATTAACTAATCCCTCAAAAAGAATTTCACCCGGATGCCAATTGCTCAAAATGTCAAACTCTGTCTCTTGAATAACCACATGATCACCATCACCATCTGCTTCGATTTCAAGCGGAATATATTCTTGTTTCCCATGCTCTCCAATCACAACTGTCAATTGATTTGGTACTTGTGACTTATGTCCTTCTAACTGACCAGTGATGTTTCCAGACCGATTCACATATTGCAAATGAATCGAGCCTGCAATCGCACTCAATAATAATTTCGTATCTTGATCTAAACTAGCCCCCATAAAACCTTGAGGAAAATTTTTAGCAATAAATCCAGTATTAATTTGTCCTGACTGAAAATCAGGATGTTGCATAAGGGTTGCTTGAAACGGTATATTTGAATCAATCCCCTGTATTACAAATTGATTCAATGCAACCTGCATTTTGCTAATGGCTTCATCACGAGTGCCCCCGTGTGTAATTAATTTAGCAATCATGGAGTCGTAGAACATGGGGATTTCACCACCTTCATAAACTCCTGTATCCACCCTGACATCTTCAGATATGGATGGAGGCTGATATTTCACTAGCCGTCCTGTCGATGGCAGAAATTGCCGATAAGGATCTTCAGCATTGATTCGACACTCTATGGCCCAACCATTTCGTTGAACGTCTTTTTGCTCAAACGTCAGTTTCTCACCAGCAGCAACCCGAATCATTTGCTCCACAAGGTCTAGGCCCGTAATCATTTCAGTTACCGGATGTTCAACTTGTAAACGAGTATTCATTTCTAAAAAATAAAAGGACTGATCTTTACCCACCACAAACTCAACAGTTCCAGCGGATTGATATTGAACCGCTTTAGCTAATGCGACGGCTTGCTCACCCATCGCAAGCCGAGTTTGTTCACTAATAAAAGGGGATGGGGCTTCCTCAATTACTTTTTGATGCCTTCTTTGAATTGAACACTCACGCTCCCAGAGATAGACCATATTGCCAAAAGCATCACCTAAGATCTGAATCTCAATATGCCTAGGCTCTTCTACAAACTTCTCTATAAATATACGATCATCACCAAAAGAATTTCTTGCTTCATTTTGACAAGAAGTAAAGCCTTCAAAAGTTTCTTGATCGTTATACGCCACTCGA
>Ga0209189_1002276_pt1 | contig 13592 bp, 14 predicted proteins | sample C_130820_EF_Meta_FD_187308 | JGI IMG/M metagenome (GOLD analysis project Ga0209189, IMG submission 187308) | Freshwater microbial communities from Lake Croche, Canada to study carbon cycling - C_130820_EF_MetaG (SPAdes) (version 3) | ecosystem: Environmental > Aquatic > Freshwater > Lake... | reverse complement strand
CTATTTCGCACACACCCGCAGTTGAAAACCGTTGATGTTGGTAGGCTGTTGTTATGGCTAATCCACCGAAACCTGCTGAACTGAAGTTGTTACAAGGAAACCCTGGTAAAAGGGCAATGCCTAAGAATGATGCGATTGCACCATTGCAGTATGGGTATTGTGAACCGTTGCGCCCGTTGGGTGTTATGGGTAAATCGTTTTGGGATTCTATTTTTGGTGCTGGTGAAATGTGGATTTCTATTCGTACTGATACGCAACTTGTGCAAATGGTTTGTGAACAGTTAGATCGGCGTGAAGTTTTGCGGGAACAGTTTTTGCTTGACCCTTCTAATCGTCCAGTGAACATGAGTTTGATTGAGATTGAGAAACAGCTTGTTTCTGGGTTTAGTTTGTTAGGGTTTACGCCGGCTGATAGAACTCGCCTGGGACTTGTTTCGGCTAAGACTAAATCGAAGCTTGAAGAGTTGTTGGAACGTAAACGTAATGGAGTCTAGGTCGTGGCCGCCTAAATGGTTGACACCGGTTCCTGCTGAAGCTATTGCTAATGGTGATGGTTCGACTGCTGCTGAGTTTGCGGAACTGTTTGGGTCGGTGGGTAAAGACGGTATTGCTGGTAAAGCTGGTGAAGCGTTGCGGTTGCGTGATTGGCAGAAACAACTTTTGTTGCATTTGTATGCGCGCGATGAGAATAATGGTTTGTTGGCTCAGACGGCTCTGATTGGTATGCCGCGTAAGAATGGTAAGTCGGCGTTGAGTTCGGCCGCTATTGGGCTTTATAGCCTTATTGCTGAGGATGTTATGGGTGGTGAGGTTATTGCTGTTGCTGCTGAAAAAGACCAAGCGCGTATTGTGTTTGGTGAAGCTAAACGCATGGTCGAAAATTCTGAACTTTCTGATTTGGTGACGGTGTATAAAGATTCGTTGTTTGTGCCGTCGACTAACTCGGTGTTCAAAGTTGTTTCGGCTGAAGCTTATTCAAAAGAAGGTTTGAACCCTAGCCGCGTAATCATGGATGAGTTGCATGCTCACAAAAACCGTGAATTGTTTGACGTGTTTTCGTTGGCTATGGGTAACCGTGGCAAGATTGCACAACTGGTGGCCATTACTACTGCCGGTGTCAAGTCGGACATGACGGGGCAAGATTCGATTGCTTATGAGTTGTACCAGTATGGGCAAAAGGTGGCGCGCGGTGAAATTGTAGACCCCGCATTTTTTATGGCCTGGTGGGAAGCACCACAAGATTCCGATCACCGTATCCCCGAAAATTGGCGTATAGCTAACCCTGGCTTTGATGACATTGTTTCGGCTGAAGATTTTGTTAGTGCGGTACGTCGAACACCAGAAGCAGAGTTTAGAACTAAACGTTTGAACCAGTGGGTTAGTTCACAGATTAGTTGGTTGCCAACTGGTACTTGGGATGAGTTGACTGACTTGCAAGAACTTGACCCTGAAGCTGAATACATGGTTGGGTTTGATGGTTCCTTCTCAGGTGACACAACGGTTTTGGTTGGTTGCACAATTCCTAAAAATGATGAAAACCCTTATGTGTTTCTTATTAAGGCGTGGGAGAAAGATGACCGCATTCATGATGATTCGTGGCGTGTAGAGATTCAAGAAGTTGAAAACATGATTGCCGATTTTTGTGGGCGTTATAAAGTGCGTGAAGTGGCGTGTGACCCGTTTCGTTGGCAACGCTCAATGGAAGTGTTAGCTGAAAAGGGTATACCGATTGTTGAATACCCGTCTACATCGGCACGTCGCATGGTTACCAGTTGTGCCAAATTTTATGATGCAGTGTTAGATAAAAAACTTGCACACGACGGCAACCCGTTACTGACAAGACACTTATCTAACGCTGTAGTCAAATCAGATAACTTGGGTGTTCGTATTGTAAAAGAAAATCGGGCAAGCTCGCGACGTATCGACGCGGCCGTTGCTGCCGTCATTGCGTTTGATAGAGCAACTAGCGGTAAACTAGAAACACAGGTCATTCCTGAATTCTTTTTAGACTAGGTGGAATTTTGTCGACAATACTACAAGCTTTGGGAATCGTGTTGATTTCTGCCGGTGCTTTTCTTGCATGGCCACCACTAGGTTTTGTTTTTCTAGGTGCTGGTGTTTTGTTGTTTGGGTTAGCTATGGAGCGTGTCACTGATGCTGAATAGGCTTAGTAACTTAGGTGGCGAATCTCGCGTTATCTCATTCCAATCGTTGTGGGGTGCTGGTGACACTTTGTCGTGGGCTAACCAAGCTGGCACAAACATTACCGCCGACTCATCGTTAGAGATTGCTGCATTTTTTTCGGCTATAAGCCTTATCGCTGACACCATTTCAACGTTGCCCGTTGACTCGTACATTCGTTACGACGGTGCACGCAAACCGTTCAGACCTAAACCGGCATGGGTTGACCAACCCGATGTTGACCAAACAAAACAAGCACACTACCAACAAGTGTTAGTTTCGCTCATGGTTTTTGGTAACTCATTCACGCGTGTATTCCGTGATGAAGCTGGTGAGATAGTCAACCTAGTGACTTTAGATCCACAACTTGTACAGGTTGAACGTAACGCTATTGGCCGTAAAGTGTTTATTTACAAGGGCGAAAAAACGGCGTTGACAAGCGATGACATTATTCACATCACTGATTTGGTTATGCCTGGACAGGTGCGCGGTAAAGCTCGTATTGATGTGTTGAAAGATAATCTTGGTTTGGCGTTGGCGTTGCAATCTTTTGCTGCACGTTTCTTTGGTCAGGGTTCAACCACGGCCGGCATTATTGAATACCCTGGTGCATTAAACCGTGAACAAGCTAAAGCTATTACTGAAGGTTTTGATGCACGTCACCGCGGTTACCGTAACGCACACAAAACGGGTGTGTTGTCGGGTGGTGCTAAGTATGTGCAAACTTCTGTTGCTAATGACCAGTCACAATTTTTGCAGTCCCGCGAATTTGCGGTGCAAGACATTTGCCGTATTTTCAATTTGCCACCAGTGTTTTTGGGTGTGCCTGGAACAACAACTTATGCGTCTATTGAGCAGTTGATGATTTTCTTGGTTACGCATACGTTGCGCCCATACATTGAAAAGTTGGAATGGGCTTATGGCAAACTGTTGCCGTCTACAGCGTTCCTAAAGTTCAACGTGGATGGTTTGCTTCGTGGCGATTTTAACAGCCGTATGCAAGGTTATAGCATCGCTACACAGGGTGGGTGGATGAGTATCAACGACATTCACAAACTAGAAGATATGCCTAACGTTGACGGTGGTGACGTTTACCGTGTGCCATTGGCTAACGTCGATTTGAAAGCCGCTGGGTTGACTGAAAAAGAAGGTTTGGTTGATATGGCTAAAAAACTTATTGATTCAGGTTTTGAACCGGCAAGTGTTTTGTCTGCACTTGGTTTGCCGTCAATGGTTCACAGTGGGGTGCCTACTAAGAATTTGCAACCAGTGGCGAGCATTGATCCGTCTGCACCGTCTACCGTTTATGGGGCTAACTAATGGCGTATAACCAACCGTTGCGTATTGATGCTGGGGCTACTTTACCTACATTGACTTTTACTGTCACTAACGCTGATGGTAGTGTTTTCAATTTGACTGGGTACACGGCCAAAATGCAGTTACGCCAATACCCTAAAAGCACGTCTGCTTTAGCGTTGGAACTGACTCCAACTATTTCAACAACGTTGGGCACTGTGACGGTGAACGCGACGGCTGCACAAACAGCTACTTTAACTTTGCCTTCTTATTTTTATGCTATCGAACTGACCCGTTCAAGTGACGGTAACGTGGTTCGTTTAGCTGATGGTGTTGTTACTGTTTCACCAGAAGTGGTTTTCTAATGGATGTTTCTGTTTCTATTCCAGACCCGGCTAACGTTTCAGTTTTTGTTGCTAAGGGCGATAAGGGTGAAACTGGTGCACAAGGAATTCAGGGCATTCAAGGCATTCAAGGTGTTAAGGGTGACACGGGCGCAACAGGCGCGACGGGTGCCACAGGTGCCACGGGTGCACAGGGCATTCAGGGTATTCAGGGTATTCAAGGTGTCAAAGGTGACACAGGCGCAACAGGTGCAACCGGTGGCAGCGCAACCCACTACCATTACAAAGCTAAAACCACAACTACAACAGGCGACCCAACAAACACTTTTCTTGGTTGGGATAACGCAACGCAGATTAGCGCAACACAACTGCGTGTTTCACATCTTGACTCAGATAACCAAGATGACAGCGTTTTTTTAGATCTAATCAACCAGGGCGATTACCTAATTATTCAAGATGCTAACGTGTCGGCTAACTATCAAAAATGGTTGGTATCTGGTACGCCAACGAACTTATCAACTTATGACGCATTCCCAGTAACGTTAGTTGCTTCGGGTGGTGTAGGCACGACAAACTTTAGCAATAACCACGCACTTATTTTTGTTATTCTTGCTGTTGGTGATACTGGCCCTACTGGCCCACAAGGCCCACAAGGTATTCAAGGTGTCGCTGGGTCGACTGGGGCAACGGGTGCTACAGGTGCCACAGGTAGCTCGGGTGTTGTTTCTGTCACTGCACCTATAACTAACTCAGGCAGTTCAACGGCTGCTGTTTTGGGTTTAGCAGATACCGCGGTTACTGCTGGTAGTTACACTTATACGGCGTTGACTGTTGACGGTAAAGGTCGTTTGACTGCCGCTTCTTCTGGTACTGCACCGGCGGCCGCTTCGTCTACTACACCTATTGTTGATGGTACTGCTGCTGTTGGTACGGCTGTTACTTATGCTAGGGCTGACCACGTTCACCCAACAGACACTAGCCGTCTTTCTGCGACCGCCACGGCTGGTGGCGATTTGACTGGCACTTACCCTAACCCCACTTTGGCGGTTACAGCGGTTACGGCTGGAAGTTATACAAACACAAACTTGACTGTTGACGCTAAGGGCAGGATTACGGCGGCTAGCAATGGTTCGAGCGGTGGTGTTTCTTTGACACCGTCTGCAACGCAAACGATTGTCGCGCAAACTATTGCTACTATTCCGCTTGCCTTAAAAGGTGCGGCAGGGCAAACAGCTAACCTCTTTTCAGTTTCTAACTCTGCTAATACTGCATTATTTTCTGTTGACAAAAATGGATATATCACAGCATCAAATGGTTTCAATGTGTCAAATGGACTTAGTGCTTCAGGGACTTCAACCTTAAACGGAGCAACAACTTTTTATGCAGCCCAAGGGGTAACAATAACAGGGGCGGGTGTTGACTCAAACAATATTGCGCTGACTGTTATTGGCAATTACAATTACACAACTTCAACATCGGCCACAATTGTTGCTGATTTTCAAGATTACAATAATCAATCGGTAGCGACTATAAAACAAAATGGCGATTTTTCGATACTCAACAATTTTTCAGCGTCAGGTTTTTCAACTTCTAGCGCAGTTGTGTCCGTCAGTCAGTTGTTGCAAGCTACTAACGTATCTGCAACGACTTCATCACTATCTGCAACTCCCCTGACTATTCAACCAGCGGTTACTTCAAAAAGTGCTGCGACCACTTTGACGGCCGCTGAACTAAAAACTTTTATTATCCAATACACAGGTTCAACCGCAACTTTGACGCTCCCATTAGGTTCAGCTATGGGAACGCAGTTTGCGACTTTTGGTTCGAACGGAACAACAACAAACGCAAGTTACGATTGGTCGATTATCAACACAGGTGCAGGTGTTGTGACTTTAGCGGCCAACACAGGTCACACAATCGTTGGCTCGACAACAACATCATCGAGTGTTTCAAGCCAATGGCGAACTGTTTATAGAAGCGCCAATACTTTTGTTACTTATCGGATTAGTTAGGCTAAGACAATGGCTATTACAGCACAACAAGCAATTAGTAACTTCAAAAAATTTATTGGCACACCAAGAGCTAAACTACCGTGGCTTGCTGGTCGTGTAAAAATGTTGGACTGTGCAGCCGGTTATTCATACATTGCACACCTAAAACCTGAACAGATTTCGTGCAATGAATTGCGCAAAATAATGTTGCACAACAAAACATGGCGTATAACTGACAACGGCAAAACATTACCTAAGCCTGGTGACGCTGTAATCTTTGACTGGTCAGGCCACCAGAGCGGTACAGACCACGTTGGCATGGTTATCACTGCTGATAAAACAGGTGTCACACACATTAGTGCCGATTCGAACAGCGATCAACTTGTGCATGTTAACCATGTTGGTTGGCATTATGTAACAGGTTTTGGTGAAGTTGTAAAGTTTGCGACTAAGTAATGCCGTATGGAATAAGCAACAACCAAATTGACTGTAATGGTTGGGCGTTAGTCAAAGAAGATAATGGCCAATACGTTACTGTTGCTTGTCATGTCACTAAACAAGATGCTGTCGACAACATGATTGCTGTTTCGTTGGCTGAGAACTTAGACCCGTTGGGTGAAGTGCGTGCGTCTAAGGTCAAAGTTTTGATTTGTGACATTGATGACACGCTTATTCATAACGGCCGCATCATTCCTGATGTTGCAGATTTTATGAGTTCACAAGATTATGGCATCATCCTTGTTACGGGTCGTTTGATTGCTGACCGTCGAGCTACTGAACAACAACTTGCTAAACTTGGTATTGATTACGACCAACTAAAAATGAACGATTTGGGTTCCACTGCTAAATCGGTTGAGTTTAAAAAAAGAACAGCTGAAGAGTTGTTGAAAGTGTATGGGATTATGATGGCGATTGATAACGATGGCGGCGCGCGCGAAGCTTATGCGTCTTTGGGTATACCCGTGATTGACCCTGCTAACCTACCGTCGACACGCGACTTGTCTATGGAACCGACACAACCATCACCAGTTGCTTTGACTGCACCGGTTCCTACTGAAATGTTGGGGCAAGACAATAAAGCACCTGGCATTGTTTCTGACACGGCACCGGACATGGAAGCTGTGACCACTACAGATTTGTATAACCAACTTCGTGATTTGTTGGGTGAAGTAGTTATTTTCAAGTTCGTTGCGCACGGTTTTCATTGGAATGTGCGCGGCATAAACTTTCAACAGTTCCACGAATTTTTTGGTGAAATTTACCAAAACACTGATGAGTCTATTGACGGTATTGCTGAGAACATTCGCAAACTAAACTTTGATGCACCGTTTAGGTTGTCAGAGTTTATGGAATCTGCACCAGAGTTGGAACCTACCGATTCGACAGACCCGTTGGAAATGTCGCGTTCGTTGTATCAAGCTAACGAAGATGTGCGTGAATGTATTGTCAAGGCTATGGATTTGGCTGACGATTTGGAACAACAGGGTATTGTGAACTTTTTGGCTGAACGTTTAGATCAACACAGTACATGGCAATGGCAGTTGCGCGCTATTGTCGGTGACTCGTTTGCTAAGAATTATGAGATTGATGTTTTGGCTGTCGCTGAAGGTGATGAGTCTGGTCAGGGTAATGAAGATGTTGCACCGGCTGATGCCACTGCTGGAACTAATCAAAGTGCTAACGCTGTAGCAAATAATCAACCAGTTGTTGAAATGAATTCGTCTAAGTGGGCTAATGCTGCTAAAGCTATTGTTCGTAAACTTGACCCTATTCAAGAAGTGCCGTTGCCTGAAACTCGTGCAGGGAAACTTGAAACTCGTGTTGTGAATGCACACTTTGAAATGCGTGAAGCTATCGCTGGTTCGGGTATGCAATTTAGTGGTTATGCGGCCATGTTTGACAGCCCTAGTGAACCATTGCCGTTTACTGAAATTATTGCGCCTGGTGCGTTCAAACGTTCGTTGTCTAGCCGTAACGACGTAAAACTTTTGTGGAACCACGAAACAGGTACGGTGTTGGGTTCGACTCGTGCCGGAACGTTACAACTTGTTGAAGATGCTCAAGGTTTGAAAGCTATTGCTACTTTGCCAGATACACAAGCTGGCCGTGATGCTGCAACACTTATCAAACGTGGAGATGTTGCCAACATGAGTTTTGGTTTTACTGTTCCTAAAGGTGGAGATTCTTGGTCGGTTGATGGTCAGATGCGCACACTAAATTCTGTTCGTTTGCACGAAGTTTCAATTGTGGCGTTCCCGGCGTATCAAGCAACTTCTGTTTCTATCCGCTCAAACATTGACACAGATGAACTTGCTCAGGCATTAGAGAAACTTGAAACTGGTGCTGATCTGAATGATGGTGAATCGTCTTTGTTGCGCGACATTATTGGCAAACTAACCAAAACTGAAGTGAACGTTTCAAGCAACCTTGACATAAAGAAAAAAAACCTTGACCTACTAATGAACAGGATTTGATTATGGCTAGTAAAGAAGAAATCAAAAAAGCTATTCTTGACGCAACCAACAACCCTATTATTGGCGTTATTGTCGAAACCGTTGATGATGTAGCTGAAGCTATTTATAACTTGGACAACCCACCGGCCAAAGAAGTCCGTGTGGTTGTTCCTGAAGAAACGCGCTAGTTCGCGTTCACCCCACCAGTTCCTTCCCTTCTCTGGTGGGGTTTTTCTTTGCCCAAATGTTTAGAACAACTGTTCTATAATTAGCGGTTTTTTTGGGTATAAAATTAGAACAAGTGTTCTGCGTTAGCGCGGCATGGTTCTGTTCTGCGTTAGCGCGACAGGTTCAATAAACCCAAATCAATTCTTTTTGAAAGAGAGAAAACTAATGTCATCATTTCTAGATGCACAGGTTGAAGCTCGTCAGAAGGCTTGGCACGAAGCAAAGGCGTTGCTAGACAATGCTGCTGTTGAGAACCGTGACCTAACCGCTGCCGAAGAAGAAACCTATACCCGTATTACTGCCGACCTTGAAGCTCGTGCTGCACGCATTGAAGATTTCAAAAAAGTTGCTGAACGTGAAGAGCGTGCCGCTGCTGCTGCTTCGTCTTTTGTTCCTGCTTCTGTTTCGTCAACCGATCCTGCTGAACAGATTCGTCGTCTTGCTCGTGGCGAAATGCGTTCACTCGAGTTTGGTGCTGGAGCTGAACAGCGTGTTGGCCTAGTTCCTACAACAACTGGTGCACCGGTTCCTACCTCGTTCTACAACCAGGTTATTGCTGTTGCAAAATTTGTTGGCCCTATGTTGTCGACTTCAACCATGTTGCGTACCGCTTCAGGTGAGCCACTACAGATTCCGTCACAGGCAACTTACTCAGCTGGAACACAGACCGCTGCCGGTTCAGTTCTTTCAGAGTCAGACCCAACATTTAACAGCTTTATCACTTTGAACAGCTACAAGTTCGGTGGTATCATCACCGTCGCACGCGAGCTTATCGAAGATTCAGGTGTTGACTTGCTTGGTTTCTTGTCAGACCAAATCGGTATCGGACTTGGAACTTCTGTCAACGGTGCACTAACAAACGGTACCGGTTCAGTAACCCCTAACGGTATCTCTGTTGCTGCTGGTTCGGGTGTAACTGGTGGAACTGGTGTTACTGGTGCGTTCACCGCTGACAACCTAATCGATCTCGTATACAGCCTAAACACTGCTGCACGTCGTCGCCCAGGTGCTGGCTTCCAAATGTCATCGACTGCTATTGCTGCCGCTCGTAAGTTGAAAGACAATTACGGCCGTTACATTTTCGACCCGGCTCTATCGGCTGACAAGAACGACCTACTTCTCGGTTACCAGATTTTTGAGAACCCAGACCTAGCCGTTCCTGCTGTTGGTGCAAAGTCTGTTCTATTCGGTGACCTAGCTTCGTACTATGTTCGTGAAGTTGGCGGCATTCGTCTAGACCGTTCAGACGACTATGCGTTCGCTAACGACCAGGTTGCATTCCGTTTCACATGGCGTGGAGATGGCAACTTGCCACAGACCTCACACGTCAAGTACTTCAAGGGTGCAGCTAGCTAATCCCCTGTTTCAAACTGAGAACCCCCTAGTGCGTAGGCTAGGGGGTTCTCTTTTGCTATGATACTTTTACTTAGTAGAAAAGGGAAATTATGAGTAAACAAAAACGTGGCACTATCAGTTGGTATTCAAACAGTCCTAGCGCGCCTACAGGTTATGGTGTGCAGTCTGAACAAGTTTTAAAACGTTTAGTCCGTGACGGGCATTCTGTGGCTGTTCTAAGCAACTATGGGCAAGACGGCACGATTGGTTCGTGGGATTCAGGTTTTGGTAAAGTGCGCGTGTATCCGCGTGGAGCTGACCCGTATTCACAAGACGTAACCCCGTTGAACCACATGCATTGGGTGAACGAAAACGACAACGCTTCTAACGTGCTTATCACTTTGTATGACGCATGGGTTTTGAAAGGTAAACGTTTTGATGAGTTAAACATCGCGTCGTGGATTCCTATCGATCATTTACCAGTACCGCCTAAAGTTGCTCAATGGTGTAACAAACCTAATGTGACCCCGTTAGCTATGAGCAAGTACGGGCAGACACAGCTACAAGAATTGGGCATCGATTCGATTTACATTCCACACGCTTTTGAACCGGTGTTTAAACCGACTGAAACTATTCAGGGTGTCACTGGCCGTCAGTTCATTGGTGTTGATGAAAGCCGTTTTGTTGTGGGTATGAATGCGGCTAATAAAGCGTCGGGTTCGTTGCACCGTAAAGCGTTTAGTGAAAACTTTTTAGCGTTTAGTTTGTTTGCTAAACGTCATCCTGATGCTGTTTTGTATGTTCACAGTGACGTGTTTGGTGCGTATGGTGGTTGGAATCTTACACAACTTTGTGAAGCTGTTGGTTTGTCTAAAGACCAGGTTGTGTTTGTTGACCCTATCCCATATTTGCATGGGTCGATTGGGCAAGATGTGTTAGCTGGTTTGTATACGGCTATGGATGTTTTATTAGCTACGTCGTATGGCGAAGGTTTTGGTGTGGCTACGATTGAAGCACAAGCTTGTGGTACACCCGTTATTGGTTCTAATTTTGCTGCCACTGCTGAACTTGTTTCTGATGATGGTTGGCTTGTTGAAGGGCAGCCGTTGTTTGATGCTGGACAGTCTGCGTTTTATAACATTCCTAGTGTGCCAGGTATTGTGGATGCATTGGAACAGGCTTATGCGCGTGGCCGTGGTCGTAGTGAAACGTCGTTGAAGTTTGCTAAAAACTTTGCTGCTGAACATGTTTATAAAACACATTGGATGCCGGCTATAACTAAGTTGTTGAAGTGATCCCTGTACTTGGTTTTGCTACGCTTAAACGGTTTGATTTAGCTGAACGTTTATTAGCTTCTATCGACTACCCCGTCGAACACTTGGTCATTATTGACAATTCTGGTACACAAACGTGGGAACCTATCAAACCTGATTTGGTTGAAAAAATGTGGGTGTTGCGTATCCCGTTTGGTTTGGGTTATGGTGGCGCATGGAATCTGATTATCAAGTCGACACCTTATGTGCCGTATTGGGTTTTAGTCAATGATGATGCTTGGTTTGAACCAGGCGCGTTGAAACGTATTGCTAACAAGGTTGATACGTCGGCCTTGAACTTTGTTGAAGTGTCACCTAAATGGTCGTGTGTAGTTTTTGGTGAAGGTGCCATTGAACGTGTTGGTTTGTTTGATGAAAACTTTTACCCTATCTATTTTGAAGATAACGATTATGAACGTCGTTATGATGCAGCTGGTTTAGTGTCAACTTACATTGATGCTGTTGTGCACCATGACAACAGTTCAACGTTGGCTTCAGGGTTTCATAAACAAAACGATGTGACGTTTGGGCGTAACCATGTTTACTATCAAACCAAAGTTGATGGCAACGATTTTAGCCAGGGTAATTGGTCGTTGAAAACTAGAAGGTTGAACCGGTGGGATTGATTTATACGGGCGGTACGTTTGATTTGTTTCATGCTGGCCATGTCGAGTTTTTGAAACGGTGTGCCACGTTTGGGCAAGTCACAGTTGCTTTGAACACCGATGAGTTTATTGCTGATTACAAAAAGAAACCACCGGTCATGTCGTATGTGGAACGTGCCAGTGTTTTAGAAGCGTGCCGTTACGTCAACTTTGTTATGCCTAATTATGGTGGGGCTGATTCGACTAAATCGATTGAGATGGTTGAACCTGATCTGATTGTTGTTGGTTCGGATTGGGCGCGGCGCGACTATCACAAACAAATGGGTTTTACGCAAGATTGGTTGGATGAACGTGGTATTGGGTTGGTGTATTTGCCGTATACAACTGGTATTAGTTCCACTGAAATCAAGGCACGTTTAGCGCGGTAAACTTGTATTATGGCTATCTCTAATGGTTACTGCACCTTAGCAGACGTAAAAGCTTCTTTGCGTATTTCGGACACGGTTGATGACGCTCTCATTGAGATGGCGATCGAGTCTGCTTCACGCCTGATTGACACTTATTGTGCACGCACGTTTTATAACATGGGTACGGCTACACGTTATTTCTCAGCGCAAGATGCTTACTATTGCCCTATCAATGACATTCAGTCGGTGACTACTTTGAAAACGGCTGTGAATTCTAATGGTTCTTTTGATGTGACTTGGGCGGCTGAAGATTTTCAACTAGAACCTTTGAACGGGTTCGCTGATGGTGTCACAATGCCTTATACGGGCTTGCGTGCGTTGTGGAAGTATTTGTTCCCAACCATTGGTGAAAACGCTTTGGTGCAGGTTACAGGCGTTTGGGGTTGGGCTTCTGTACCTATCAGTGTGAAACAAGCTACCGTTATCCAGGCTTCACGCATTTTCAAACGTAACGATTCACCACTTGGTGTAGCAGGTTTTGGTGACATGGGCGTGTTGCGTGTTGGCCGTTCACTTGACCCTGACGTGCAACAACTTATAGACCCATACCGTCTTGTAAGAAACTTTGCATAATGGCAACTATCAACCAAATCCGTCAAGGCATTATCGACAACCTAACAACTATTTATGGGTTGCGTGCTGCCGCTGTTGTACCCGAAACACCTAACCCACCGGTCGCTATTGTGGAACTAAGTTCGGGCGCGTATGACACAACGTTTGGGCGTGGCTTGGATAGTTGGCAATTCACTGTGACGTTAATTGTTGGTCGTTCAGATAACCGTGCTGCACAAATTTCGTTGGATGAGTTTGTGGCTTCATCAGGTGATCGGTCAGTCAAACAAGCGATAGAATCTAATAAGACACTCGGCGGTTTCGCAAGTGATTGCCGTGTGACAAATCTGAACAGCTATGGGCAGATTACTCTTGGCGATACAACCTACTCAGGTGCTGAATTTGCAGTCAGTGTCTGGGCTAACTAAAGGAAAAACATAATGGCAAAATTCGTAGCGACGGACTTCAAAGTTACTTTGAACGCAACCGACCTAACTTCATCACTTCACGCTGTAACGCTAGACATTTCTTCTAACGAAGTTGAAACAACTAGCTTTGGTAACACTTACAAAACTATGGTTGGTGGACTAATTTCTGGTTCAGTCAAACTTGACTTCTACCAGGACTTTGCTGCCGGTTCAGTCGACGCGACTATCTGGCCTTTGGTCAACACTGTAGGTACTGTTACCATCACCCCTACCAGTGGTACTGTTTCGGCTACCAACCCGAAATACACCGCTATTGTTCTTATCAACGCTTACCAGCCGATTGCTGCTAACGTTGGCGATTTGGCTGCATTCTCAGTTACTTGGCCGTTGGCTGGAACT
>Ga0209189_1002272_pt1 | contig 13602 bp, 13 predicted proteins | sample C_130820_EF_Meta_FD_187308 | JGI IMG/M metagenome (GOLD analysis project Ga0209189, IMG submission 187308) | Freshwater microbial communities from Lake Croche, Canada to study carbon cycling - C_130820_EF_MetaG (SPAdes) (version 3) | ecosystem: Environmental > Aquatic > Freshwater > Lake... | reverse complement strand
CGGGTGGTGACCCATCACACGCCGGCCAACGCGATCATCTATGCCACCAGCTGTCCTGAAGGGACGTCCCTCTCCCTCACGGTGCGGGACGAAGAAAGGATCTTCAATGACATGGAGCGGATGCTGGCGGACCTCACCGGGCGGCGGCCCGGCCAAGTGCCGGTGGCGGTGTTCCACGCCGACTGCCTGGCCCGCGGCCGGCGCCTCTTCAACCGGGTGATGAAGGACGAACTGGTGCACCGCATGCAGCAGCCCTTCGCCACCGATGGAGTGCCGCCGCCCTGGTTCGGGATGTACGGCTTCGGCGAGTACGCCCGCCTCGGCGGCCGCAACGCCTATCACAACTACACCACAGCTCTCGCCGTCCTCTACCGGATTCCCGCAGGCGCCTCCTGAGCTGATGGAACAGGCCAACCCTGGGCAGCCCGGCCAGGATTACGGGACAGGCGCTTACAACCGGCTCCAGCAGGAGCTGATCGCCGTTCGCACCCAGCGGGACCGCCAGATTGCCCAGTTAATCAGGCTCAACCAGCTCTCCGATGCGCTGCTCACCGAGGTGGCGGCCGATCAGGTGGCCGAGAGCTTTGCTGAGGCCATCGTCGATGTGCTCGACATCGGCATCGGAGCCCTGTGGCTGTTGGATGAGCACCAGCCGGAGGTCCCTCGCTTCGCCCTCTGCGGCATCCGGGCACCCCGCACCGTCTGGGCTGCCGCCGGCCGGCGCCTGCTGGAGCGGCTTCCGCCAGCGCCCGGGCGCCAGGCCCAGCGGCTCCCGGCTGGCCTGGGCGATCTGCTGCCGGGTCCCGCCCTGGTGGATGGCCTGGCCTGCCGCTGCATCGACCGGGATGGCCGCTGCCGCGGCCTGCTGCTGGCCGCCAACTGCAGCGCCCATGCGGGCATGGCCGAGCCCGTCTGGCAGGAAAGCCTGGAGGTGCTGAGCCTGCTGGCCCAGAAGCTGGCCGCCCATCTCGATCGGCTGGCCGACCGGCAGCTGATCGCCACCCAGCTGCAGCAGCTGCAATCCTCCGAACAGCGCCTGGAGGCGGTTCTCAAAGGGGCGAACGACGGCTGGTGGGACCTGGATCTGATCGGTGGCCACTGCTTCCTTTCGGCCCGCCTGCAGGAGATGCTCGGTGAACCGGAACCGCGCCAGGTTGTGGCGGGAAGTTTCTGGCGGAATCGCATCCACACGGCCGACCGCCAACGCTTCGAATGGCTTTTCCAGCAGGTGTTGAGCGGCCGAAGCGAGATCCTCGAAACCGAATTGCGTCTCCGCTGCCGGGGGGAGCAATACCAGCCGATGTTGATTCGGGGCACCGTGATCCGGCTGGCCGATGGCTCACCGCAGCGCTTCTCGGGGTCGATGCAGGATCTATCGGAGCGCAAGCGCTACGAGGCCCAGGTGCATCGTCTGGCCTTCTACGACTCCCTGACGGAACTGCCCAACCGTCGCCTGCTGCAGGAACGCGTTCTGGAGCTGAGTCGCAGCAATGGCGATCGGAAGAACGCCTTTGGGGTGATGATGCTGGATCTCGACCACTTCAAGACCCTCAACGACAGCCACGGCCATGCGGCTGGCGATCAACTGCTCTGCGTGGTCGCCCAACGGCTGCAAAACTGCGTGCGCCGCCACGACATGGTGGCCCGGCTCGGCGGCGATGAATTCGTGGTACTGCTGGAAAATCTCGATGCCGACCCCAGCGTTGCCGAAGCCCGCAGCATCCGCCTGGCCGAGAAGATCACCGAGGCCATCCGCCAACCGATCCAGCTGGACTTCGGCAGCGTTCACCAATCGGTGAGCATCGGCATCGCCCTGCCCTCGAGGGAGGGCAGCACAAGCGAAAAGCTGCTGCAACAAGCTGATCTTGCCCTCTATGAATCCAAGTCCTCGGGCCGCAACAAAGCGAAGCTGTTTCAGGAGGACATGCAGCACCGCATCGATCGGCTCAGCCAACTGGAAGCGGCCATGCGCGAAGGGCTCAGTCAGGGTGAATTTAGCATCGCTTACCAGCTCCAGGTTGATCGCCATAGGGTGGCCGTTGGTTCAGAAGCCCTGATCCGTTGGTCGCGGGGCGACGGCTCGATGATCGCCCCGGCTGAATTCATTCCCGTGGCGCAGAATACCGGGCTCATTCACAACCTTGGCGATCTGATGATGAGGCAGGTGCTCACGGATCTTTTCCACTGGGAACGACTAGGACTTCCCAAGGATTTCAGGGTAGCCATCAACTTCAGCACACCGGAGTTTCTGCGTCCTGATTTTGTTCAACAGGTGATCGGCATGCTGAAGAGCACCGGTGTGAGTGGCCGCAGGCTGCGTTTCGAGATCACCGAGGATTCGGTGCTCTCGGATCTGGCAGCTGCGGCCGAACGCATGCAGCTGCTGATGGAGCATGACATTGAATTTTCCCTTGACGATTTTGGAACCGGCTACTCCTCATTTGCCTACCTGCGTTACCTGCCGGCTGGAGAGGTGAAAATCGATCAGGGCTTCGTGAGACGCTTTCTCCAACATCCCCAAGATGCCGCCATCGTGCGGGCGATCATCGAACTCGGCCGCTCCTTCGGGCTGCGGGTCGTGGCCGAAGGTGTGGAGAGTCCTGAGCAGTGGCAGGCTCTCCAGGAAGCGGGCTGCGAGATCTTCCAGGGCTTCCTCTTCGACCGCCCGGTGATGGAGATGGAAAACCACCTTCTCGATCGCCTGCGGGAGCTGCAACTTTCCTCTCCCTGAATCGCTCTTCGGCCATGCAGCGCCTTCCCGAGCCGGAACTGATGGACGACGCGCTGCAGGCCCGCGCCTACGCCGCCGCCGATTTTTCCGCCACTGATCAGGCGCTGGTGGACACGCTGCTGGCGCACCTCGGGCCACGGTCGTCCCAGGCCCCTGGCCGCCGCGAACGCCTGGTGGATCTGGGCTGCGGCCCCGGCAACATCAGCTTCCGCCTGGCGGCGGCCTTCCCGGAAGCCACGGTGCTGGGCCTCGATGGCGCCGCGGCCATGCTCGAGCTGGCAGGCCAGCGGCGACAGGGCGGTCCCGATCAATGGCCGGGACTGCTGTTTCACCAGGCTTGCCTGCCCCTGGAGCCTGGCGCCCTCGAGGCGCTGCCTGCCCCCTGGCGCCCCCCCTTCACCGCCCTGGTGAGCAACAGCCTCTTGCACCATCTGCACGATCCCCAGGTGCTCTGGCGCAGCCTGCTGGAGCTGGGCGAGCCCGGGGCCCTGGTGGTGGTGCGGGATCTGCGCCGCCCCATCGATGATGCGGCCCTCGAGAACCTGGTGGAGCGCCATGCCGCCGGCGCCCCGGCCGTGCTGCGCCGGGATTACCGCCAGTCGCTGCGGGCCGCCTTCCGCCCGGCGGAGGTGGAGGAGCAGCTGGAGGTGGCCGGCCTGCGGCAGCTGACGGTGCAGGCACTGGGCGACCGCTATCTGGAGGTGAGCGGCCGGCTGAATTAAGCCCGACCAAGACGCTCCTGTCCCGGCAGACCACCCCAATGGGGGATCCCAAGGAGGGATGCCGTTGTTGCCGTGGTCCGCGAATCCAAACGCATTGAAAAGGCATGAATTCCATCGATCCTGTCGAAGGAAACGCCCGGATGAAGCGGTTCAACAAACGAGGACTGTTCTGCTGGCGAGAGGCAGCACCGCTTGGCCCCGCTCCCACCGGCTGGCAGGCTGGGGCCATGAGCACCGATTCCCCAGACGCCCCCTCTGCCCTGGCCGCGGCGAGCACAAACGACCCGGAACGCGCCGCCCTGGCCGAGGCGGTGTCGCGGCGCCGCAATTTCGCGATCATCTCCCACCCCGACGCCGGCAAGACCACCCTCACCGAAAAGCTGCTGCTCTACGGAGGCGCGATCCAGCAGGCCGGTGCCGTGAAGGCTAAGGGAGAGCAGCGCAAGGTGACCTCCGACTGGATGGAACTCGAGAAACAGCGGGGGATTTCAATCACCTCCACCGTGCTGCAGTTCGACTACAGCGGCAGCACGATCAATCTGCTCGACACCCCCGGCCACCAGGATTTCTCCGAGGACACCTATCGCACCCTCGCCGCGGCCGACAACGCGGTGATGCTGGAGGACGCCGCCAAGGGCCTTGAACCGCAGACCCGCAAGTTGTTTGAGGTCTGCCGGATGCGGCGGATCCCGATTTTCACCTTCATCAACAAGATGGACCGGCCGGGCCGGGAGCCCCTGGAGCTGCTTGATGAGATCGAGAAGGAACTGGGACTCGCCTGCTGGCCGGTGAACTGGCCGATCGGCAGCGGCGACCGCTTCCGGGGTGTGATCGACCGGCGCAGCCGCGAGGTGATCCTGTTCGAGCGGGCCGAGCGGGGCCGCCAGAGCGCCGAGAAACGCCTTGCCGCCGATGCCCCGGAGCTGGCCACCCTGGTGGAGGCCGAACTGCTGGAGCAGGCCTTCGAGGAACTCGAACTGCTGGAGGGAGCCGGCGCCGACCTCGATCTGGAGATGGTGCACGCCGGAGAACTGAGTCCGGTGTTCTTCGGATCGGCGATGACCAACTTCGGGGTGCGCCCCTTCCTCGATGCCTTTCTGGAGCTCGCCCAGCGGCCCTCGGCCCGCACCAGCCGCGAGGGGCCGGTGGATCCGCTGCGGCCGGGCTTCAGCGGGTTCGTGTTCAAGCTCCAGGCCAACATGGATCCACGCCACCGCGACCGGGTCGCCTTCGTTCGGGTCTGCAGCGGCCGGTTCGAGAAGGACATGAGCGTGCAACACGCCCGCAGCGGCCGCACCCTGCGGCTTTCACGGCCCCAGAAACTCTTCGGCCAGGACCGGGAGGTGGTGGAGGACGCCTACCCCGGCGATGTGATCGGCCTGAACAATCCCGGCATGTTCGCGATCGGCGACACCCTCTACCTTGGCCCGCGGGTGGAATACGAGGGCATTCCCTGCTTCAGCCCGGAGATTTTCGCCTGGCTGCGCAACCCCAACCCCTCCGCGTTCAAGAGCTTCCGCAAGGGCGTCAATGAGCTGCGGGAGGAGGGGGCGGTGCAGGTGCTCTACGACACCGATGCCAGCAAGCGCGATCCCATCCTGGCGGCGGTTGGTCAACTTCAACTGGAAGTTGTGCAGTACCGGCTGGAGAACGAATACGGGGTGAAAACCCGCCTCGAACCGATGGAGTTCAGCGTGGCGCGCTGGGTCAGCGGCGGCTGGCCCGCCCTGGAGAGGGTGGGCCGCATCTTTAACTGCAAGACCGTGCGTGACCCCTGGGACCGGCCCGTGCTGCTGTTTCGCAACGACTGGAACCTCAACCAGCTCCGAGAAGACCATCCCGATCTCGATCTCGCCTCGGTGGCGCCGGTGGTGAGCGGCGTCGAGCCGATCGCCCTCTGATCGGCGCCCCCTGACCAACCGGAGCCATCGGCCGCCGCACCTGCCGCTGGCGGACGCCAGAATGGCGCAATGAATCGTCATGCCGACCCACCGGTTGCCCGCGATGACGACAGCTGCGATGCCCAGCTCCCCATCCCATGCCGCACCGGGATCCGGCGCCTTCTGGTTGGTGCGCCCCCGCAGCGATGGCGGCTGTGATTACGTGAGTTTCTCCCCTTCCCATGGCGCCGTGGAGATGCGCGAGGGCAGCCACCTGCCGCCCCAGATGCCCCTGCTCAAGCGCCGCCGCCGCCTTGGCGCCGAGGAGGCCGATGCCTGCCGTCGCCATCTTCAGGTCGAAGCTGGGTTCCGCCACAGCGACCCCCTGTTCTGACCGGGCCTGTTTACGCTCAATGGCATGAACCAAGGCACCCCACCGGCACCGGGCTCGTCCGGTTTCGCCGCCGACGGAGCGGACCCCTATCAGCGGCTGGGGGTCGAGCCCGACGCCTCCTTTGACGCGGTCCAGGCGGCCCGGGCCGCTCGGCTGGAGCAGGTGGGGGAAGACCCCCTGGCCCGATCCGCCATCGAAGCCGCCTACGACGCCGTGCTGATGGATCGGCTCAAGGAGCGCCAGCAGGGCAAGGTGAGCAGCGCGGCCCGCAGCGCCTCCCAGCGGGAGCAAACGGCGCCGGCCCCACCACGGGCTGTGTTGCCCTCGTTGCCCTCCCTCCCCCAGCTTCCCTCCGGCCGGATCACGGCCCCGAGGCCTGCCCTTCCTGGGCTTGCCCTGGCCGAAGGCCGTGAGCGCTGGTTTCCCCTGGCCACCCACGGCGCCCTGCTGGTGCTGCTTGTGGCCCTGCCCGCCCTGCCCGCCGACCTGCTGTTGGCCCTGACCACCGCAGCCACCGTGCTCAACCTGCAGCGGCGCCACGGACGTTTCCTGGCCGCCGTGGGCTGGTCGGTGCTGCTTCTGGTGGTGGGTCTGGTGGTGGGAGCGCTGCTGCTCTCAGCCCTGGCCCCCGGCCTGCCTCCGGCCCTGCCCCTCAGCCCCATCCAGATCGAGGCCATCCCTGCCCTGGTGCTTCTGTTGCTGGGGGCGCTGTTCATCGCCTGAGCGCGCGCGGTGCCTCAGCAGGCGGCGCCAGGGAGCCTTGGTGGGGTGGGATCGCCGCAGGGGTCAGACCACCGCTCCGGCCAGATGCCCCGCCAGAGCCGTGATCCCCATGGCCAGCCCCCCCCACACGAGCATCCGCACCACCCCACGGAGCACCGTGGCCCCACCGGCCTGGGCGGAGAGGCCGCCGAGGATGGCCAGGGCCACCAGGGCGGCTGCGGTGGTCACCCCGGCGATCCGGTTCTCGGGGGCCAGCCTGATCGCCAGCACCGGCACCAGGGCGCCGAGGGTGAAGCTGGCGGCAGAGGCCAGGGACGCCTGAATCGGCCGGGCCCGAAGGGTGTCGCTGAGCCCCAGTTCATCACGGGCATGGGCGCCAAGGGCGTCATGGAGGGTGAGCTGCTCGGCCACCTGCCGGGCCGTTTCCGCGGTGAGCCCGCGCCCCTGGTAAATCTCCACGAGCTCAGCCAGCTCCCCGGCCGGATCGGTGGCCAGCTCCCTGCGCTCCCGGGCCAGGTCGGCTGCTTCGGTATCGGCCTGGGATTGGACCGATACGAACTCACCAGCCGCCATCGAGGCCGCCCCCGCCACCGTGGCAGCCAGAGCGGAGATCAGGATCTGGGGCCGCATCGCGCCGGAGGCGGCGATGCCCACCACCAGACTCGCCACCGAAATCGTGCCGTCATTGGCTCCGAGCACCACGGCCCGCAGCCAACCGATCCGGTGGCTGTTGTGCTGCTCCCCGTGGCGCCCGCCCCAGGAGCGACGGCCGTGGCCGCCCTCGGGCCCGCCGGCTTGAAGCCCCGAAGGCCTGAGCCCGTAACGGTTTTCGCTGGAGCTGGCCATCGGTCACCGGACAGTGGACCCAGCATGCCCGCGGATTGCTGCGGCGCCCGCGCTGATCGCCATCTCCGCAGCGGCCTCATCCGCTCAAGCTGCAGCGAGCCCTTGGGATAGGGGCGGCCTCAAGCCGGATCAAACTCGGCGATGAGCTCGCGCAACTCTTCAGCCGGCACCCGGTAGGTGGCACTGCAGAAGTGGCACACCAGCTCAGCCTGGCCATCCTCCCGCAGCATGGCGCCGAGCTCGTCGCGCCCCAGCAGCTTGAGGGCCCCCACGCTGCGACTGCGGCTGCAGGGGCAGTGGAAGCGCAGGGCCTGGCGGGCCTCAGCCTGCTCCAGGGGGAGCGGATCGAGGTCGGGGAAGATGTCTTCCAGCAGGCGATGGAGCTGGCCGGCGCTGGCGGCCAGGCGGCCGGCGAAGCCCTCGATCTCCCGGCAGCGCTCCTCCAGCAGCGCCACCAGGGCCGGTTCCCGGGCCGCCTTCGGCAACACCTGCACCAGCACCCCGCCGGAGCAGCGCACCCCATCGCTGCCGATTTCCTCACCCACGAACAGGGCCGAAGGGGTCTGCTCGGAATGGAGCAGGTAGGAGGCCACGTCATCACCGATGCCGCCGCTCACCAGCTCCACGGTGCTGCTGAAGGGCTCGCCCTCACCGATGTCGCGCACCACGTGCAGGTAGCCGGTGCCGGTGGCGCGGCGGAGATCGAACTGCGATAAACCGTGGCGATCCACCACCAGATCGAGTTCCAGGGCGGGATCCCCCACATAGCCCCGCACCGTGCCATCGCGACCCGCATCCACCATCAGCCCCCGCAGGGGGCCATCGGAGCGGATGCGCAGGTTCACCCGCCCGTGGGCCACTTTCATCGAGCTGGCGAGCAACAGCCCCGCGGTCATCGCGCGGCCCAGCAGGGCGGTGGTGAGAAAGGAAAGACCATGGCGCCGCTGGGCCTCGCGGCTGATACCGGTGGTGCTCACCGCCACCATGCGGATGCCGCCACCGGCGGCGGTGGCCCTTAGCAGCTCATCGCCCATCGCGTCCCCCATCGCCCCCGTCCAGTGCCGGCATCGTAAGGATCACCGGAGCGGGCCGCTGCCGGAGCAACTGCAGCTGGCCGTTCTCCAGAAACCAGCCCTCCTCCGCCACGCCCGCGAAGAGTTCGGGTTCATGGGTCACCACCAGCAGGGCCCGTTCCCGGGCCAGGGCAGCGATGAGTTGGAGCACCTCGCTCCGCACGGTCCAGTCGAGTCCCGCGGTGGGTTCATCGAGCAACAGCACCTTGGGATCGCGAAGCAGCTGCACCGCCAGGGCCAGGCGCCGCTGCTGACCACCACTGAGCCGTTCCGGCGCCTGTTGGAGGGCGATCGACGCCAGACCCACCTGGCTCAGCACCCGTTCCACCGTCTCGCCGGAGAGCCGCCGCTGGGCGAGCTTCAGTTCCTGCCCCACGCTGAGGCCGAGGAAATGGCGTTCCGGAAACTGGAACACCAGGCCACACAACCAGCGGCGCTGGCGAGCGTTGAGCGTCTCGCCGTTCCAGAGAATCTCGCCGGCATCGGGATCGGCCAGGCCAGCGATCAACTCCAACAGGGTGGTCTTGCCCGAGCCGCTGCGGCCCGCCACCAACATCGGAGCTCCCGCCGCCAGCTGAAGGGAAACCCCCTGCAGCAGGGGCTGGCGCGCGGTGGCGGGCTGATAGTGGAGGGAGCGGAGTTCAAGCATCCCCCCAGCTTGCCGGGGCAGGGTGGGCGGAGTGGTTGCATGGGGAGGCTTCCACCCCATCGCTTGATCGCTCCCATGGAGGTTCGCTTCCGCGAAGTCGACCCCTTCAACTGCTGGATCTGGCTGCGCTGCGGCCATCCGCCCGGTGCGGCGGAGCGGAGCTACCTCGAAACCGTGTTCGACAGCTGGTTCTTCCTCGGCAAGCTTGGGGGCTTCAACGCGGAGAACCTCCAGGCCCATGAGGAGGGGGCCGATCTGAACTGGCTGGTCTACGAGGCGGATGAGGCGGAGCGGGCCCTGCCGGCGCTGATGCACAACATGGGTCAGATGGAATACCAGGAGGAATGGGCGCGCTGCTGGCTGGATCTGGGCACCAGCGATGCTTTCGCCCTCGACGTGTTGATCAACACCCTCGCTCAGCTGAACAGCGATGTGCTGGAGATCGAGGAGGTGCTGATCGGCGGCATCAACGAGGACTGGCCGATCGAGGAGGACCCCGACAGCCCCTTCGCCCTGGACGACTGAGCAGCGTCGCCGATGGCCCGTGAACTGCGCCGGCTGCTGATTCCGCCCGCCAGGCTGGAGGCGGCGGCCCGGAACGGGCCGGAGCGAGCAGGCATCACGCTGGCCCTTGAGCCCGATGAAGTCCACTACCTGGGGCGGGTGCTGCGCCTCCGCCACGGCGACCGCCTCGACGTGATCCACGGCGAAGGGGCTCGTTGGACCGCCAGCCTGGCGTCGCCGGCCCTGCTGCAACTGGAGCAGCCCCTCGATCAGCCCCTCGAGCGGGCCGATCCGCCATCACCCGCCATCACCCTGGCGATGGCGGTGCCGAAGCGGGATGCGGAGCTGGTGTGGCGCATGGCCACGGAACTTGGAGCCACCCGGCTCCAGCCCCTGCTGGCCAGCCGCGGGGTTGTGCGCGGTGGCTTACCCCTGGAGCGCTGGCGCACGATCGTGCGGGAAGCCACCGAACAATGCGAACGCCTCTGGATGCCCCACCTGGCGGATCCGGTGGAGGCCCGGGAGTGGTTCCGCACTCCGGCGGCGGGGCCTTCCCTGCTGGCCACCACCCGCCAGGAGGGCCTCGCCAGCCTGCCCGATCTGCTGCCGAACCTGTTGCGGGGCCTCCCGCAGGACCGGTCTGGGGAGCGGGGCGATGCACGCCCCGGGGAGCTGAGGCTGGCGATCGGCCCTGAGGGAGGCTGGTGCGCTGAAGAGGAGGCGGCAGCGATCGGGGCCGGCTGGCAGCCGGTGAGCCTGGGAAGCGCCATCCTCCGGACCTCCACCGCAGCGGTCGCCGGCCTGGCCTGGCTTGCCCTGGGGGCCGGCCGGGAGGATTGAAGGGCCGTGTCCACGCCCTGGGGCACCGAAGGGGCTCAGCAAAGGGCACCTCAGGCAACGCCGGGCAGGGGCCCGGATCAGGGCACTTGGCGGGCCGGCCCAGCGCGTGGACCCAGCAGGCCCTCGCAAATCAAGGCCCGCCAGAGAACGAACGGGATTCTTCGCGCCAGCGGCGGAGAAACCCCTGGTCAGTTCATCACATCTGGTCAGTTCTTCACAAAGGAGCGGGCGATCGCCCGGAAACCGGCAAGGTTGGCTCCACCCCTGCGGCGCCGCTGAGGGTTGGCTCCGCCGGGAACCAGGGCCTCCGGCGCAAAGGTGGTCAGGGATGGCGCCGGCCGGTTGGCCTGGGCAGCCGCGAGTTCGGCGGCGATCGCCTCGGCGGTGGTCGGCGCGGCGCTGGCCGCGGGAGTGGCAGCAGCTCCGGCGGTGGGCTCCACGGCTGCGCTGGGCAGCTCGCTGGCGCTGACGGCGGGGGCGGGGGCGGCGCTTGCGGCGGGGGCCACCTTCAAAGCCACCTGGGCTGGCTTGCTCACTTCAACCTTGGCGGGGGCGGCCTTTTCCCTCACCGGGGCCACCACCACGGCGGCAGGCTGCTCGGAGGCCTTCTCCGAATCGCCGCTGAGGTCAAGGAAGAATTTCGGCTTGAAGATCATGGGAGCGGCCGCGATGGGGCGATTATCCGCCGGCGGCGGCGGGCTGAGCCCAGGCGCTTAGACCAGTGCAACAGTCCCCCCTGGAAGGCGGCTCCACCTGCCGCTCCGGTGCTTCGGCGATGGCCAGCGCCGGGCTCCGGCAAAGCGGTCCTGCCACCCCTGCCCAACCCATGCTCTCCCTGCCCCCCCAGGCCCCAGCCCCGTGGCTCCTGGCCCTCGCCCTCAATGCCCTGCTGATCGCCCTGGCCCAACGGACGCCGGTACTCACACGGGCGGGCTGGGTGCACGCCGGCATCCTCGGCACGATCCTGTGGGGCACCCTCGGCTGGCGCGGCTGGCTGGCGGTGGTGCTCTACCTCGCCCTCGGCTCCCTGGTCACCCGGCTGGGGTTGCGCCAGAAACAGGAGCGCGGCCTGGCGGAGGCGCGCGGCGGCCGGCGGGGCCCGGAGAACGTGTGGGGGTCGGCCCTGGTGGGTGCAGGGCTGGCCATGCTGACGGCCCTGGCTCCACTCCGCTGGAGCGGCCCGCTGCTGGTGGCCTTCGCGGCCAGCTTCAGCGCCAAGCTGGCTGACACCTGCGGCAGCGAGATCGGCAAGCGCTGGGGCCGCCACACCCTGTTGATCACAAGCCTGCGGCCGGTGCCCGCCGGCACCGAGGGGGCGGTGAGCCTGGAGGGAACGGCCGCCAGCCTGGTGGGCGGCCTTCTGATGGCCCTGGTGATGCTGGCCCTGGGACTGATCCAGGGTGTCGGCACCTGGTTGCTGGTGGGGGCTGTGGCCCTGGTGGCCACCCTGGCCGAGAGCGTGATCGGCGCCACCCTGCAGCGCCGCTGGGGCTGGCTGAGCAATGAGCTGGTCAATGGCGTGCAGACCCTGCTGGCGGCGTTGCTGGCCCTGGCGGCGGTGGGATGGAAGGGAGGTTGAGACCGCCGCGCCGAAGCGTTCAAGCGGCCCAAAGCCCGCCTCAACCGGCGCCTTCCTCCAAAGGGTCCAGCGCCTCCCGGGCGGCTCGCCAGCGTTCTGTCGCCTGTCGCAGCGCGTGCACGGTGGCGTCACAGCGCCGCTGGGCCATGCGGGGGTGGATGCCCAGTTGCCTTCCCAGCTCCACCCAGGTGCAGCCCAGGCGCAGGCGGCCCTCCACCAACTGCCGGCGCATCGGATCCAGGGCCGCCAGCTGCTCCCGGAACCAGGCGCGCTCCGCTGCGCTTCGATCCGATCCCGCAGGCTCCGGATGCTCCTCCACCAGGGACCGTGGATCGGCGAGGCGATCCAGCAGCACCCCACCCTCGCCGGCATCGCTCCCGGCCGGCCCGCGCTCCAATGGCGCATCGAGACTGCGGGGCTGGGCGGCGGCCCGCAGCTCCTCGATCTCCAGCAGGCGCTCTGGGGCACAGCCCAACCTCTGGGCCAGCCGGATCCGATCCAGGGGAGGCAGCCCGCGCCCCCTCCGCTCCTCCTGCAGCCTGGACGCCTGCTGGCGCAGCTCCCAGAGCGGCCGGGGAATCCGCACCATCGGCTGTCGGTCGCGCATCTCGTGCAGCAGCGCACCGCGGATGTAGGGCACCGCAAAGCTGCTGAAGCTCACGGCGCGGCTGGGATCGAAGGCCTCCACGGCCCGGATCAGGCCCAGGCTGGCCACCTGGATCAGATCCTCGTGGGGCAGCGGCGGCCGGGGGGCCAGGCGTGCCACCACGGCTCTGGCCAGGGGCAGGTTCGCCTCCACCAGGGCGTTGCGGAGACGGAGACGCTGGGTCTGATCGCTGCTGCGCTGCAATTGACTCCAGCCCGGCAGCTCCTGGTGACGCCGTGAGCGCATGGACGCGGCGGCGGGGGCCAAGGGCCTCACGTTCTGGGGAGGGTGAAGGGGGAGCATGGGAGCACCCTGCGGTCGATTCCCTCACAAGGTGCCCCGCCTCCAGGCCGCCGGGTTCACCGGATCGGCGGAGCCCGATTCACCCGATCGGGGGATGCGGTGGAACGCCCACGGCACCTCCTCAGGGGCCGTGCCGGCGCTCCGGATCGGAAGCGGCAGGATTCTGCAGCGGTCTCAGCCGCTGGCGGTGGTTTGCAGGCCCATCTCCAAACCCGCCCAGTGCAGGAGAGCAGGCCAGGCGCGCAACCGCCCGTACACCTCGGCATGGCCATCGGTGTTGAGGTGCAGCCCGTCGGCATCCAGCCAGCGCAGCCACCGGGAATCGGCCAGCAGGGGTTCCAGAAGGGGCAGGAAGGGAACATCGGCCTCCAGGCAGGCCTCCTCCAGCAGAGCCTCGTAGCGGCGCACCTCCTCCAGCCGATACCAGAGCACTTCCGCAAAGGGCATGGCGGCCTCATCCACGGGAGTGAGGCCCAGCACCAGGGTGGGGGCCAACGCGCGGGCCTGGCGCAGCATCTGCTGAAAGCCGAAGAGAAAGCCCTCGGGATCGAGCTGCTGGCGGCCGTCGGGCCGACCGACACGGGCCGTGTCGTTGAGGCCCACCGCCAGCAGGATGCCCTGGGGACGCTGCCGCCGCAGTTCCCCCCGGCCGAGCACCTCCGCACAGAGACGAGCCGCCACCCGCTCCAGCCCATCCCCGCGGACGCCCAGG
>Ga0209189_1002270_pt1 | contig 13603 bp, 17 predicted proteins | sample C_130820_EF_Meta_FD_187308 | JGI IMG/M metagenome (GOLD analysis project Ga0209189, IMG submission 187308) | Freshwater microbial communities from Lake Croche, Canada to study carbon cycling - C_130820_EF_MetaG (SPAdes) (version 3) | ecosystem: Environmental > Aquatic > Freshwater > Lake... | reverse complement strand
TCAAGGCGCTTAAAAAAGATATCAAGAAACTACTCACTACCAGTCAAGATTGGTGGCCAGCTGATTGGGGTCACTATGGCGGCCTGATGATCCGTATGGCTTGGCACTCTGCTGGCAGCTATCGAATTGCCGATGGAAGAGGCGGGGCAGGTACAGGCAATCAACGTTTTGCGCCACTTAATTCTTGGCCAGATAACACTAACTTAGATAAAGCCCGTCGTCTCTTATGGCCAATCAAAAAGAAATATGGCAACAAGATCAGTTGGGCAGATCTGATGATTTTGGCAGGCACTATCGCCTATGAGTCCATGGGCCTTAAAACCTTTGGCTTCTCATTTGGTCGCGAAGATATTTGGCATCCTGAAAAAGATATCTATTGGGGCTCAGAAAAAGAGTGGCTCCAAAAAAGCGGCGGCGAAGGTTCTCGCTATTCAGGTGAGCGGGATTTAGCCAACCCATTAGCCGCAGTCATGATGGGGCTCATTTATGTCAACCCAGAAGGGGTTGATGGGAAGCCTGATCCATTAAAAACAGCTCACGACATTCGTGTGACATTTGCCCGCATGGCCATGAATGATGAGGAAACCGTTGCACTGACTGCTGGTGGACATACCGTAGGTAAAGCCCACGGCAATGGTAATGCGGCAAACTTAGGCCCAGCGCCTGAGGCGGCGCCGATTGAGGAACAAGGTCTAGGCTGGATGAACCATAAGACTCGCGGCATTGGTCGCGATACGGTTACTAGCGGCATTGAAGGTCCCTGGACAACAAACCCAACTCAATGGGATAACGGCTACTTCAAGCTATTGCTCAATTACGACTGGGAATTAACTAAGAGCCCGGCAGGCGCATGGCAGTATCAGCCCATCAACATCGAGGAAGCAGATAAGCCAGTTGATGTAGAAGATGCTTCGATTCGCACCATGCCAATGATGACTGATGCTGATATGGCCATGAAAATGGATCCTGAGTATCGCAAGATCTCAGAAAAGTTCAGCACAGATCAGGCATATTTTTCTGAAACATTTTCCAGGGCTTGGTTCAAGCTCACTCACCGCGATATGGGTCCTAAAGCAAGGTACTTTGGTCCAGATGTGCCAAAAGAGAATTTGATTTGGCAAGACCCAGTTCCAAAGGGTTCTAAAAAATATGATGTCAAAGCAGTGAAGGCCAAGATCAAAGCCAGCGGCTTATCTAATAGCGAGATGATTGCTACCGCCTGGGATAGTGCTCGCACCTTCAGGGGTTCAGATAAACGAGGCGGCGCTAATGGTGCTCGTATCCGCTTGGCACCACAAAAAGATTGGATTGGTAATGAGCCAACACGCTTAGCCAAAACACTGAGCATCTATGAGGCTATTGCTGAAAAAACCGGTGCGAGTGTTGCTGACATCATTGTTCTGGCTGGCAATATTGGCATTGAACAATCGGCTAAAGAAGGTGGCTTCAATATCAAAGTGCCATTTACTCCAGGGCGCGGCGATGCCAAGCAATCAATGACTGATGTGGAATCTTTTGAGGTGCTAGAGCCTGTGGCTGATGGTTATCGCAATTGGTTAAAAGAAAACTACATAGTCACGCCTGAAGAATTGTTATTAGATCGCTCACAGCTAATGGGGCTTACAGCCCAAGAAATGACTGTACTGATTGGCGGAATGAGGGTACTAGGAACCAATTATGGCGGAACCAAGCATGGAGTATTTACAAACAAGGCAGGCATTCTGAGCAATGACTTTTTTGTTAATTTGACTGACATGAACTATATGTGGAAGCCAACAGGACAAAATAGCTACGATATTGTTCATCGCGATACAGGCAAAACCAAGTGGACAGCAACTAGGGTTGATTTAGTATTTGGGTCTAACTCGGTGCTTCGTGCTTATGCAGAGGTTTATGCTCAGGATGACAACAAAGAGAGGTTTGTAGAAGATTTTGTTGCGGCATGGACCAAAGTGATGAACGCAGATATGTTCACGTAGGATTAATAGGGAGTGCTTTTAAGAGGTAGCAATTGCTACCTCTTTTTTATTAATCAAAATTTGTCGTTTTAAACGACATTGCGAGTTAATAGACTCCTGACCAACGCTGGGAGGTCTTATTAACCCGTCCTTTTAAAGGATGATCCTTAACGGGGATATCCGACACTTAATAGTGACGAACCATCACTTAGCAACAAAAGAAAATAGCCCAACAAGTGGGCTATTGAGAATTCTTGGTGGCCCGGGGTGGAATCGAACCGCCGGCACAAGGAATTATCGACCTTGGCAAGCAAGGGGCATCTCCCATAAAGGCTTCTCTTGGCTATAGTCACAATTCACGCCTACCGGGGAAGTTGTGCTCGCAAGACAGCCACTCAATGCCAAAACGATGAGGGCCGAACCAAAAGCAATCAGTAGACTTTTCATAAGAATCACCAGAAATCAATTTGAGTAAATTTTAATAGCAAAAACCATGCGAAGGTGGTTTTAGTGTTCCTTGGTTACCCGGTGCGGAATCGGCCAGAACTGAGGATGCTCAATCTTATTTAATATTCTTTTCTTTAATTACTTGTTTAATCATTGGCAGCATAGATTGAGCCCATTTTTGACAACCTAGAACTGTCATATGCCCACCGCCTCCACCTGGCATATCAAATAATCTATGTTCACTATCAGTTGGGATATTTTTATTCCAATGTCCGTAGTAAAAAGCGTCATACTTGGTTGCTAATTCTTGAGATTCTTCGTTGCTTTGAATCAAGGAGTGGGACACATAGATCGTAGGCATATTTTGTTTTTGAAGATATGCCAAAATCTCCTCTGCTGGGCCAAGATTAAATCTAGGATTCTTTTCGTTTGGCCCTGGCTCAAAAATAACCATCTTAATATTAGAATTTGCTTTTAGACCCTGCTCTAATCTTGTCATCATAAAAGCGGGCCTTTCACCATCTACGCCAGCATTAATAACGGCGGCATTAATCTTGTCTTGAGCTAATAGCTCATTCAATTTAGTCGTATAGGCCTGACCAGAATTTTTACAATTTGTATTGCTTGTGCCAAGGGCAAATATTTCAAACCCAAATGAGTTAATCGAGAGTGAACTCAGAAGCAATAAAATGATTAGTTTTTTCATAATCAAATACTAACAAACCTAAATAAAAACCACCCGAAGGTAGTTTTGGTGTTTCTTGGTGGCCCAGGGCGGAATCGAACCAGGGCAAGAGTGCTTAATCCTTAACCTTAACTATTCCTTTGTAAATTAGGGCGGTAGCAATCAAGCCCATGCCGCCAGCCATTGCCATCCAGTATCCCGGCGATGCCTTATCCCCTGTGGTCTCAATTAGCCAAGTAGACACTAAAGGCGTAAAGCCGCCAAAAAGAGCGGTGGCCAAGCTATAAGCCAATGAGAATCCAGTAGTTCGAATTTGAATTGGAATAATCTCAGTAAGCGCAACAATCGTGGCTCCGTTATAGCTAGCATATAAAAAAGAGAGCCAAAGCTCAGCTAGCAGCATATGTTCATAACTTGGATTTGCCACTAACCAATTTAAGGTCGGGTAAGCGGTAAACAAAGTAAGTCCTGAAAATAAAGCCATAATCGGCCATCGCCCTATTCTGTCTGACAGCGCGGCCATCACGGGCAACCAAATAAAATTGGATAAGCCAACAAACAAGGTAATGAGAAGGCTATCAACGATAGAGAGCTTCATAACGCTCTTACCAAATGTAGGCGTATAAACGGTAATCAGATAAAAAGACACTGTTGTCATCACAATCAACATCATCCCAGCAACTACCAACTGCCAGTTAATAGCAAGTGACTTGATAATTTCTTTAAAAGTGGGGTGATGCTTCTTGGCAAGAAACTCCTCAGTCTCTTGTAATGAGCGACGAATCTGAAAGACAATTGGAATAATCATGCAACCGATAAAGAATGGAATGCGCCATCCCCAATCAGCAATTACTTCTTTGCTTATTGATTCATTGAGGATGTAGCCCAATGCAGCCGAAAAAATAATGGCGACTTGTTGGCTGGCAGATTGCCAGCTGACATAAATACCTTTATGCCCTGGCGTTGCCATTTCAGAAAGATAAACAGACACGCCACCCAATTCAACACCAGCAGAAAAGCCTTGGAGCAAGCGACCTACCAATACCAGCAACGGTGCCAGTAAACCAATTGTCGCGTAACTTGGAATAAAGGCAACCATCGCAGTGCCAGTCGCCATAATCCCCAATGTGAGCACAAGGCCTTTACGACGACCAATACGATCAATATAGCCGCCAAGCAAAATTGCGCCCAACGGGCGCATTAAAAATCCAGCACCAAAGGTCGCAAAGGTAAGCATTAAAGAGGCATACTCACTATCAGACGGAAAAAATGCCTTTGAAATATATGTGGCATAAAAACCAAATATAAAGAAGTCATACATCTCAATAAAGTTTCCGCTGGTAACGCGGATTACTGTTGATAACTTAGATTGGGGCTTTGCTGTAAGGGTCATTTCGGCCTTTGCTTGATATGAATGAAGTGCCTATTGAAAATATACCGACAATTAAAGCACTTCGGGAAACCACCAAGAGTGGGGGCCAAAATAAAAACCGCCTGAAGCTGGTTTTAGTGCTCCTTAGTGACCCGGTGCGGAATCGGCCAAGGCCTTAAATGCTTAATCCCATCTAATAACCAATTTTTAAGGATTTGAACTATAACTATCTTAGTGTCTTAAGCTAGAGTTAATATAACTAAGTTAACACTATTTTTTATATTTTTAAATATGCTGATTAATTGCGCTTCCTACCAAAATGGCAAAAAAATAGCTGATATTGAGATTGAGCATATTAGTGATCATGTTGCTGATAAAGATTCTTTTGTTTGGGTGGCGTTACTGGACCCAACAGTTGACGATATTGCCAAGATGAAAGAAGAGTTTGATCTTCATCCTTTGGCTGTAGAAGATGCGCTACTTGGTCATCAAAGACCTAAGATTGAAGAGTATGGCAGCAGCTTATTCGCAGTTATTCAGGTGCTGAAGTACGAAGATGATATTTCAGTTGGTGAGCTAGATATTTTTGCGGCATCTGACTATGTGCTGTCAGTTCGTAACCGTTCTGACGTAACATTTTTGGGGGTTAGGGAACGCTGTGAGCAAGAGCCCGACCTACTAAGCCAAGGAACAGGTTTTGTTTTGTACGCCCTAATTGATGCCGTTGTAGATCGCTATTTTCCTATTGTTGAAAAACTAGAAGATGAGCTTGATGACATTGAAGAATCGCTCTTTGATCAGCAATCTACCAAATCCAATATAGAGCGGTTATTTGAACTAAAAAGAAAAGTGATGGTTGTAAAACATGCCGTCTCTCCACTAATGGAGGCAATTGGTAAATTATCAAGCGGTCGGGTGCCTCCAGTTTGTGCTAACAGCACAGAATATTTTCGAGACATCTTGGATCACTTAACGCGCATTAATGCAGTTATTGAGAGCATTCGAGATGCCATCGGCACAGCAATTCAGGTAAGCTTATCTGCAATTGCTCTTGAGCAAAATAATATTCAAAAACGTCTGGCTTCTTGGGCGGCCATATTCGGGGTGGCAACTGCCTTTGCTGGAATCTGGGGCATGAACTTTGAACAAATGCCCGAGCTGAAATGGGATTTGGGCTATCCAGTGGCAGTAGGCATAATTGTATTTGCTTGCTCATTCTTGTACTGGCGCTTTAAACGATCTGGCTGGCTGTAATTTTTATCGCTTAAATAAACGACTGATTACCACATGAATATCTAATTGATTTGTCCTTTTAAAGGGCACTCATCAATTGGCATATCCGAGGCCGATGGCACCTAACCTGCCAGGCCGCAAATTAAAATAGCCCAACAAGTGGGCTACAGAGATTCTTGGTGGCTCGGGGGGAATCGACCAGGGCCGAGGGTGCCTGACTCTGACTTAACTACCTTCTGTAATCTTGCGGCCATTTAGCGGCATTACAGGGCGAGCATTCATTGGGAAAATCTTTTTAAATGCTGACAGCTGTGGGCTAGAGAGCTCAACAGGGGTTTTTAGAATATAGAACTGGACACCTTCACCGCATCCTGGGGTTGTTAGCGATCCAGCATAGTTGTAATAAGCTAAAGAACTTGGCAACATGGTGCTAGCATTAAAAGGCGCCTTCAACGGCATCTTACCTTCGGTAGTTGGCATATTAATAAACACCTCTTTGAGGGCTATATTTTCTTTGCCTTCGTTAAAGAGGATGCCAATTACCGCTAACTTGCCATCTGAACTCTGGTGTACTAGATGGGCATTGAATGGGAAACTTTTTCCGTCAATCTTTTCCTCTGCTGGAGTGTGCATATGAAATTGCAAAATCTTATAGTCAGCGCCGCCTAAATTTGCAGAACCACCATCAGCTAAATTAACTTGAATAGTATGACCATTGTTATAAATTTCGCCAGCAGATGCTTTGTAATTTGCTTTAATTGGGGCATTGTTTTTAGTGGCTTGCTTGGTTTGAATATCGATAGGCGCTTGCACTTGGCCTGTTTTACAGGTTGCAAAGTCTTTACTCAATTCACCCCAATTAGCAGGACCGATATTGCCATCGTAGCCCCATTTAACTGCGCCTTCTGCATAACTCAAATCAGCAAATGCAGTCAAACAAACTGCAACTAATACTTTTTTCATTTTGGCTCCTAAGAGTTTTGATTGGCTATCAACTCCCATCAAGTCTTATTGGACAAAATGATTACAAAAACCTTAACACTTTTATAGGTTTTAATTATTTCTGTTGGTTTCGCTATTGCCAAGCCCGCTTAAATTAGCCCGAAGAAATGCTCTTAAAAAGATGCTTCTTCATGCGGACGTCCAAGACTAATAGTGCCTAACCCCGCCAATCCCGAAAAGAAAATAGCCCAACAAGTGGGCTATAGAGATTCTTGGTGGCTCGGGGTGGAATCGACCAAAGTCTAAGATGTCTGATTCTATCCTTACATTGAGAACAACAATCCCACTGAAAGCCCTATCACCCGCTCACCACCACTACTGGCGCCATAGGTGTAGCTAGGACTTAGGTACCAGCCGACCTTCTTTGTTGTCCAAAACATAAAGTCTGCGACAAAGGCAACTCCTGATTGAAGGTTGTTACTAGTTGAGCTTGTTTTCCTCCAAATAGCAGGTCCCAAGCCGACGCCAAGCTCTATATCTTTCGCCAACTCAAAAGGCTTTTTAAAGATAAGTTGAGCGCCGAGTTCTTTTGGATTGGAGGTGCTTAGATACTGAGCTCCTATCTCAATTTCTAATTGATGTTCAATCGCCGTAAATTCAAAAGCCAATGAAGTGCCATAGGCTTTTGAACCATCTACTGTATTTTTCTCCATTGCAGGGCCTACCAACAAAATCAATGAATGGTCATCAATAGACTCTCTCGCGCTTACTACCGAGCCATGAATGCTTGAAGCAAAAGCTAAAGCAAACAAAGCAACTCTTATCGCTTTCATATATAACCTTAAACAAATTTGGACTGCTCAATCGCAAGAGATTGAGTCCAGGACTATTTGTTTAAGAGTTTCTAGGCGGATACTGGATTCGAAAAGGGAAAAATTTCAGGGATAAAAGTGGCTCAATGGCGTTATAGCTTTTGAGATCCCGACCTACTGAAGTATTGCTGGATCCCACCATACCAACTACTGAAATGTGATGGCACTGATGGTCGTCATCATGATGGTCTGGGTTGCTGGAGTCTGCTTGCGCATGGTGATCATCGTGAACTATTTGAAATAAGCCATTACTAGATTGATCATCATTCCAGGTGATTTGGGCTACGCCTTCCTGAGTCTGATGTGATTGCTCATGAGCCGCCCCCAATAATGGCATAAAAGCTATATTGAATATAAAGATGAGGGTAGCTAAAGACATCAAGCGCATGGCCCGATTCTAAGTGAATTTCATCGGTTATGTCGCAAATTAAAATAGCCCAACAAGTGGGCTTTAGAGATTCTTGGTGGCCCGGGGCGGAATCGAACCACCGACACAAGGATTTTCAATCCTGCCCCTAGACTGTCGTTTTAAAAGACAATTTAGTCTTGCCCAATGTTAACAAATTTGTTAACATACACGAATGAGCTATTCCTTCCTTTATTACAGCGCCCAGGTTCAGGAGGACATCATAAATCTTCCCGACACGCTTCAAGCTCGCTATATTGGATTAACCGCTCGAATGATTGAGCATGGGCCAAATTTAGGCTTGCCTCATACCGATTCGTTTGGCGGTGGCTTATTTGAATTAAGACTTAAAGGGGCTGAAGGTATCGCTCGGGTTTTCTTTTGTACGATGGTGGAGCAGGAAATAGTGATGCTTCATAGCTTTATTAAGAAAACTCAAAAGACGCCTGAGAAAGAATTGAAGATTGCGAAAGCACGCATGAAGGAGTGGAGAAAATGACAACACAGAAGAAAACAAAAATGCTTACTCATAAACAAATGGTAAGCAAGATGCTCAAAAAACCCGCTGTAAAAGCCGCAGTGAAAGAGCTTGACCGTACTGAATTTGCGATTCTTGATGAGATTCTTGCGGCAAGAAAAGAGGCTGGATTAACACAAGCGCAAGTGGCAAAAAAGATGGGAACGCAAACCCCAGCTATTGCTAGATTAGAAAGCTCTTTGGCTACCGGCAAACATTCTCCAAGCCTAACTACCCTAAGAAAGTATGCGGCCGCCTTGGGCAAGCGAGTTGAACTTCATTTAGTCTAAATGCTCATCCGCCAGCCCAAAAGAAAATGCCCCGCATAAACCAGGGCATTTTTTGAATCTTGGTGGCCCGGGGCGGAATCGACCAGAGCTACAGATATCCGATCCTTAAAGAAAAATGCTCTCAACATGCTTGTGAGCCCAGTCAATTAAATCCGCATTTTCTGGCCTATTTAGTAGGGCCATCATTTTGCTATCAAATGTCACGTGACCCATACCATCAACGCTGAAAGGAAGATTGGGGTTGGGGTAGCTCCCATCATGAATAACCACCTCGTTAATGAGGTCTAACAGCCGCACAACCTTACCCATGTGGTCATCTGTCATACAGAATAATTATATTTTTTATAAAATAAGAACCAGTATATTGAAATTTAAGAGAGGAAGCTAGGGAGTTAAAAATCGACTTATCACAGAGGCTTAAAGCCTATATTGCCTATTTGCGAGCTGAGCTAGATATCAACGCAAAGTATGATTTAGACCCCATTCAAATACGGGTGCTAAATGAGATTCTCTTTGCTGAGAGCAATAATAAAAAAATCAATGTTGGTCAAATCTTAAGGCACCGCGAAATTGCTTCGCAAGCAACCTTACATGCCGCACTCAAGAAACTACAAGCCAAACGGCTAATTAGTTATGAGACTGAAAATGACTCTCGTGTGAAATACCTCATGCTGACTAAGCTAGGCCTTAAACGCTATGGTGAGCTGGCCAAAGAGATAGATAACAAATAAAAATAGCCCAACAAGTGGGCTATTGAGATTCTTGGTGGCCCGGGGCGGAATCGAACCACCGACACAAGGATTTTCAACTCTGTCCCCAGACTAAACTCCCGCTAGATCTCAAAAGGTTCACCCCACCATAGGCAAACTTTGTGCACAAAATTTATATGGGGTGTTCTAAGGGGTTGAATTGGTTGAGTTATTTTGACCCACGCAAGGATTACAAGACAGTTTGGTGGTGCGATGGGGATTTGACTGACACAAGGATGCGAAATTGGTTTGTCGTTTTAAACGACATTTCGAGTCAAGGGGAAAGCAGGAAGGCCTAGAGAAATGGTGCCAAACCGCGGCTGTTCCTCAAGTTTTTATATCTGACTGACATCTTTATAAATGTTCTGATGGCTTTTATCTATGAGTTGAAAGTAGCTATCCATAAATTGATGATGTTGCTCAACCACAGCGTTATAGATCATGAAATTCGTTTGGCCAAATGCTTGACTGGCAATAACCACTGCACCCATTAATTCTTTGGGTTTAGTATGATCGATTGCATTAACGACCTTATCAGTAACCCGCTCATTAGCATCTTGCATCAAATCAATTAATTCCTCATGTAATTTTTTATGATTTTCAAAGAAATTACTTGTTGCAGACCAAACAGGCATCATCAAATTATAAAATCCTTCTATAGTTTTCATAGGACTCGTTTGAGCTGTTGATTGTTCAGGTCTGCCAAGGTGGTTTATGGTCATGATTAGTCTCCTGATGTGGTTACTTGTGAAGATGTCACCGTCACCTCATGGTGCTGGTCTGCATCTTGAATAAATTGGGTAATCATTGGTGCGATAGTGCGACGAAATACTCCGCCATTAAAGGTCCCGTAATGCCCTACCCCTTCAATCAACTCGTAACGCTTATGTCTTTCGGGTAGGTTTGGGGTGATATCAAATGCCGCCTTGGTTTGACCCACACCACAAATATCGTCTTCTTCACCTTCTACGACCATCAAATAGCTTTTACGAATATGTTTAGTATCAACCTGATGCCAACGGCTCGTCATCTTTCCTTGTGGCAAGGAGTGGTCTTGAAAGACTTCTTTAATCGTTTGCAGGTAAAACTCTTCGGTCAAATCCATCACGGAGAGATATTCATCATAAAAGGCCTTACGTCGATGAGCCTCTTCTTGGTTTCCCTTTACTAATGCCTCATGCATCGCATCAATTGACATGGCATGACGATCTGAATTCATGGCCATAAAACTATTAAGCTGTAAAAACCCTGGATAGACCCTTCTACCCATACCTAAAAAGGGTGGTGGCACAGGTTGAATCAAATTTTTCTCGAACCACTCTAGGTCATGTGATTTAGCAAACTCATTCACCTTGGTTGGATTTACTCTGGTATCAATAGGTCCAGCAATCAGTGTAATTGAGCATGGCTGACAGCGATCACCCCAATCCGACATGATGGCTGTTGTTGCTAGGGCCGCTACGGTAGGCTGACAAACAGCTAAAACATGGGTCTTGGGACCTAAAAAATGTAAGAAATCAATTAGATAGTCTATGAAATCATTTAAATTAAAACGATCTTGGTTGGTGGGGATATTCTTGCAATCTAACCAATCTGTAATGTAAACATCGTGCTCGGGTAGCATTGCCTCAACAGTCCCCCGTAAAAGGGTGGCAAAGTGCCCTGAATACGGAGCAACAATTAATAGTTTTGGCTGATGTAATTTCGTGTTAATTTTCTTGAAATGTACTAACTGACAATAAGTTCGTTTCAGAACTATTTGATCTTCAACTTCTACTGCCTTTCCATTTACTTGAGTCTCATGAATGTCCCACTCAGGTTTTAGATGGGCTCCCGACAATTGTTCTATGACATCTAGCCAAGCTAAATTGGATTTGTGTAGTTCAGTATTAAGGAATGGATTTATCGGACTATTTAATGTAGCTCGAACAATCCTAAGAGATTGACGCATTGGTCGAATACTTGAAGCAATCGTGTTTTGCAAAAGGTATAGCATCCCCATCCCTTAGCTAAGAGTTTGAACCTTTATAGTTATCCTGAGATATGACAACTTGATTACAAGCTGTTGAATGTCGTTTAAAACGACATCACCAACACCGACCATAGATTAGCGTCACTTAAATGGGCGGTTAACCAACGCAAGAATAACAATCATCTGATTTGTCTTTAGAGACCCTACTCATGTGACCACTCATAGTCTATATCGATAATCTCTAAAACATAGCCATATTTGTTTAGGCAAAGCTGATTCCAAGCAATCACGAAGTCTTTGATATTGATATCACAATGATAACGATTTAACAAATGAATCAAGCTATGGTCCTTCATTTCCACTTGCCCGTTTGTGGTCTTTACGGTCACTGCTTTTGCATGCTTAAAGCTCATCCTCACCTCCGATAGATTTAGATTGTCAACACCTAGAGGGAGGAATGCTTACCATCACATAGGGGTGCATTGGCCGATTGCTTACAACCACAAAAATACACCGTCATATTTTCTGTGGCAATAAACTCTAACGGCGTCATATCCGTTCTTTGGTGTGATGCATCACAAAAGGGTTGATTCTCACTCAGCCCACAACTACACCAATAATAAGTTTGGCCTTTGATAACTTCTACAGGATATGGCGCGTTCTTGGAAGCTTTCATTTCCATAGCAATCCCTCCAGCATTTAACTCACCTAGATTTAATTTAATCTCTATTCATCCCTTTAGCAATTGTTAACAATAAATTCATTTAAAAAGTGAGCAATTACTCATTACATTGAATTCTTTGGATGCAATGCAATAGATTTTCACCAGATAAAAAACTTAAAAATTTATTAGACAGCTCCTTCATTTTGGAGCAGACTAAATTTCTGCTGATGAGTTGTTTGGGCACTCCTAGGTCCTGTTTCGATACAGCGTGACCTAAGCAATTTATTGGCAACCAAATTAAGTTTTAATTGGAGAGCGCAATGAATACAAGGCAACTAGAGATCGAAGAAGACAGTCTTCCAGAGAAGTTTTTTGAACTCCAAAGCAATGAATTGGTGCAAGAGCGATTAATCTGGCAACACTTAACCAAGCGAAAAATTAATGAAATGAACCATATTCCAGATGAAGACTATGCAGACTGGGGTGATGATTAAATCGTTTGATATGAAGCTATTGGTCTATCGTTATCGGTATGGGAGTGATCAAGCGGCTAACCACGCTCATATGCCCCCTTACTATGCAACTTTAGAATATATCGAGCATTTAATAGGTGCTAACGCTATTAAAGATCAAGGTATAGAAGTCGATGAGTCAGACTTAGATAGCCTAGGTCGAATCGCCATTGACGAAAAAGTTAATAGCCGACCGCATACAGATTAATGCGGCTAAAAATCCTACTTAAGCGGCAAAAATTACCAGTCTAATTTGCCTGTATCGCTAGAGCAAAACAGCACAGTATTAAAAATAGCCATAAACAATCGGTATTTGACATAAGCGCCCCTCTAAAGGATTGACTCATTTATTACTATGCATAATCTGTGCCATTTTGAATCCTAAAACTCGCCACTGTTACAGGCCATTTTTATCCCGATAGTCTTTGACCATTTTGTTGGTGACATTAGAGGGATAGCAAAGAAGAGCGAGCCTGCCGGTTTTTGAATAGGCACTATTAAGGCCACACTGACCACCGCTGGGCGATTTACTGTAGGGGCATGGGCAGGACTTTCCATAATCTTGGATCGACTGTTGGATCAAGGTCGTTTTGATTTCTCTATCTGAGATCCTGTCATCAGCCATAGACCATGTTGCGCCCAATATAAAGGTCATAAATATCAGAAATTTCATAGGATCCTCCTGAGTTTTTACTCTACTGTGAATTAAGCTATATAAACATTTAAATTGGTCGTTTTAAACGACACGCCAAGCACTGACCCTAGGTAAGCGTCGCTTAAATGGACGCAGGACCAGCACAAAGATGTTTAATTGTTCCGTCCTTTTAAAGGACAGTTCTTGAAATATTTAATTCATTGGAAGTGATTATCTAGCCAACTTTTTAGTAAGCCCAAAGTTGATTACATCCGAACTGTTGATTTGAGCCTCATCTAAACCCTCACAAGACAACAATCCATTAACTCTAGCATCCGGATGAATGTCTA
>Ga0209189_1002269_pt1 | contig 13604 bp, 10 predicted proteins | sample C_130820_EF_Meta_FD_187308 | JGI IMG/M metagenome (GOLD analysis project Ga0209189, IMG submission 187308) | Freshwater microbial communities from Lake Croche, Canada to study carbon cycling - C_130820_EF_MetaG (SPAdes) (version 3) | ecosystem: Environmental > Aquatic > Freshwater > Lake... | reverse complement strand
TTCTTCTCGAGTTTGCCTCCCACATCATTCCATTGCCTGCATAAATGGTGATGTGATGGATATTTTGAACTGAACCGTCATAAGAATAGAAAAGCAGATCTCCGGGCACCAATTGACCCAGCGGAACACGTTGACTATCAACAAAATAAAGAGCGGCATTCAGACGTGACCAGTTGGGGTAACCCAAGCCGGCGGATTTGTAGGCAGCGTAAACCAAGCCCGAACAGTCAAAACTGTTAGGACCCTGAGCTCCCCAGACATATGGTTTTCGAGCGAGAACTTGCTTGGTTGCATAAGCGACAGCGGCTGCCCGAATTGAATCAGTTGATCGAGTGGTGGTGCGACCTTTGAAACCTCTATCCGGCCAGATTTTTGCCTGACCTCTTGTCTGCGATGCGGTATTGGCACTGGCCTGCTCTAGCTGTGACATCGCAAGCTGTTGTTGCAACGTAATTCGAAAATTTCGTGCCCGTGTCAGTTCGGTGATCAACTGCGCTTGTTCCGCCTTAAGTGCGGCAACTTGTTTCGCTTGCGCCGTTGCAGCTGCGTCAGCTTCCACTTTAGCGGTAGCCACCTTTGCCGTGGCGTTTGCTTGGGCCGCTTTTGCTTTCGTTGCTGCGACTTGAGCCGCCCTTGCTACGATCAGAGCAGATTGATAACGCGCGAGCGCTTTAGAATCCGAAACGCCTATATGGTCTAGCGCGCTCAGCCGATCAATCAAATCCTGCGGACCGTTGGACTCCAAAACGCTATTTAATGTCGTAAACCCACCGCCCAAAATGTAGGCATGGCTGGCCATGCGACCTATCGTTCTATTCGCTTCCTGAACGGCACTTTGTGTCGCGGCGGCCCGGGCATTCGCCTGGGATGCATGGCTGCTCGCGACTACCAACGCATACTTTGCCCCTTTTAATTTCGCTTGCGTTTGATTAGCAACAGCGGTTAATTTCTGCAGAACGTTTTGAGCGGTTGATAATTTATTCGCGGCTGCCGCTGCCGCTGCCGCCTTGGCGCCCTCTGCCACTTTGGCAGCATCGATTTGAGCTTTAGTAGGTGCGGAAATCTTTGGTTTCGGTTTTGGCGCGGGGGTTGCCGCGGTTGCTACGCTCACGGCGCTTGCTGAATTTATAGCGAGCGCGCTCACTAGCACAGCCACAACCATGATGGGCCTACCGAAAATTTTCATTACTCTCCCAAGCTAATGACTCTAGGATAAATGAAAAGCCTGTGCGGGAAGCTCTCTTCTCAATGTGATGTTGCTGTGTCGGATTTTTTACTTTCGAACCATAAATTAATTAGCTACATCTCTACGTTTGAAGAGAACGGCAACGACCGCAGAGGCTCCTGAGAGGTAGATGAAGGAAATAATTAGCGACCAGTGGTAGCTGATTTCAACTGAACCACCTTGGGAGATGTTCGAAAAGTTCTGACCAGGAAGCCATCTTGTTGTACTAGTCACGACCGCACTCAGAATACTCTCAAGAATGAGCGACCAGATCACACCAGTCGCAATCGCAGCGATAGGTGAGCGAAAAAGTAAGCCCAGAATCATTCCTAGCGTTCCATATGCCATGGTTGCGAGAAGAACATTGAGAAATGTTTTACCAAATATGGAGAGCGCTGAAGCTGTAAACCAAGCGGTTGTTGAGATTGTGGCGTGACCAGCAAGGCCAATCGAGATACCTATCGCGACAATTGCATCAGCAAAAACGAGGGCGATAGCAAATATCGTCATCGAAATATATTTACCTGCAAGAATCTTCATACGTGCCGGTTGGCGGAGTAATAAGTTCCGTAGAGTGCCGAGGCTATATTCCTGTGCAGTCTGTGATGCAAAGACACAGAGTGCTGTAATCCCCAGAAAGAAAGCTACGAGTTTGAATCCGAAGACAAGTCCATCTGCTTGACTTAAGGTTTCTACGGTGATTGGTACCCCGCGTTGACCTTCACCGTGTCCAGATTTCACTCTCAAAAATACAATCGAGGTGAAGAGCCCGGTAAGCAATACGACCACTAAAAATGTTGAATAGAGCAAAGTTGGCCTGCGCAGCTTGCGTAGTTCCGCATTGACAACACGTAGCATCTTATTCCCCTGTCATTTCAAAGAAGGTCTCTTCTAGTGTTGGCCGAACCGCTGTTAGTAGGGCTAGCGTAATTCCCGCTTCAAAGGCCAATCGATTAATTGTCGGTGCAACATCTGCATCAGCGACAATATTGACTGAACCATCTTCGATGGTGACATCGTATTCGGCTTGAGTGAGGACCGACACAAAGGCATTGAGATCTACTGCAAATTCTGGCTTGGCGATCAGCATCGCGCTCTGCGATTTGAGCAAATCCTGGGTTCTGCCAGAAAAAAGTACTTTTCCTTGACGAAGCATGACCAAATGTTCGGCAATCATCTCCAGCTCACTTAAAAGATGAGATGAGACAAAGACGCTCGTACCGTCTGCTGCCAAATCTTTGATCAGGTTTCGAACTTCTTGTATTCCTGATGGATCCAGGCCATTGGTTGGTTCATCGAGCACCAACAACTTTGGTTGGGGCAAAAGCGCGGCAGCAATTCCCAATCGTTGCTTCATTCCCAACGAATAGGTTTTATATTTTGAACCACCGCGATCATGCAGGCCCACTCTCTCCAACAACTCGTCGACTCGCGCTTGCGGAAACCCCCCGAGTGAAGCGAGTACCCGTAGGTTTTCGGAGCCAGAGAGTGCGGGGTAAAAAGCTGGTCCTTCAATCATTGCTCCCACCCGCGGTAGGTAACGCTCGGGTTGAGCGATGCTCTCTCCTAACACCGAGCCAGTACCCCCCGTCGGTGTTATCAATCCAAGCAACATGCGAATTGTTGTCGTCTTACCGGAACCATTAGGTCCAACAAAGCCACAGACAGAACCCAACGGGACTTCGAAGGTGGCATGTGAAAGTGCTTCTCTTTCGCCATAAATTTTGCTGAGATCTGTAACTGAGATAGCAGTTGTCATGAAAGGAACCTACTACGATCTCGGTGCTGCTAGAACCCCCACCACAAGTAATAGTGAGTAAACACTCAGGTAAGTAATCGACCACTGGAAAAGTTTTGCGGCAGATCGCTCAGATTCTTCACCAGAAATTTTTGTTAACTGAACTCCGAAACCAATCGCCAGCGCAATCGTCAGAGCCCAACTCCACCACGCTAGATTCGCACTTTTGAGCAGTAATAGTGAGGTGATTACCATAAATATTGTGTGAAACCACATCTGTTTCTGAACGTGTTTGATTGACGCAACAACGGGAAGCATGGGGATTCCGGCTGCCGCGTAGTCATCTTTATATTTGATGGCGAGCGCCCAAAAATGTGGCGGGGTCCAGAAGAAAATCATTAAGAAAAATAGCCATGCGGTTGTGGATAAAGTATCTGTGACTGCCGCCCAACCGATTAACACAGGCATGCAACCCGCAATTCCTCCCCAGACAATGTTCTGCGAAGTGCGGTTTTTGAGTCCAATCGTGTACCCGAACACATAGAAAATCACTGCTGCTAAAGTCAAAAGCGTGGCCAGCGGTGTGGTGAAGAGATAAAAAATAATCAGCGAGAGCAGGGTAAGTGCGATCGCAAAGGCCATCGCCTCCCCTTTTGATATTTCGCCATTCACCAACGGACGTTTATCGGTTCTTTTCATCAAGCGATCTGATTCGATTTCGATAATCATGTTGAAGGCGTTGGATGCCCCCGCAGCCAACGTGCCACCGATCAGGGTAGCTAGCGTCAATACCAGTGAGGGGAATTTATGAGAGTGGTCTTGTGAATATGTGGCCAAAAAAAGGACAGGGAGCGTTGTCACCAAGAGAAGTTCAACGACACGCAGCTTCATGAGCGCTATATAAGGCGCTATGGGTACGCGTGTCATGCCCAAATCCTAGTCAGTAAATCATGCCCCTCGCCTTGCGATCGTTCCCATCATCTGGTCAATCGCCACACGAGCTGCCTGGCGATCACCTGCCGAGTTTGGAATGTGATTTGCGACAACGACAAATACATATTGTCGTTTACCGACATTGACATAACCGGCCAAGCTCACGGTGTTGTCGATCCAACCAGTCTTTGCGTGAATCAGACCGACCGCTTGTGGGGCATCAACTCTGAACCGATTTTTCAGAGTTCCGGTCTTGCCAGAAATAGGTAAACCGTCGTAAATCGACCTTAGCTCCGGATTGGTTCTGATTGCCAATAAGAGATCAGAGATTTGCCGCACGCTGACTTTTGTCGCATGCGATAGACCATTTCCGTCTTGAACCAAAAGACCTGTAGCTGAAATCTTCAAATCGGTAAGAGTCTTCGCTATGACGGATCGGATTCCTGACGCTGAATCTGGAAATCCGTTTTTCTTAGCCGCCATCTTCACTAACTTGTTGGCTAATCGGTTATCGCTATAAAGCAGGGTGAATTGCACAATTTTAGATAATGCAGGAGAACGAATAGAGCCAATTTTCTTCTTTAGCTGCTCTCCCGTGGGAGTGGTAGAAGTCATAGGCACGAGTTGGATTTTGACTCGTCCAGAAAAAAAACGTTGCAGAACTTTGACATCCTCAGGATATAGACCAAAATACTGGAGTTTTATCGATTTGAGCTTGGGGTGAGCAAGTAAAAGCGAATTCACCAAAGCCGGCAAATAGGCACGATGATATTTCTTTGCTTCATATGGACTTGAGGTCAACCATGGGTCACTCTGACCGCTTAAGAAAAAAGTATCCGACTTTGAGGTTTCTAATAGCGTAGTCGTAAACGTGGTAGCGGCACTCATTGAATGCAAAACAGCGGTCATTGAAAAAAGTTTGAGTACCGATGCTGGGGCTCGAAATTCATTCGGACTTTTTGAGTAAATCGTAGCTTTTGTCGCGGGATCCACGATGAGAATTCCTGGATTTCGCAGTACGCGTGATGTGGCATATTTGTAGAAGTTGCGCGGCAATTTCATTCCATGGAGTGAACCTGCTGTAGCAACCGGAGTGAAGGTAACTACGCTACTGGCGATTAAAGCGCTCGTCATCAAAGCAACTAATGAAACCCGAAGAGAACGCATGGGGTGATTATCCCTGTTCCGTCATAAAAACTATGGATTGCGGCGCGATCTGTCGGTGGTGAAGTGGCTTACCAACTGGAACGAGATTAACCTGCTCACATGAGCGTTGAAAACCCTTCATCTGGTTCGATTGGTTCCAACGGGACTATTGGTCCCGGTGAGTTTTTCCCAGTGATAGGCGTCGGTCCGCATGCGCTTCCATGGCCAGATGATTCAAGGCTAGATCCGGAGTTACTAGAAAATGGCGACCGTAGAAACGTTCTAGATCATTACCGATATTGGAAAGTTGAATCGATCGTTGCTGATCTAGATACCAAGCGTCATCCCCTCCAGATCGCAATAGAAAATTGGCAACATGATTTAAATATCGGCTCTATCGTGAGAACCGCTAATGCCTTTAATGTTGACTTTGTTCATATTGTCGGAAAACGGGATTGGAATCGCAGGGGAGCAATGGTTACCGACCGATATCTCCACGTGGTTCATCATCCGGGCGTTGCTGATTTCCAGAAGTGGTGTGAGGAAAACGCTGTTCCCATCATTGGAATCGATAATCTGCCAGTCTCGGTTGCCCTCGAGAACTATCCACTCCCCGAAAAATGCGTATTGTTCTTTGGTCAAGAAGGCGCTGGAATGTCCGATGAGGCCGTGGATATTTGCTCCGTCGTTCTTGCGATTGCTCAATACGGTTCAACGCGCTCAATGAACGCCTCGGCAGCTGGTGCCATCGCGATGTATGCATGGGCAATGCAACACCTCAATTAAGCATCAAGGAAGTTGGCGATTGATCTACTCTTCTTCAGTTATTTCGGTAATTGCCAAAACTCTGCGTTCGATCTCTTCTGCCTCAACTTCGCGACCAAGAGTTCGCAACACGGTTGCAATTCGCCTCTCAATTTCCACGATGAAATCAAAGTCTTTCCACTCGTTCTCTGTCGCTACTTCTAATACACGTTGAAGCGTATCCAGGCCATCCTCTACCTCGCCAGTAAGGATTTGAGCTTTGCCTAACTCAAGCAATGAATAGGTTTCGCGACGGTGATCATGTGCGGTCGAAAAGACATCGAGGGATTTTTGTGCAGCGATCAATGCAGATTCGGCATCACCCAATTCGATGAGAGCATGGGCAATCTTTTGATCACAACGGGCAACGTTTATAACCTCTTTCAGGCGTTTGAAAATTGCCCGGGCTTCACGGAAAGCTTCCAGAGATTGTTCGTGTTGATGCAATTCTCGATGGGCACAGCCGATCAGGTGTAAATCATTCGCAGCACCAGATTCATTTCCATCAACGAGATGTTCCTGAACGCATTCACGCATACATTCGATTGTCTTTTCGTAATCTTTTGCACCGAAGCACCATTCACCTAGTGTGCAGGCCAGATCAATCGCCAATGGTGATTTCGATTCGCGAAGTAACTCGACAGCTTTACCCATCGCATGCGCGGCTTCTGAATTTCTTTTCAACTGATTGAGGTTGTAGCCAATCGCAGAATATGCCTGTGCCAATCCATCAGCGGGCACCGTGGGTCCTAATTCGGCGTAGATATCTCGAGCCGTTTCGGCAAGTGCCAAGGCTTCATCGTATTGACCACGGGCATAGATCCGGGCGCTCAGTTCATAAAAAGTATTGGCGCGCTCTAATCCAGATGTTTCTGGAATACGCTCCCATAACATCTCTTCGGTGATGATTTCATCAAAGCCGTCTTCGTCTTCGTCATCGCCCAAGGCAGAATCCCCCCTCTATGGCCACACGATCTGTGCGTAGCCTTACCCTAGCAAGTGGCGAGAGGGTTCGGGGGACATCTTGCGCAGTATCCTTGCACTATGCCATTTAGTCGCCGAGAATTCATCAAGACCGGGGCCCTAACCGCCTCTGCCACGCTTCTCGCAGGGGTTTTCGAGACATCTCGGGCATCCGCTTTGAGTCTAGTGGGCGCACCAGATATCACTCATGGAGCCAGAAATGTCCCTCAAGTGGCGCTAACTTTTCATGGGGCCGGAAGCCCGGCTTTGGTAGAGCGTTTACTACGGATTTTTAAGGAGACGTCGACTCCAATAACAGTATTTGCCATCGGAAGTTGGCTCAAAGGCTATCCACAAGTTGCCAAAGAGATGCTGGACGCGGGTTATGAGATAGGTAACCACACCATGAATCATTATCAAATGAAAACGTTGAGCGCACAGGTTGCTAACCGAGAAATCGCGGAATGCGCGCTCGAGCTAAAAAAACTAACGGGAACCCACGGAAAATGGTTTAGACCCTCTGGGACTCAACGCTCCACTGCCATTATTAGAAAAGCTGCCGCAAAAAATGGGTACAAGCAGTGCATCAGTTACGACGTGGACTCTCACGACTATCAGGATGTAGGGAAGAAAGTAATTCTCCGTGACATCTCCGCGGGGATTAAGAACGGCAGTATCGTGAGCATGCATTTTGGCCATCAAGACACTATTGACGCCATGCCGGCGCTACTAGAAAACTTACACACTCGAGGATTAAAGCCAGTCACGTTAACCACGCTGCTAGGAGCCTGAAAATGATTCGAAAGAGAATTGCTCTCTTTGCAGCCGTGCTACCAATAACTTTCACAGGGATGCTCGCCAACGCGGCCACTCCGGGAACGCCAGCAACTCCGGGAACGCCAGGAACGCCAGGAACAAGCAAGCCGGTCATGACAAAACCACTTGCTGGAATGCCACGGGTGACGAATCCGAACGATATCTACTCAGCGGACCGCCCAAACAAATTAAGCCCAACCGTCAAAAATTTCCCTCAACTCGTCTATGTCCCGAACCATGGCGCAAACACGGTCACTGAGCTTGATCCAAAGACATTTAAAGTAATCCGTACCTTTCGAGTTCCAGCCGGACCACAACATGTGGTTCCCTCATGGGACCTCAAAACGTTATGGGTAAATGACAACGAGGGTAACTATTTGACGCCGATAGATCCGATGACGGGCCTGCCGGGAAGATCAATTTATGTTCACGATCCTTATAATCTTTACTTCACTCCAAACGGCAAGTATGCAATCGTCATGGCCGAATCTGATAAAGAAATTGTCTTCCGTGACCCACATACGATGGCTATCAAAAAAATCGTTCACGTTCCCTGCTCAGGAGTAAATCATGCAGACTGGAGCGCAGATGGCACATTTTTCGTTGTGAGTTGCGAATTCTCCGGAGAAGTTTTATTGGTTGATACAGCAAAGATGAAAATTCTTAAAACCGCAAAATTGCCGCATACCTATACAAAAAATCCCATGCCACAGGATGTAAAAATCTCCCCAAATGGCTCAACGTTCTATATCGCCGACATGATGTCTAATGGCGTTTGGACTATGAAGGCTAATGCTTTCGGCAAATTTGGATTTGTCCATACCGGAGTCGAGGCCCATGGGATTTACGTTACGCGTGATTCACGTTACGCCCTCATCTCCAATAGGGGTGAAGGTAGTATCTCTGTTCTGCGTTTTTCCGATAACGTACTTGTAGCAAAATGGAAAATACCTGGTGGGGGTTCGCCTGATATGGGCGGGATCAATGCAGCTGGTACTCAATTTTGGATTTCAGGTCGTTACAACAATGTGGTTTATGTCTTTGATATTACGCACGGAAAATTCCTTAAAAAAATCAAAGTAGGTAAAGAACCGCATGGACTAGCAATCTACCCGCAACCTGGACGATATTCTCTCGGGCATACCGGGGTATTTAGGTAGTGAAAATCCAGCGCTGGGCGCCTGTCTGGATTGGGCGCGCAACTTTCTTAGTTGGACTTTTCGATATCCTCGCCAATTCGGGTCACCGGTTTCGCGCTCCAATTCACAAAATCGGTACCTATATACCGGTATTTTTAAACGGCTCTGCGCTGGCAACAGCAATTTTTACCGGATTGGTCCTGATGATTCTCGCTCGGGGTCTAACTCGCCGTAAGCGGCGGGCATGGGCACTTGCGCTTATTATTTTGACGATAAATCTGATCACCGAATTTTTCCGACACTTTAATCATCCGATCCAGATAGTTCTGTCGACGTTGTTAATTGCAATACTCCTCTTCACCAGAAGCTCTTTCTATGCAAAATCTGACCCATCGACAAAATTCCAACCTTTCATTGGTTTTGGCATCGCAGTGGTCGTGCTCTTTCTGGCAAGCCTCATTTTGCTCAAATACCGAAATCGGGATCAGTTAGTTGGAGATCCCTCGTTACCCAATATTTTCCTCTTTATCGTTGAAGGTTTTTTTGGGGTAACAGGCCCGGTCCGCTTTAATTCCGAACGCGCATCCGAGCTGGTCAGTTTCACCTTGGGCACCTTTGGAGTTTTCATAGTACTCGTACCTCTTTGGTTGTATTTTCGGCGCATTCAACCAATCCCGACCATGACGCCTGAAGATATGACACAAGTACGCGCCTTGATAAAACATGATCTAGACCAGGATTCGTTAGGTTATTTTGCTACGAGGCATGACAAAAGTGTCATCTGGGCTCCGAATCGAAAAGCTGGTATCGCCTACCGTGTGCAAGGCGGCGTCATGCTCGCCAGTGGCGATCCATTCGGAGAATTCAGCCTGTGGCCCACCGTTATTGAAAATTTTATCGCCGTCGCAGCGGAACACGCCTGGACCCCTGCCGTAATGGGGTGCAGCGACCGCGGAGGCGGAGTCTGGGTTGAACATGCCGGCATGATTGCCATCGATATCGGGGACGAAGCAATTATTCGCGTGAAAGATTTCACTCTCGAAGGTCGCCCCATGGCCAATGTCCGCCAAATGGTCAATCGAATCAGGCGCAAAGGATACCTTTGTGAAACTTTACAATGGTCAGAGATTGATCAAGCGTCTCGAGAGAACCTAAGGAAACTGGCAAAAGAGTGGCGATACGGGGCAACCGAGCGGGGCTTTTCTATGTCTATGGATCGCTTCGGCGATGATGTCGATGCAGGGACCTATATAACGATTGCACGTTTAAATGGATCGATCAAAGGCTTCCAATATTATGTGCCTTGGACGACCGACAGCCTCTCTCTGGACCGCATGCAGCGCGAGCGAGGCACTGATGCCGGTATAAACGAATTAATGATTGCAGAGACTGTCGAGTTTGCCCGCATTAATGGAATGGCTAATATCTCTCTCAACTTCGCTGCATTCCGATCGTTATTCGAACGAGCCGACAAGATAAGCGCCGGGCCAATCACACTCGCGAGCCGGAACTTAATCCGCTTTGCATCGAACTTTTTCCAAGTTGAATCCCTTTACCGCTTCAATGCGAAGTTCCAGCCGGAGTGGGAAACTCGATACGTGCTCTATCCCAAAACCTCTGATTTACCGAAAGTCGCCTGGGCGGCTCTTCGAGCTGAGCAATTCATAAAAGGGCTCCATAGTCGCAATTAAGCGACTATGGAGCCCTTCGATAAAAAACCCGATGTTACCAGCGCTTAGAGCGCTCCTAAGACCACGAATGACATCTCATGACTTGGAGTAACCACCGTGGTGCGACCTGGGTCTAGAACGGTGAAAGGCATTGCTTGAGTCGAAGCATGTTCTTGGTATCCAAGAATAATATCTCCGTGTGCCTGACCAATTCGCTGAATTTCTTCAAACGACTTTGACTGACCGAGTTCCACATAAGCGGAAGCCGGCTTAGCTTGAATGAAGGCTCCACGTGGACCAAATAGCTCGTCAAACACTGCTCCAAGCTCGTTGGTTTCTGCGAGTTGGCTCATCATGAGCGTCGATAGTCGATCGCTGATGACCAAATCATCAAGGTCAATCTGGTGAGCTAGTGATGTATTTGCAACATCCTGAATCTCCGCTACCACAAAGGCGTCCTTGGACTTACACTCAGGATTGCGTTGATCGTGCGCGATTTGAGTACATGTCAGTAATGTTATTGCTTCAGATTCTGCCATTGGCAATCCACGAGTCTTGTATCCGAAGACACCGATACGAGTAAATTCCTGCGAATTCAAAATTGCCGTTAGCTCTGCAGCGGTACCGTTAGTTTGACGGATATCGATAGAAATATTTGGATGTTCCAATCCGTTATATTCCTCAAGACCTACCCGACCCGCCTGACCAAAGAATGTAAATTTTGTACCAGGTACACACACTTTAGAAATCTCCAAAATAGAGAATCGAGCCAAACGAGACCAGCCGATAATGAGGATATTCTCTGGCGCGGCCTGGGTCTTTTCGACCGGAACGGCAGGAGTTGAAAGCGAAGTTGCACTCTCTGTATTCCTCCAGGTGAACTTGCTATAGTCGACAGCCAAACCGACAATACGATCGCCGGCTTCGATGTGAGTCTCAGCGGCAGGAGCCAAAACAACCTGATTGTTAGATTTGAAGATTCCCAGCGGAATGGCATTGAAACTCTGTTGGATTTCTCCGAAAGTCTTTCCTTCAGCTTGCTTGAAACCTTTGACATAGACCTCTGAACCATCAAAGTCCAACAGGTCAAGAATCACATTTGTAATTCCTGGCTGGAGTACCGAATGGGCGGTAATGCGCGAGACGAAGTCTTCGCGATTGAGTGAGTAAACAGGTGACTTGGATGCCGATTTAAGGATGTTTGCAGTGTTTTCATCACTGATCTCCGCGATGATTGGAATGTTTGTCTCAGCGGGTAGACAGGCTTGAATAGCCAAAATGAGCTGTGTAGTGAGCGCCCAATAGTTACCCAGAACGATGATGTTCTTCGCTTTGGAAATATTGCTCTCGGCCAACACCCTAGGATTCGAAGGATCGCCGCTCTTGAAAATGATGCGTGTGTGCTTAGTTTCGCCAACCCGACTGTGGACCTCATCAACCATGATCTCTCGACCCATGTTGGCAATGATTACCAGAACGCCCTGACGTTCTTCGCTCTCGTTGCTCTTTTCGATTTGAGTGATCATTGAGAAAACCTGGGGGGTCCATCCGATGATCGTGGTGTGACCTACTTCCAGGACAATTCCACGACCCTTTTTCAATTTAGCCATGGCTCCGTTGACGTTGGTGATAACAAAACCGAAGAGGGTAGCCGTAATGATCATTCCGATCGCAATACCGAGCCAGGCAAAGATACGTGCAGTCCACGAGGAGCTGGTGAAATTGGCTTTACCCAAGAAAATTAAGAACGTCTGATAGTAGGCATCAAGCCATTTTTGGATGCCGTGAGGTTCCTGGGTCAGCGTAAGCGATTTTCCAAGAATAGGAACTTTTGTCGTTATCTGGGTGATTTGGACGATCAACATCAGCGGTAGGGAAAGAACGGCAATAATACCAAGTAACCACTTTAGAGCTCCCGTTGGGCCAGATCCAAAACTGGAATCGAAGTTGTAACGCAACCGTGTCCGTAAAGACGGATTCTCGAGTGAAATCATGCGATCGCCTGAAAAGGCAACATTCTCCGCAGATTTACCCGATTTTGATTGGTCCTGTGCCATGTTAAACCGACCTTTCATACATTTGATCTTGAGGATGGAAGGAATATAACCAAATGTGTCGGAAAGCGCTAGCCCCGGGGGTGAACATTGAGCGAAGAAATGTTTATTTTCTAACGGTAAAAAACATGGTTGCCCGGGTTGAATCTTACCCACCTAAAGTCTAATTCGGCCGTCTGCTGAGCGTTCACCCTTACAAAGAATTTGCATCTTTGATACGCTCAAGCATCACACTTTCCCCTGCGCTCAACTGAGAACAAAGGAGCAATAAAACATGTCCTATCGGGCTGAAGAATCCTCGATCATGGAATTTGGCAATCTGACTGAGGGGCCAGCTAGCGAAAACTCGTTCGAGGAATCGGTTGAGAGCGAAAACTCGTCAGCTCAATCTGATTTTGACCTAAAGGAGGCGGCACGTTGGGTCCTTCCTTCCTCGCCGTGGCTACACAATGACCTCCACGCGGAGGAAGCTGAAGTCGAACACTTGGTAGAGCTCGAAGGGGAAGAGCGCAATGTAGTTTCAGCCGCTGGAGCAGCTGAAGGGGAAATGCTATTTGAAGGCGCTGAGGGTGAAGAGTTTCATACTCATGAGCACTCCGAATCGGAAGAAGAAGGTCACGATAAGCATGAAGGGGAAAACACGGCTCCTCCGGGGGATCCTCTACCCACAGAGCCGGAGTTCAGCCTGCCCAGTGATAGCGTCCCTGCCCTATCCGTTCCCGAAAGTGGAGCAAGTCAGTCAAATGTATCCACGATTAGCGACGGCGACACTTCTGGTGCGCAGGTAAGCACGCCTGCCGACAGCGGCGCTAATTCCACAATTTCGGATCCATTGTCCTCGCCCATGTCAGCTTCACCACCTTCAACCCCAGATCAAAGCTCGCTTTCGGATACCAAGTTTTTAGATATGCAGCCCACCTCACCTCAAGACTCCAACTTTGGGCACTCCGACTCGAGTGGCCTGAGCAGTGACTCGAGTGGCCTGAGCAGTGACTCCAGTGGCCTGAGCAGTGACTCCAGTGGCCTGAGCAGTGACTCCAGTGGCCTGAGCAGTGACTCCAGTGGCCTGAGCAGTGACTCCAGCAGCGTGGGTAGCGACTCCAGCAGCGTGGGTAG
>Ga0209189_1002268_pt1 | contig 13604 bp, 12 predicted proteins | sample C_130820_EF_Meta_FD_187308 | JGI IMG/M metagenome (GOLD analysis project Ga0209189, IMG submission 187308) | Freshwater microbial communities from Lake Croche, Canada to study carbon cycling - C_130820_EF_MetaG (SPAdes) (version 3) | ecosystem: Environmental > Aquatic > Freshwater > Lake... | reverse complement strand
CTAAAAGATTGGAAAGAATATCACCCAAAACAGCTTGTCTTCCATGCCCAACATGCAATGGTCCTGTTGGGTTTGCAGAGACAAACTCAATTAAAACGGTTGGTTGAGAATCATGAGAAACATAACCAAAATGATCTTTGCGAGTTAAAACTTGATGAATCACCATGGTTTTTGTGGTTTGACTTAAACGCATATTGATAAAACCTGGTCCAGCAATTTCTAAACTACTAATCCAATCTTTACTACTTGGAGAATTATTTAACTCCTCAACAAGCTGCGTAGCCAAATCCTTTGGATTCATTCCCCATGATTTCGCAATTTGCATGGCAATATTCGTTGCTAAATCACCATGTTCGGCAACTTTTGGGCGCTCTAATCTTGGTTCAGGAAGACTTGCTATATCCTTGCCCAAGCGTTCCCCAATAGAGCTTAGTGCCTGACTAAATAAAGTTTTTAATTGTATGGCTATATCAGGAAGCATGACAAATCAGTGTCCAGTGGTGTATGCTAAAAAAATGCTCTATCGATTCCATTCAAAAAACTCTCCGGAGTGCCTCATGCTTGAGGACTTAACCCTTCGAATTTTTAAAATTCTCGACCGCGAATTAAGTAAAGAAGGTATTTTACTCGTAGAACAACTACCTAGTCTAATAACTAAATTGGAAGATGCTATTGCTCATGACGCAAAAGAGCGTCAAGCACTTGGCGATGACCAGCTAAAATCTGACCGACTAGGTCAGAGAGCATTTCCTTTTTTAGAACTTCTTAAAGCTTCTTTAAAAAAAGAAGAAGTCATTGTTTGGGGCGCTTAATTACTTTCAAAATTGCTTTGAAGAGCTTTTGCCACTTCTTCAGAACTTCTTCCAGACCGCATTGCAATCGAGTTAACCTGATCTAAACCAATCGGTCCAACATTAAAGTACTGAGCTTGTGGGTTAGCCAAATAAAACCCTGAAACGCTAGAAGCAGGGTTCATTGCTAAAGACTCTGTCAGCTCCATATTGATGTCTTGTGCTTGCAATACGTCAAACATGACATGTTTGACAGTGTGTTCTGGACAAGCGGGATAACCTGGTGCAGGACGGATACCCTGATATTTCTCTGAGATGAGATCTTCGTTCGTCAGATTCTCCTGAGAAGCATAACCCCATAAATCTGTCCGAACACGATGGTGTAAACACTCAGCAAAAGCTTCTGCTAGGCGATCAGCAATCGCCTTGAGCAAAATCGCGTCGTAATCATCATTTTTTGCCTGAAACTCTTCAACTTTTTTATCTACACCGTGACCGGTAGTCACGGCAAACATACCAACATAATCTTTTTTCTTAGAACTGAGTGGCGCAACATAATCTGCTAAACAACGATTGGGTCTTTTAACACCTTCTACAACGGGGCGAACAGTTTGTTGTCTCAATCCATTCCAAGTCAATAATGGCTCACTTCTCGTTTCATCAGCATATAAAACAATATCATCACCCACTTGATTTGCTGGGTATAAACCAATTACCGCATGCGCCGCAATCCAGCGTCCTTGAATAACTCTCTCGAGCATTTTTAGGGCATCTGCATAGACTTTAGTTGCGGAATCACCAACCACTTCATCAGTTAATATCTGTGGAAACTTACCTGCTAGATCCCAAGTTTGGAAAAATGGGGTCCAATCAATATATTTTGCAATTTCTGCTAAATCATAGTTTTTGAACACTCTTCGACCAATGAACTTTGGAGTAGTAATTTCTACTTGCTCCCAATCAATGATTTCGGCATTTTTTTGAGCTTCTTCAAGCGTTACTAAAGGCGTTGCTTTTTTATTCGCATGTTGTTGACGAACGCGCTCATACTCTTCTTTTATAGAGTCTAAATAACGAGTGGCTGACTCATCAGATAATAAATTGGAAGCCACAGAAACGGAACGCGATGCATCTGGCACATAAATCACTGGGCCTTCATAATGCGGGGCAATCTTCACAGCAGTATGAACCCTTGAAGTTGTTGCCCCACCGATCATCAATGGTGTTTTTCTACTTCTAAAATATTCATCTTTTTGCATCTCTTGTGCGACATAAGTCATTTCTTCAAGAGACGGAGTAATTAAACCCGATAAACCAATGATGTCTGCTTTTTCTTCTTTGGCTTTTTCTAGGATTTGACTACAAGGAACCATCACGCCCATATTGACGACGTCAAAGTTATTACATTGCAAAACTACCGTAACGATGTTTTTACCAATGTCATGGACATCCCCCTTGACGGTTGCCATGATAATTTTTCCTTTGGACCGAACATCCTTACCAGCAGCTTCGTATTGTCGTTTTTCTTCTTCGATATAAGGAATTAAATGGGCTACCGCTTGTTTCATCACTCGTGCACTTTTAACTACTTGGGGTAGGAACATTTTTCCAGCACCAAACAGCTCACCAACGACATTCATGCCGTCCATCAGTGGGCCTTCAATTACTTCAATAGGTCTTCCACCTCGATTCTCGATTTCTTGTCGAACCACTTCAGTATCTTCCACAATGAAATTCGTAATACCTTGCACTAAAGCGTGGGAAAGTCGCTCTTGAACAGGTAACTCTCGCCAAGCAAGAGTTTCTGCTTGTTTAACCCCACCACCTTTATAGTTATCGGCAATTTCTAACAAGCGCTCAGTTGGGGTTTTACCTTCTTTTTCTTTAAAGCGATTCAGAACTACATCTTCTACACGCTCACGAAGTTCTGAATCTAAATCTGCATAAACACCTAATTGACCAGCATTAACAATACCCATGTCCATACCAGCTTCAATGGCGTGATATAAAAACACGGTATGAATGGCTTCACGAACGACATCATTACCCCGGAAAGAAAAGCTCACATTGGATACACCGCCACTGATTTTTGCCCCAGGTAAGTTCGCTTTAATCCATCGAGTTGCATTGATAAAATCAACTGCATAATTATCATGTTCCTCAATACCAGTTGCAATGGCAAAAATATTGGGATCAAAAATAATATCCTCAGGTGAGAAATCAAGTTCGCTGAGAAGTAAATCGTATGAGCGTTTACAAATTTCTGTTTTTCGCTCAAAAGTATCTGCTTGACCTTTTTCATCAAACGCCATTACGACTGTAGCTGCGCCATAACGCTTGATCAACTTCGCTTGCTGAATAAAAGGCTCAATGCCTTCTTTTAAGGAAATAGAGTTAACAATTGCCTTACCCTGAACACATCTAAGACCAGCTTCGATCACAGACCATTTAGAGGAATCAATCATAATAGGAACGCGAGCAATATCAGGTTCTGAAGCGATGAGGTTTAAAAACCTCACCATGGCTGCCTGAGAATCCAACATGGCTTCGTCCATATTGATATCTATAATCTGCGCGCCGTTTTCAACTTGTTGACGAGCCACTTGCAAAGCTTCATCAAATAAATTATTCAGAATCAAACGTGCAAAAGCTTTCGAGCCAGTGACATTAGTTCTCTCACCAATGTTCACAAATCGAATATAAGACTCTAAGTTAAATGCCTCAAGTCCAGAAAGTTTTAATAAGGGTATGGCGACATCTTTACTCACTCACTAGCTCCTTGTAAGCATTCCATTTTGCTGCCCACTGACGTGGTTGATAATTTTGAACGGCTTTTGCAATTGCCGCAATATGCGCTGGAGTGGTACCACAACATCCACCAACCAAATTAACAAGGCCATCTTTAGAAAAATCTTCTAACAGATGAGAAGTAATATCCGGCGTTTCATCAAAGCCCGTATCACTCATCGGATTAGGTAAGCCTGCGTTTGGATAGCAAGACACTGCGACATCGCAAATTTTTGCAAGCTCAGCAATGTAGGGCTTCATTAAGGTTGCACCTAATGCACAATTCAGGCCAAACATGAGTGGTTTTGCATGTCGCAAACTATTCCAAAAAGCTTCTACCGTTTGACCAGACAATATTCTTCCTGAAGCGTCTGTTACCGTCCCAGAAATCATTAAAGGTAGACGTTGTTTTGAATTTTCAAAATATTCATCTATCGCAAAGATGGCAGCTTTTGCATTTAAGGTATCAAAAATCGTTTCGACGAGTAATAAATCAGCCCCACCCTCAACGAGTGCTTCAACTTGTTCGTAATAGGCTTGTCGTAAGGATTCAAAATCCACATTTCTTGCTCCAGGATCGTTCACGTCTGGAGAGATACTCGCTGTTTTAGGCGTTGGACCCACTGCTCCTGCCACAAAACGAGGTTTTTCTGGGGTGCTATATTTATCACATGCTGCACGGGCTAATTTCGCTGAAGCAAGATTCATTGCACGTGCCATATGAGCTAACTTATAGTCTTCTTGAGCTATCGTCGTAGCGCCAAACGTATTCGTCTCAATAATATCTGAGCCTGCCGCTAAGTATTGCTCATGTATTTCAGAAATAACCTCTGGCTTTGTAATCGACAAAAGCTCATTATTCCCCTTTAAATCAATAGGATGATTCAAAAGCTCTGGTAAATCACCACGAAAATCTTTTTCCGATAATTTATATTGTTGAATCATGGTTCCCATCGCGCCATCTAAAATCAGAATGCGCTTTTTTAACAACTCGGGCAGCTGTTGGCCCTTGGTGTAAGAACTCATCGAAGAATAATCTGTTTTCTGGGTCATAAAATACTTAACGATTGATTTACTGACTAAAGTCCTATATTTTACATTTAATACACTTTTATTGGAGATAGATATGTTTACAGGAATGCCGGACTTTAATCAAAGCGTTGAGATGATGAAAAATATGTGGTCTTCAGCTGCTAAAGGCGGCTCAGATGCCTCTGCAGGCTTCGGATTACCAGGTATGAGTACCCTTAACCCCTTTGGCATCCCCATGGTGGACATTGAAGAGCTTGATAAACGAATTAAAGATCTGAAAAGTGTTGAAGCTTGGCTCAGCTTAAACCTGAATGTTTTACAAACCACCATACAGGGTTTAGAAGTGCAAAAGGCTACTTTATCCACTCTTCAAGGCATTGCTGAGACGATGAAAACAGCAACAGAGCCTGCTACACCTAAAGAGAGTACTCAAACTAAACCGACAGACCTTACTGGAGCTGGTGGCAAATTGGCGCAAGACCTCATGGATCAAATGTCTAAATCGATGACGAATATGATGGCAGCTTTCCCAACAGGTGCTGGACCAAAATCCAAGGTGGTTAAAAAGCCTGCCGCGAAAAAAGCTGCAACAAAATCTACTTCTGCGAAAACCACAAAACCCCGTGCTCGTCGAGCTGGCGTTTGATGGTTCCTCTGCGCCATAAATAATTTAAATGGGCAATAGTCTCACCCATGGCAAACGTCATCTGATGTGTATCTAACTTGCGATGAAATAAAACTGGGAGTAGCTTTTTTGCGGTCGTAGGCACTTGGCATGCCTCAAATGTTTCTTTAAGCCTTGCATCATGATGATCTCTTAATTGTCGAATCCGATAATGTAAACCCTGAAATGGCTTGCCATGGGATGGGAGAACTAATGTATTTTTATCTAAAAACTCATACTTTGCAATTGAGTCTAAAAACAGACCTAAAGGATCTGCATCTGGTTCGGAATCATAAACGCTAATGTTAGTAGAGATTCTAGGTAACATCATATCGCCAGAAATCATGATTTGATCTTGAATACACGCAAAAGATAGATGCTCAGGTGCATGCCCATAACCGCTAATTGCACGCCACAGACGGCTGCCAATGAGAACCTCTTCACCATCCATGACTCTTCTAAAGCGCTGTGGAACTTTTGGTACCAAATTACTGTAATGGTCCGCTCTTGCTCGAACTTTTTGTAAATCTTCCTCTTCAGTTAAACCGTGCTTATAAAAATGATCTGCTAAGCCACCACCTCCTGCAACTGAGCCAATATTTAAGCCACCCTCTTTTGAGCTTAACCATTTGGACATCAGAAAATCTGTCATGGACATCCACAAAGGCACTTGCCACTTTTCACATAACCAATGTGCAAGTCCTATATGGTCAGGATGCATATGCGTGACCAATACCCGCACAATGGGTAACCCTTCTAAACAATTTGCAAAGATGGTTTCCCAGGCCTGCTTCGTTATATCGCTGGTGATCCCACAATCAACAATTGTCCAGCCCTCTTTGCCTTCAAAACAATCTCGTAATAACCATAAATTAATATGATCAAGAGCAAAGGGCAGTGGCATTCTTAACCAAAAAACGCCATCAGCTACTTCTTGTAAGTGGCCTAATTCAGGTAAAGTATCTTCTAAGGGGTAATTTATATTTTCCATAAGCCTATTTTATTACGCAAGTTGTTTCACTCAATATATTTATATGTCAAATTTTCTAAAGCTGCTTTCTTCTCAATATGCATATGATATGGCCCAAGTCATTCTTGAGAAGTTTGATAAACATTATCGTATTTTTTGAAAAGCCAACTCTAATGCTAAAAAGAACTCTGAATCCCATAATTTGCAAGTTATTAAGGATTTAATTAAAGGGGGAGTTGGCTATTTCGAAGAAAGGGATCAAAACTGTATCCTCGTTTTAGATAAAGAGTTTGATGAGACTCATTTAGATACAAAAATATGGCCGCAGTTAAATTACACTATGTGTGTTAATTGACAAACCATCATCAAACGGCTATAAATTTTATTCAACACTCATGAACAGATACGGTTTTTCTCCACTATCCATCTAATTAAAGTATATGACCACATCTAATAATCCACATATTCTTACAAAACTTTTTGATAATAATCAGACTTGGGCCAATCACGTTACTAAAGATGATCCAGATTACTTTCAGCGTTTAGCATCTCAACAGTCTCCTGAATATCTCTGGATTGGATGCTCTGACTCAAGAGTTCCCGCTAATCAGATTATTGGGCTTGCCCCTGGCGAAATTTTTGTCCATCGTAATATTGCTAATGTCATTGTTCATACCGATTTAAATGCTTTATCGGTGATTCAGTTTGCTGTGGATCAGTTAAAAGTGAAACATATTATTGTTGTTGGTCACTATGGCTGTTCAGGTGTAAAGGCCGCTTTAGATAATATTCGGGTGGGTCTTGCTGATAACTGGATCAGACACATCAAAGATGTGGATGATAAACATGGCACCTATTTAGGTAAAGTTTTAGATTATAAAGAGCGTTTTAATCACCTATGTGAGCTTAATGTCATTGAACAAGTGGTTAATGTTTGTGAAACGACCATTGTGCAAGATGCTTGGCTAAGGGGCCAAGAGTTGACTGTGCACGGTTGGATTTATGGCCTTAAAAATGGTTTAGCTAGAGATTTAGGAATGAGTATTCAAAATATGGCCGAGCTCAAAGAGCGCTATTCCATCATGATTGATTCATTTACATCTTGATTGATCTACCGAAGAATATCCATGTGATTGAGCGGGGTTGGCTTTCTGCTAACCAAATTTATATTCATGACCATGCTTCTATTGATGTGATTGATAGTGGCTTTTGTTTTCACTCAGAGCAAACGATTCAATTAATGCAATCATTTTTAGATCAGCATTCTTCTTTAAAGCCTCGTAACCTTTTCAACACCCATTTGCACTCGGATCATTGTGGCGGTAATCGTGCCTTACAAGATGAGTTTCAAATGAAATGTTTGGTGCCTGAATCTGAATTTACCTCGGTAAATAACTGGTCTATAGCTAAACAGTCCTTTGACGACTTAGGTCAACCTTGTCCAAAATTTACTGCTGTTGATTCTTTAAAAATTGGCGCAACTGTTCAGATTGGTTCAATCGATTTTGAAATTCATGGCACTCCGGGCCATCACCCTCACTCGATTCTTTTTTTTGCTCCATCTTTAGGATTACTGATTTCTGCAGATGCTTTATGGGAAAAAGGTTTTGGTGCACTCTTTTCTGAAGTTTCTCATCAAACTGGTTTTAAAGAACAACGTGCGACTCTTCAATTAATCAAATCTTTGCCTGTCAAATTAGTCGTCCCTGGACATGGTAGTCCTTTTACTGATATTCAATCAGCACTTGATGATGCGTATTCTCGTCTAGATTATTTAGAGTCTTCCCCGCCGAGAAACACGCACCACGTAGCTCAAGTTCTTTTCCAGTTTATGGTGATGTTTACTGAAACACTCACCTTAGAAGATGGCCTCAATTGGTGTCATAAAACACCTTTATTTATATTGTCTGCTGATCAATTAGGCCTTGGTGTTGAAGAACTATTTTCACAAACACTTGAATATCTTCAAAATAAAAAAAGTTTATCTTTTACCAATGGACAAATTAAATACTGTTGGTAAATTAATGTATTTTTGCTGAGAAATATCTATGTGCTTTTTACATGCGCACAGATTTAATCTATATTTACAAATGGGTGACATCATTTCTTTTAATTTAAAAAATCAATTGCCAAAAAAGGCTGTTAATCTTTCTTTGGACTCACTTGTTTTGGAAGAAGCTAAGGTCCTTGGTATTAATATTTCACAAGTTTGTAATTCTTTTTTAGAGTCTTATATTAAATCTGAAAAAGAATGGTTATGGAAGCTTGAGCATTCTGATTTCTTCTCTTCCTACAATGAACTCATAGAGTTAGAGGGACTTCCACTTGAACAGTGGAGGAGTTTTTAATAGTAAAAACATGACCAAACCGCTCCACAATGAAATTACTCCACAGTTACACTTTTAGCGAGATTTCTTGGTTTATCTACATCTGTGCCAAGGGCTAAAGCGGTATGGTAGGCAAGTAATTGCAGTGGCACCACGTGCAATATAGGTGATAAGTTTCCATAATTCTCAGGCATTCTGATGACATGAATACCCTCTGATGATTGTATGTGCGCATCAACATCTGCAAAGACATATAGTTGGCCACTTCGAGCCTGAACTTCTTGCATATTTGATTTGAGTTTTTCAAGTAACTCATCATTAGGGGCAACTGTTACCACTGGCATTGTTTCATCAATTAATGCAAGTGGTCCATGCTTTAATTCTCCGGCAGGATATGCCTCAGCGTGAATATATGAAATCTCTTTTAATTTTAAGGCGCCCTCTAGGGCGATTGGGTAATGCATACCTCTACCCAAAAATATCGCATTCTTGAATTTTGCAAATTTTGCACTCCAAGCAATGATTTGTGGCTCAAGGGCTAAAACAGCATTTAGGGCAGCAGGCAAATGTCTGAGGGCTTGAACTTCTTTTTGCTCTGCCTGAGAAGTTAATTTGTTTTCTTTTTTGGCGAGCGCAAGGGCTAAAAAATATAACCCGACAAGTTGAGTCGTAAATGCTTTGGTTGAAGCAACGCCAATTTCTGTGCCGGCTTTTGTCTGAAACTTCCAAAGTGTTTCACGCATCATCGCACTCGTGGCCACATTACAAATGGCAAGTGTCAGATGATGACCTAATGATTTAGCATGGCGAAGTGCTGCTAAAGTATCCGCGGTTTCTCCGGACTGAGATACCACGACCACTAAGGCTTTGGGATTTGCCACAGATGTTCTGTATCGATACTCACTAGCGATTTCTACTTGTGCATTTATACCGGCAAGTGACTCGATCCAATATTTAGCTACACATGCGGAGTAATAACTCGTTCCACAAGCCAGTATCAAAACATTTTTAATACCTTGCCAATCCTCGTTTGTTGCGCCAAAAATATCTGGGTCAATCGTTTCTATATCTCCAACTGTGTTTGCTAAAGCAAAAGGCTGTTCAAAGATTTCCTTTTGCATAAAATGTTGGTACGGTCCAAGCTCGACAGAGGCTGCCAATTCGGGGACATCTTTAATCGCTCTAGACGCTAATTGACCCTGTGTGTCATAAATTTCTACTTGGTTAGAGGTGATTTTTACTACATCACCTTCTTCTAGATATGTCATTTGTTTTGCATACCTTGCTACTGCTAAAGCATCTGAAGCCAAGAAGTTTTGACTCTCCCCATACGCAATCACCAAGGGTGAACCGACTCTAGCACCCACCAAAATATCAGGCGCATCTGTTGCGATTACTGCAATGGCATAGGCCCCATGCAATTGCGGCAAAATAGCTTGTACAGCTTCAACTAAAGAGCGTTGACCCATTTTAGAGTAATAGTCATATATTAAGTGAGCAATTACTTCAGTATCTGTTTGTGACTCAAAGATATACCCTTTGGCGCGCAAATCTTGTCTTAAAATCTCAAAGTTTTCAATAATGCCGTTATGTACAACGCCGATTAAATCACCTGAAAAATGGGGGTGTGCATTCTCTGTATTAGGCTTTCCATGAGTAGCCCAACGGGTATGTGCAATCCCAATAGTACCCGAGAAATTTGCTGTACTTTGGCGAAGATCTTCAACCCTTGAAGTGGTTCTACTTCTTTGCAGTCCAAGCCTAGAATCAACAACTGCTAAACCGCATGAATCATATCCCCGGTATTCAAGGCGCTCGAGTCCTTCAACCAAGATGTCTACAACATTATTTTTTGAGACTGCCCCAACTATTCCGCACATAATAATTTCTTTCGATTCATCAATTGATTGATTATTTTTTCTGGGGTCGCTTCCACTCTACGCTAAGTTGCTTAGCGCGACTAATCGTCAACTTATCTACAGGTGCATCCTTCGTTAAGGTAGTTCCTGCCCCAATGGTGGCCCCTTTACCTACAGTCACTGGTGCAACAAGCTGGGTATCGGAGCCAATAAATGCATCATCTTCAATAATCGTTTGATGTTTATTAACACCATCATAATTACAAGTAATCGTACCTGCACCAATATTGACTCGACTACCTACTTTAGCATCACCGATATAGGATAAATGGTTCGCTTTACTTCCTTTACCAATACGACTATTTTTCACTTCGACAAAATTACCTACATGAGCTTGCTCATCAATTTCTGTTCCGGGTCGAAGTCTAGCATAAGGTCCGATGAGGGCTGACTCTCCAACCACAGCGCCGTCCAAATGAGAAAACGCTTTAATCTGTGAGTTTGCGCCAATTTTGCTATCTTTGATGACACAGTAAGGGCCAATGTGCACATTCCCAGCAATCTCAACCTGACCTTCAAAAATACAACCAATATCTATCGTGACATCATTGCTACAGTTAAAATCCCCGCGAATATCGATACGCTGTGGATCAATCAAGGTTACCCCCTTAAGGAGTAATTGTTCTGCTTGATGGGTCTGCCAAGTTCGTTCCAATGCAGCCAACTGAACACGACTGTTGACCCCTTCAACTTCAAATCCATATTGCGGCATCATGGTACGAATGGGCATGCCTTGCACTGCTGCAAGTCCCACAATATCAGTTAAGTAATACTCGCCTTGAGCATTATTTGGTTGTATTTGAGATAACCATTGACGTAAGTCTTTTGTGGGACAAGCCATCATGCCCGTATTGATTTCTCGAACTTGCTTGACCTCAGCAGAAGCATCTTTTTCTTCAACGATACCAGTAACATCTCCCTCAAGGGATCTGACAATGCGTCCATATCCTGTTGGGTTTTCTAACTCTTGAGTCAAAATCACCAAAGTTTCATCTTGCGCTAAACGTAACAAATCTTTTAACGTACTCACTTGGATTAACGGTACATCGCCATACAGAATAAGAGTACTTGCATCCTCATTTAAATAAGGTAGTGCTTGCGTCACGGCATGCCCCGTACCTTTTTGTTCCGCTTGTATTGCAATCGTAAAATTGGAGTGATTCTTGTTAAGGTATGCCTTTACAGCTTCTTGACCATGTCCAAGAACAATGCAGGGCGTGACTGACGAATCCATCTTTTGGACTGTATCTAATACATGCCCAAGCATCGGTTTGCCTGCAATGGGATGCAGTACTTTAGGGAGGGCAGAGTACATCCTTTTCCCTTGTCCTGCGGCTAAAATCACAATATTCATAGATTCATTATATGTCTTTAGATTGACAGTCTTTAAGGCATCGAAAAGAACTTCACAGATTGAATTAATTCCTCTGAGGAACAGGCTTCTTCAAGCCCCTCATCAATAGCTAGATCACCAATTCCATCAAATGGGGCATCGCCAACAACGAGGTCTTTGAAGTTAAATAATTGTGCGTCCAAAAGATGTGATGGAACCACATGCGTGAGGGCCCGAAACATACTTTCTACCCTGCCAGGGTGTGACTTTCCCCATTGTTTGAGGAGCTCTTTCATGGCGTTTCGTTGTAAATTTGGCTGACTGCCGCATAGGTTGCAAGGAATAATCGGAAATGCTTGATCTGTTGCATATCGCTCTAAATATTTTTCAGGAACGTAAGCAAGAGGTCGAATCACGATATGTTTACCATCATCGGACTGCAGTTTTGGCGGCATTGATTTTAACTGCCCACCATAAAACATATTTAATAAAAACGTTTCTAGGATATCTTCTCTATGATGTCCAAGGGCAATTTTGGTCGCTCCAAGTTCGTCAGCAACACGGTACAAAATTCCTCTTCGCAAACGGGAACATAAGCCACAAGTTGTTTTGCCATCTGGAATGACACGCTTCACAATGCTATAAGTATCTTGTTCTTCAATATGAAAAGGTACTTGAAGGTGTCTAAGATAATTAGGTAAAACCTCTTCCGGAAATCCTGGTTGTTTTTGGTCAAGATTAACAGCAACCAAATCAAAATGAATGGGGGCACGATCTCTGAGTTTTAAGAGGATGTCCAACATGGCATAACTGTCTTTCCCCCCAGAGACACAGACCATCACTTTGTCACCCTCTTCAATCATCTTGAAGTCGTTAATGGCTTGTCCCATTAATCGGCACAGCTTTTTAACAAGCTTGTTTTCTTCAAAAGCGACTTTTCTGGAATCTACGTGGACAGTCATACAAAATTATTGTTTGATTTGAAAAACTTCTACCCCAACGCCATCACAATCTGGATATACGTCAGGCTTCTCTGTCGACACCCTTGCAGCAAGGACCAATGGATGAGCAAGCATTTTCTTCACAATCTCGTCGCATAACGTTTCTTGTAATTGAATATGTCCGTGACTTGCAATCTCTTTAATTGTCTCTCTCATGAAATCATAATCAACCACCTCATGGAGCTCATCCTCTTGAGGGGTATTGTGCAATAAGGGAACGTATAAATCAATATTGACGATGACATGCTGTTCGGCTTTTTTTTCAAAATCATGCACGCCAATATTAATTAATATGTCGTAATTACGAAGAAAAAGACGTCGGCAGTTCTGTAGATCTTGATTGCTTGAGGCTAAGTTCATAAATTCCTATTGTCTTGAGTAAGAAACATAACATCTCGAGGTGATGATTGTAAATGCTGCCCACCATCTACATATAAAACACTACCGGTCATCGCTTGAGCTTGCGTGATGTATAAAATTGCTTGAGCTATATCTTCTGGGGTAGATGATCGCCCCAATAAGACTGCTTGATGTGCTTCTTCAAATCCTGCCTGACTTTGATCTCCTGAGGTCAGAGAAATCCCTGGGGCTACTCCCATGACTCTCAATTGCGGAGCAAAAAACATGGCCTGCAAGGTTACAGCTGTGTCTAAAGCACTTTTGGATAAGGTATAAGAAAAGAAGTCGGGATTTAAGTTATCTAACTTTTGATCCAGCAAATGAACCACGACGCCCTTTTTTTGAGGTTCATCTTTTAAGTATTGCGCAAATATTTTAGTT
>Ga0209189_1002267_pt1 | contig 13607 bp, 6 predicted proteins | sample C_130820_EF_Meta_FD_187308 | JGI IMG/M metagenome (GOLD analysis project Ga0209189, IMG submission 187308) | Freshwater microbial communities from Lake Croche, Canada to study carbon cycling - C_130820_EF_MetaG (SPAdes) (version 3) | ecosystem: Environmental > Aquatic > Freshwater > Lake | place... | reverse complement strand
CCCCTCCAAAAAAACTTTGATAAGGTTATTTATCCGGACTCCTACCAAACTCTGATGGGCGCCCATCAGAGTTTGGTAGGAGTTTTAAAAGTAGTTCATGTACTTTTATAAAAAGTAAGTGAAAACATTTTACGACGAAGTGAACACATAATTCAACTATTATAATTGTCAATAATGCTGAAAGGAAATAAGCGCATTAAATTATCTCACCATTCCGACTTTGAACTTCCTCAAATAGGAGCAGGAACTTTTGAAATTAGAAAAAGCGACGATATCCTTTGTGCAATTAGAATTGGTTACAGGCATTTTGACCTTGCAGAGTCTTATAATAATCTTAATCTTGTAAGGAAAGCTTTTCTTGCCGCATTTCTTTCTATTTCTGATGGTGGCCTTGGAATTGATAGAAAAACAATCTTCATTACAATGAAGGTTCTTCGTATTCGTGATCAATCCCATATTTCTGATCTACTTAAAACTGTTGGGCTGGAATACTTTGATTTGCTCCTTTATCATACCCCAAATTACCACTTTACTACTGAAGAAACCATGCAAACGAATTGGAGGAAGTTGATTTTAGAAAAAAATTCAGGAAAGGTTCTTCAAATTGGAGTTTCAAACTATTACAAGCAACATCTAGATCGTTTGCTTCATTTTTGCAATGATCAAGGTCTTCCATTTCCATTTGCAAACCAAATTATGGTCAATCCTTATGTGTTTCCAAAAGAAACTATCGATTTCTGTAAATATTGGAATATTAAAGTAATCGCCTACTGTCCCCTTGGATATTTGTACTCCCGATGGCTCCTTGAAGAACCACATGTGACTGATATTGCTTTGAAGCTAAGGTGCAACCCTTCTCAAGTTGTACTGTCTTGGCTTTTAAAGCAAGGTCTGTATGTCATTCCAAGAAGTAGTAATGCAGAGCATCTCAAATGCAATTTAGAATCGAACGAAGTCAATTGGCATATGAACGAAGTTGAGGAACATGATTGTGAAGAAAAAATGCTAAAATTGCGGAAATCAAATGATGAGGAAGTTGATTTAATGATTGATAAAAGTCAAGAAGCATATTTTCAACAGATCCATTGGGGAAATGAATGCATCATGCAGCCCTTTACTCTTGTACCCTGATTACTCTATTAGTGTTGATGATGAGCTTGGTGATGAGAGTACCTAAGTTTCGTGTACATTAGTTTTGTTTGATGATGAGGGTGAGAGTAACTGTCTTTGTTTGTCACATTTAGTAACAGTTAAAAAAATCAAATTATCATCACCCATATATGTACGTAAAGCAGTTGAAGAAGCAGTTGTATACTCTTCTTCTCACTCTCACTCATTTATTCACTCACCTTTTCACCCTCACTCAACTTCTCACTCACCACTCACTCACCATCTTAATCCCAGTCATCACTAGGTCGGTGGGGAGTATTCATTGCAGTTAAAGTTTCTTTTTTGTAGGAGGATAATTAAATCTTTCGTATTTGTTGCCATATTTAAATTTAAGTAATAATAATCCTAGGAGCGACTACTAATACTTCTTGTTGTTGGTGGACAGTTCAAGTAAATCAAAAATTTTACATAGATGGTCTTCATTTGATGTTATTATGGTTGTAGTAGTTTCTTTTCTTGTTATTGTTATTGTGGTTCTATGATGATGAGGTGATGAAACGTCTAGATGAAGATCCTTACGTTGTTTATTATTTGTTCCAACTTTGTTTAAACTAACTTTACTATAACTCGGTTCATGTAAACCGATATGTCTTTCAGTTCCCACATTTGCATGGTTTTCACAGTATCTACTGCCATCTCTAAAATTAAATACCATGGAATTACATGGCGATCCAGAATTTGTCAATGCCTGACACAAAGGACCATGCCATTCACAGTACTCACTTTTACAAATTTCATATTTTAGACATCGTCTCTGTTTCTTTATTATAATGGCTTTGCATTGTTGTTTACGATCAAAGTTCATTTAACTATTACAATTAAAATACTAAACCCTAAACTACAATTTCGTCGGTTTCGTTTACCAACATGACTAAAGCAGGCAAAGAAGTAAATAGTTTAGCCATTAAAGTGGGGATTCAAAGGTCAAATAGCTTTTTTAAAAGAGCACTTTTTCCTCGTCATCAAAAAAGAAAAGAAAAGAAGACTATCAATATTGTTACTAATAATATTTTGGAGGAATGCCTTATCGACCATGATATAGACCATAATATGGAAGAAGATACAAAAGATAATTTTGAGACTGACTTTTTTTTCGATCCAGTCTATTTCGAGGAGGATATTGAAGATATGCAATTCGAAAATTACAATCAATTGCCAAACATGATGATTGATGACAATTCTGATTGGGTATCAGCCGTAGATCTACAAATTCCTTCGTTTGATATGAAGAAATTGTCAAAGAATCTTTCAATGTCATCGAATAAATCTTCTTTCCTTATGCAGGATGATAACAAAAAATTAATTCACGGAGGAAATGTGTCAAAAGGAAGTTTTTCTCGATCTATTCATGAATGGGCTTCGGAAAACAATGTTAAAAGTTCTGGTATCGATACCTTAATGAACATTTTGAGCAAAACATTCAAAGGATATGAATTGCCCGTAAAAAAAGTAACTACTACTACTGAAGTGCGTTTTAACACATTAAATGAATTTAAAAATGTCAATCGTATCAAATATGAGGCTTCCGTTATCGACAATCTCGAACAAACCTTTTCTGACGAAGATTGTGAAGACTTTGATGATACCGCATCGTTGCGAACTGAAGATTTATCTTGTGATGTAGTAAATTCATCTACTGTTCATGAATATACTCGAAAATCAACGCGTTATGTTGCTGTGGATCAATGTGAATGTGATCGTTATGTTTATGCTGGTTTAAATAATCAATTTTCATGTCCAAAATGTGGAAAAAACAGATTTAGACCATGTACAAGGAATCAATGTTCAGGAAATGGCGGTAATAATTGTGAGCATTTAAGGTCAGCTAATGGTGATGGAATCTCCTACAAACAGTTATTTTATCGTCCACTCCTAGTTCTTATATCTGATTTACTGAGAACCCCCAATTTTCTCCGTTCCTTGCGATATGAAAGAGAGGATAAACATTTATCGTCAGACCAACATCAAAGTCAACGAATCTATTCAGACCTTATGGACGGTGATGAAGTTCAACATCACTTATCAGAAATGCGCTTAAGGTATATGGATTGGATTAAATCTAAACCTGAACGAACACATTCTGAAGAAGTTAGCTTGGTACTCTCCGAATTTTACGATGGTGGACAACTTTTTAAATCGAAGACATACAATTTTTGGATTCTAATGACGCAAATCCTCAACTTACCTCCTACCTTTCGTGGGAAACTTGGAATTGGAATGTTCTTAAGCGCAATCTACAGCGGTAGGCACCTTGAGGCTGAAAAGTTTCTATTTACGGACATGTATTGCGAGGAGTTGCGTTTACTTTACGAAGGTACAGAGATACATTTGAAGGGTAAAAGATATTTTATACAAGCCAGGTTAATATTGCATACGTTAGACACGAAGGCTCTCGAAGCAGTCCTTTGTCTCCAGTCAGCAAGTATGGCGTCTTATGGATGTCCTCTATGTCGTTGCATTACTGGTGTCCACGATGGTTCCAAACCTGTATATATTGGCCACAGGAACACCCTACCTCTTAACAGTTATCTTCGCTTTATTGGCCAATCTGGAAAATGCTGTCCAGCTGGATTTTATGATAACAAAAAGAAGCAATTTGATTCGAATTCTGAAACTTATCCATATGGCGCAGAGTCATTTAGCGTAGAAGACCATGAAGGTTACAAAAAAATAAGGATTAGAATGCAGAGAGAATTGGAACGGTACTATCAGCTAAATCAATCGGCAAAAACTAACAAAAAATTTAATCAGGATGAGTCAGATAGATTGGTTCGACCAATAACATGGGAAACTGTTCAAAATCTTCCTGGTACTTTGCATTTTCTTCAGTTTTGTCTGCCTTGCGATGGAGACAAGCGAAATGAGAACGCAATAAAAAAGTTTTTGTTCGTTCACGAGCATATCAATTATTATTGGAGCAATGAAAACCCTAAACTATTTGATATATGTAAAAAAGATACGGGACTAAGAAAGTACCTAATATATCGTCATTTTGATCTGCGATCCTACAAACCGTATGAAAGGGTATCTTATAAGGATCATTTGGAAAACGCAATTCACGCTCGAAGTCTTAACGAGAAAAACAAAACTCAGACGAAAAAGCATTGCGAGGGGATTCAAGATGTGTGGCCTTTCGAGAGACTTCCTTACGCTAATATTTCTCAGCAAGTAACCTGGCCTTTCCTGCACTCAATATGTGGAGTAATAAATCTTTTGGTTGATTTGATATTTGGGGAAATAGAAGTTCAGGAATCAATACTGAAGGAAACCACTGATAATGAACAAGCAAAAAAACCAAGTTCCATTATTGAATTTAGTGATGAAGAAGATGGTGGTGGTGATGACGATCCAAATAATTGGGAAGATGATGAAGAAAGTAAAACACTTGCAACCAACAACAACAAAGAAAAGCACAAAACAGTTGAGCCCAAAAAAGAAAGCATGAGAAGAAAAAAGGCCATAAAGATGGCAACATTTTATCGTTTTCGAACTCTCCAACCCAGAAATAGAAAACAACCATATGAAAGTGACCCTGCAGATAGAAAGAAATGTCGGGAATGGTTTCAGTGCATTATTCTTCCGAAAGGACTTGGCGATGACTCATGGAATATGCGGAAGTTCATTATAAATGACAAGAAACTAATTCAAGGATACATGAAGATGAACCAAAAGCTTAAACTAATATCTTGTTTCTGGGATTTCATTTTACTTGCCATGTCTGGTATTGAAGATCAATATAAGGTATTTTATAGTATGGTCGGATCTAATCTGAGGAAGTTACAGTCCAATTATTTTTCATCTGAAGACGTTGTAAAGCTAGCGAGAGATATTGAGGAAATGGTTTGCATGTGGGAAGGACTTCTACCCCTGAAAACATGCACTTTCATACTTCACGAACTTATTGATTTGGCTCCATTCATAAAACACTTTGGGCCACCAATGGGAGTAAGTGAGTTTCCTGGCGAACGAGCTGTTGGCGCATTAATAAACAGAAAGCTCAAATGCAATGCAGGAGGTGGTTCCTTTGAAAATCTTGTCGTCGACAGGCATATTGATTTCGAACTTCGAAAAATAAAGAAATTTTATTCTAGTAAGGATCTAAGCGAACTCAATGGAGCTTGTATCTATTCAAGCACTGGTAAATGCATCTATAACGGTGAAAGATACAACATATCCAAACCAGAAACCAAAACCAGCCGACAAAACCACAAATGCACTAAATTGACTGAATACGAGCTTGATCTTTTAAACGATACATTATTATTGGAAGTGGAACTATTGTACGGTTCAGACAATCGCGATATTTGCTGTAAAAATAGCATTGTCTACAACTTAGAGGCTAAAAGAAGAGAGACATTTAAAAATGATTCTAGTGTTTCTGAATGGCTAAGGTTTGTCACTAAAAATGAAAATGGCAGCTTTAGTGATGAGGAAGTAGTTGTATCAACCAATCTTTTAGGTCTAAATCCTGATTTTTTCCAAAATGCAACAATAAGTGGCCTATTATTTCACAGTAGAGGATCTTGGAAAAGAGAGACAATAAGGCCTACTAGAGATGGAGTGTATGGTTCGGGACAACTTGTTTTTAAAGGAAGCAAATACTCAGAATTACGACAAAATTTCAGAGATAAAGCAGACTATTCAAGCTGGTGTATATTCAAACATTCAAATCATGCCAAGCACTATGCGCAAATCAATGCGTTTTTTCAAATTCAAGTTGGAGATAAATCTCTCGATGGTCTTATTGTTGCATCGGTAACAAGTCGAAATTATCAATATAAGTCGAAATACAATTTGGTCAAGATAATAGCGAGCAATAGTTCACTTAATTCCAACATCCTTTTCGTGACCATCAAGGACATATATCCAACAAGAATTGCAACCATCCCATTTGCAAAAAACGGGATAGCAATAAATATAAAAAGCAATGTCTTGATGATGAATTGTAAATATTCAACTAGTTACTTTGATTCACTTGTAGAATTGTATATGTTTACACTTCATCCTGAACGGTTAACTTTTCGTATGGATTAATTTAATAAAAAAATGAACGAAACAATTTTTGAAATTGAATTTCACATTATTAACTAACCCAAAAAAACTACTTTACTCCTAACTTTTTTAGTGACTTTGGCTTTTTTAGGAGTAGCAGGGTTAGGGACACTATCTACAGCAAAAATGGATGACATGACATTTTCAAAACTATCGCGATATAAAAACGTCTTGTACAATGTTGTCCTAACTTTGTTAACTTTCTCTTTCAGGACTTGCGATTTCTTTTCATAAACTGGCATTGGATCTTCAACAAATGATATTTGGACACTTTCATTATCTTTTATTTGCCTCATAAGCATGGCAGCATTAATAATTAAATGAATACCACAGTTGTAACCATCTTGTTGCTTTGTTGCTGGCAATGATTCAATTCTCCAATCTGCGGACACAAATATAAAAGCTCCATTACTAATAGATGACTTATACTCCAGATATTTGATGAAAATCGCCACGAGATATGCATCCTTTATAGTGCCATTTTGATCCATCGAGTCGATAATGAAAATACGCTTCTGCACAGTTGAGAGTACCAAAAGAATCCAATGGTTACCATGAACATTAACTGGAAAGAAAAGAAAATTTGACTTAGAGGGCTCGAAAAAAACTTCTAGGCTTCTTGATATTTTTAGATTCTCATCAAGGCGACCATAAGTAATTTCCCATACACTCAAGTTATCAAATGCGTTTGACATTACAAATTCATCCATATCCTCTCTTTTCTTTTTACACGCATGCATAATGGATGAATCATGCAAAGCCAACGAAACCTCTTCGACAAAAATGCATGGACAGTTGTAATAGGCATGCATTCGAACTAGAACATTTGATATTATTGTATCATTTAGCCAAGCGGTTGGAACTCTGATAAGCTTAAGATCTTCTGATGTAACGTTTGAGTTTTTGGTTCCATCCAAACGAGACATTGTTGCCGGTAATAAAGTATCTGAAAAATCAGATGAGTATGACGACATTTGATCCCAAATCCTCAAGAATAAAATGCCTTCCAAGTGGTACTCTAACTTTGTATCATAGGTAACATGACAACGAGGTAGGTTTTTTTCTGTTAACGGCTGAGTATATTTCGCTTGTACATTATTGCCTTTTTCCCAATTAAATCGATACCATTCTGCATTACTTGACTTTGCACAAATTGTTGTCAAACAATCATCTACGGAGTTTTGGTAGTAAAGTGATGCGGTTTGATAGACTACATATTTTCCCTGATATAAGAGTCGAATAGTATATGGAATAGGGGAGGAAGTAACGGGCAAAGATTCAAATGATACGAACATGATATTTTCATCTAATTGCTGCCCTTTAAAGTTATTGAATGCCTTTTGAATGGATTCTTGAAATTGAAGCATGTTACATTCTGTTGGAAGCCGGATGCGGGGAATAAAGTTGCAGTAAATACTCTGGCTGAATACTTTTCCTTCGTTAAGAAATGCATAATACTTGGAGAATGATTTTTGGATCACTTCGTGAAAAGATATTCTTTCGCAATTTATTGGGCAGAAATGTCCTCTAAATATTGGAGAAGCCCACATTAAATTAGCGTCCAATTGAAAGGTTTCAATAGTACGTCCCTTTGTTGTCCAACTAGGAAGGCAGTCAAAGAATTTCTTATGAACCATGGTTCCCTTTATTGGATGACTAAAAAAAAGCTCACGAATTGCATAGACAAACATATTCACGACACAGATTATGGCTGCATTCAACTTCGGAGCAGTGATATTGATGTGAGTTCGGTCCAAATGCAAGGAAGTTGGGAAATCATCGGATGCTATATTCAATGATGGTGTTGTGAAAACTTTAAATAAAGGCCTCGCAACAATGTTGTTAACAACATGAACCATACAAGGAACCATACTGTCCATAAGTTGCCTTACAGGTTCATCCCATCTAATTGGCTCATCAAATTCAATTGGCAAATTCGGAATTGTCTTTTCTGGTACTACACCAAAGGGTCCTCTGACTCGCTGATTATGTTTATTGTATTGTGGTATATCACTTTCAGAGTATCCACTAAAGTCATCAGAAGAGGATGTTGTTGCTTTGCTTTTCAAACTAATTTCCAATTGAGTCGTTTTAGGTATATCAAATGATTGTTCAGGAATATTACTCTCCATTTTTGGTTCATTTTTTGATGGGGGTCTCACTTCAAATTGAGTCGTCGCAGGTATATCAAAAGATTGCTCAAGAATATTACTCTCCATTTTTCGTTCATTTTTTGATGGGGGTCTCACTTCAAATTGAGTCGTCGCAGGTATATCAAAAGATTGCTCAAGAATATTACTCTCCATCTTTGGTTCATTATTTGATGCGGGTGTAATAATGTTGTGGGAATCCACCAGCGTCTCACTGGCGATTTTTCCATCAAATTGTTGTTGCGATAATAGAAACGATGAGAGAGGAGGCGGCGGATGTTGATTACTATAGTTTGAATGCAGCGCGGCTCCACATCCTCATCATATGAATTATGATGTTTTAAAATATCATCCATTATGTCGCTACTGCTGTCTAATACCTCTGGTTGTTGTGGCGGTTCTTGACGAATTTGGGGATCTATAAAAAAAAATGATGAGAGTGGTGGCGGAGTTTGATTACTGTTGTTAGAATGCACCATCAGCTGTTCACTCACTGCGCTATCATCTGTAGAAGGTTGGTCAATAATGTTGTCAACATCCATGCTCACATCCGTTAGGTCCTTTCTGCTGTCTACTGATGATGTACATCGAAGTAATGATTGTAACGGTTGTTGACTAGAGTTTCTTGTGTTGGAATGCACAACTGTAACTTGAAATGGAAGCAATGAGCTTGAAGAATTTTGATTATTGTTGATAACCATTGGTTCACTGTTCGTCGATCTCTCTTCCTCATCAATATCTGAATGACTTTCTGACATTTTTTCACCAGCATCAGAACTTAGATGAATAGTACCAATACTTTTATCATTAGCAGTAGTTGACATAACATATTCTCGGAGAACATAATCTCGGACTTCTTCAATTCCAAACTGCTTCAGAGCAGGCCTCAAATATGATTCAAGAAGCATTTTAATTGACTCATTAGGCTGGTTCTGAAGAAGCTGGCTCCGATAATTGCTTAAAAGTCGCTCTTGCATCGGCTCCATGTTTTTAATGCTACTAACAATATTATCATCATTATTGTCTTCGTCATCATTGTTGTCTTCGTCTTCGCCCAAAAGAAGACCTGAGGCAACGCTACTGCTACTGTCATCATCATCATCATCATCATCTTCTTCTTCTTCATCTCCATCATCACATTTCACTTTCTTTCGCTTATGCTTGACTTTTCCAATACTCTTTCGTTTCTTTTCTAAAGAGCGTTGAACAACTTTCTTAAGTTCGTTGGTTGGTCCTGTAGTTTTTTTACGTTTTTTACTAGTGGTACCCGATCCATCCGTATTGAGTTTGACGCCAGCATATATTCTTTTTTTAGCTTTGGCGCCAATAACCAATTTCTTTTCAACAAGGTTAGTCAACAACTCGTCTGATTCTAGCTTCATCACGGCGTACATAAACGGATTTTCATCGGATTGATAAGTGTTTGCGGCATTGGTAATTGCAAAGTTATATTTTTCAATTGTAGAAGTTGCTACTTGGTGTACTGCAAGAGTTTTGTATGTATTTGCCCTTGTTAAAAATGAAGTTGTATCAGAAGTAATCCACTCGAAATATTTATCCTTTTGCGCGTACAACTTTTCTTTATGAAGGGCAACCCGAAGCTCATCTTCTCGTGTAATGTACTTGGCAAAATCTTTTGATCGAGCAATTATTGATTCCATATTATGAAACTGGGCTTCAAATGGTACAAGATCTACTTCATTTTCTGTAATAACTGCTCTGCAAAAATCAATCATAGTTGTATATACACCATGCATTTCGCTTATATAGGTTGCTCTAACTTTTGCCTTGTCTTTACTATTAATCTTTCCATCCAAATATTTTAAATTCTGAGCTGTCCTGCATTCAATGTCACGATAAACATCCTCGAAGACCATACTATCATCAATCGAGCTCAGAACAAGCTTTACTCCCATAAGAACATTATTGGTCTCTTTCTCGAAAATGTGAACTATGTTGTTGCAGAAGTGTAGCGAGAATTGATCAAGTACTGAAGTATAGTTAAGGCTAACAACATTGTTGCTTCTAGTAGTTTGTTGTTCTGATGATTCTTTCCGAAGAAGAATACCCCAGTCCAGAGGTGCAACAACAGTAGGAACATTTGCTCTTGCTGAGGACAAAACTACAACATCAGTAGTGGAAGAGTTTATCTTGTCATCATCGTCATCAATGCTAGTTCGTTTAAGATCGCTCTTTGAGGACAAAACAACATCAGTAGCGGAAGAGTTTATCTTGTCATCTTCGTCATAGTCAATACTAGATCGTCGATTTAGATCGCTCTGTGAGGATGGAACAACAACATCAGTATTGGAAGAGTTCATCTTGTCATCTTCGTCATAGTCAATAATGCTAGATCGTTTTAGGTCGCTCTTTGAGGACAGAACTGAAGAGGACGGATCTGCAACTTCAGAAAAAATGTTGGACGAAGTTGTTTTGAACGAATGAAGCTTTTGAGTTATGAGTTGATTTATTTTAAATCTAGTTAGCCATGTAGTAGGAAAATCAGTGGCTGAATCAAGCTTATTATGCCTCCAAGTTATTGATGTTATTAAATGGTCGAATTGTCCACCTTTTTCGATTTTATAGCCACACTCTACCATACATTTCACTTCAGTTTTCAATGCCGTTAAATGATGAAGATGTAAATTCGAACCAATCGCCTCCATTGCAAGAATAGCATTTCGGTAATTGTCCTTATTCTCAATCTTTCGCTTTTCTAGAACTTTCCATTCGTTTTCAATCCAAGTAAAGCAAGGTTTCGCTTTCAGAACACCACCTTTATCATCCATCCATAAAGAAGTTTTCGTTAGTTGATGAAAAGGCAATGATGAAATGGAACCATAATACAAGAATTCAAAGTCCAAACCCAAAGCATTAAAAACTTGCATGTAGAATTTAAGCTGATTAATATGCTGTACATTATTGTATTGGTCACGATTATCTCTCAACATTTTAGAGAAGCTAAAGAATTTACGACAAAGTTCTTCAGAATGATTATAACTGATCTGAAAAGTCTTACTTTCCTTGTCATAGTTTTCTATTCTCATAGTCAAATCTGTCATCTGTTGTCTAATTTAAAAACTCCTACCAAACTCTGATGGGCGCCCATCAGAGTTTGGTACCGGTAGTAGGAGTTTTAAAAACTGAAAACCGGAAAAAAAACGTTGTCATCTCCAAAATACCGGAAAAAATACACTCACAAATTTTCAAAAATCAAATTCATGGATTTGGATAAAGCAAAAGTAGCAAAGCTTACACTAAAGTTATTGAACTCAATCGGTATTGATCCTCGAAGCTTAATGTCTGATGACGATGATTCGTTTACAGTTTCTGACACTATAAGTGGAAGAAAACTTATACTCCCCCTTGACGAGGAAAGTATCAGAGAAAAACTATCTAGCAACGTTCTTTCTACTGAGTTAGAAGGCCTATTTCCAGAATTATTTGATGTCCGTAAATCAGTAATTATTCGTAGCCATTGTATAAACCATGCAGTCATTTATGATTCCGATGCTCCATTTGAAAATATTCCAGAAAATAATGAAGACTCTCTTGTTATGGCCAGTGGTATAAAACTTGAAGTTATTGATCATTTTAAAGCAATAATTGCTGGGATGCGTAATAAACGACTGAATGTACTAAAAGGTGGAACGAGAGTGAAAGACGATCAATACAGAGATTCTTTTCTATTTATTCTTACACTATGTTGGACAATGAGTGGAGCTGATAAAAGAGAGCAAGAAATAATAGAAAGTAAAATGAATGAAAAGATGGTAAATGAAAGCATAAAGGTGATGGAAGAAATTATCGGTGATATACTTGCGGAATTCATTTTTCTAAAATATAAAGAATGCAAATTTGGTAAAACTCTTCAGCTAATTACTTTAGTAATTACTTTATTATTTAAAATTCTTCATCGATCTAATTATGGTCTCCTACTTAAAAGGCGAACCTCAAGACAGCGAGAAAGATAATGAAGATTGCTGTGCTGCTGAGAATGGAGAAGGAGATCTAGTATATGAATCAGCCAATCATGATGGTAGGTTAATTGGTATGGAATAGTTTGCACTAACTCCTCCTCTAACGCTACTCTTCTCCTGGGTGTAAGTGCTATTACTACACTACTACCACCTTGTGTCTTTGAGATAAGCTCTCATAAATACAAGGATTCTTCTCAACTATTATCCAATATCCTTATTATCAAGTTGAGTAGAATAGTACTGCTATATAAATGAGAACATCTATCATCTAGATTTGACAAGGGTTGGAATTCATATATTTTCATAGACACAACAAATATTCTCTATAATCCAATTAGTACAGTATACTAGTACGCTAGTACACTTTTTTTTGTACTTTTATTTTCTATATATATAATTGTAGTATAATTATAATTTAGTAGTAAACCTTGTGCTGCTGCTGACTGTAATACAGATTTTCTATTCTAACTTTTATATATTCTTGAAGGTGGCAACACATCATCGGAGCTGACAAAGTCAACCAATAACGGTAAGTTACTTTAATTGTTCCATCACTCTGCTGCTCATTGTTGAACATAATTTTGATAGGCAATGAGCAGCAGACTGATGGAACAATTAGATTGCTTTCATCTAAAGGTATTATTTATCAACTATATTAAGCCAATTTAACTAATATCTATTTTTATATAGATATTTTCGACGAATTGCACTTCAAGAACAGGAAATCCAGAAATAATAAAAATCTAAGAACGAAGAGAACACTGCATAATGGAGAAGAAAAACGTTCCAGAAAGTATAAGAAGCGTGGCGCGGGTGTGCAGACTGGAAGAAGTTCAAAACTGAATCATATGCGGAATTTGGCGAGGTCGAATGAACCAGAAAGCAATGATGATGATGAAGAGGAAAGATGATTAATTTATTAATTGTGGTGCTTTGAACGAAACTTTTTGGTTTATTTAAAGTAGTACTTGTACTACAAAAAGTAGTACACGTACGTACTACAAATATTAGGGTTAGGTTTCAAAAAAGTAGTACAGTGGACTACAAAAAGTAGTACGTGCACTACAAATTAATTTAGGGTTAGGTTTTTAAAAAGTAGTACAATGTACTAAAAAAAGTAGTACACTGTACTACTTTTAAAAGTAGTACACTGTACTACATTTGTAGTACACAACCTGGGTCAGCCAAAAAGTAGTACAGTGTACTACTTTTTGTAGTACAGAGTGTACTACTTTTTTTTTCAGGTGTTGTGGTC
>Ga0209189_1002266_pt1 | contig 13614 bp, 18 predicted proteins | sample C_130820_EF_Meta_FD_187308 | JGI IMG/M metagenome (GOLD analysis project Ga0209189, IMG submission 187308) | Freshwater microbial communities from Lake Croche, Canada to study carbon cycling - C_130820_EF_MetaG (SPAdes) (version 3) | ecosystem: Environmental > Aquatic > Freshwater > Lake... | reverse complement strand
CTGGGCCGGGGTTGCATTTTGCATTTCGTCTGCTATGATCCAGGCGTTTTTGAATGTGCGTCCACGCATGAATGCCAAGGGAGAAATTTCTACCACTTGGTCTTCGATCATGGCCACAATGTCTTGTGGTCGATAATACTCGCGTAACACATCCAACAAAGGTCTGGTCCAGGGTTCCATTTTGGCCACAAGATTTCCCGGGAGAAATCCGTGACTCTCACCTTCCACACCCACTGCCGGGCGGGTCAATACTATGCGTTCACATGCTCCTTTTTTGAGTGCTTGAACAGCAGCCAGCATGGCCAAGTAAGTTTTACCTGTGCCTGCGGGGCCCACTGTGACTACGATATGTTGTGCTTCGTCTTGCAAGGCCAGCACCAAGCGTTCCTGGTTTCGTGTGCGAGGAATCAGTTCGACTCTTCGTTGCGAAATTCGGGGTTGTGCTTGATCAAAACTAATGGTGTTTTCTACTGGACTCACACGGCGATTTGCCTTTACTGCGCGATTTTTGCTCAATTGCAATTCTCCCTTTGAGTGAAACAACAGCCGGATTGCTGTCACAAGTATTTAGGTGGCTGGCGGCCAAAAGTTCAGTGGGTGTTGATATTTTCAATATCTCAGCTAAGTATTTCTCTAGGCAGGTGACAATTTGTATTTTTTAAACTTGTTTCGATGATTGTAAAATATCATAAATATCGGATTGCCCGGTAACATTATATTACTACCATTATGATACTAATCTTAATAAGAGTTCATGTTAACTTCGATAAAAGAAATTTCAAATCACCCGGTTGTAATATTATTGTATAAAGCTGGATCTAGCGGCGAATTCTTATCATATGCGTTGACTCAAAGCATCAATCAATTTACAAAAATGATAACGGTTTGGGAAAATAATAGATGCATAGTTCAAGATTATTTTGGAAGATCCTTATTATGTGGACCAATCACTGAAGACATTTTGTTGCCTAGGATTAATTTGTTTTTTGAAATGACTAACTCAAAAGGCATGAGGCACATGGGAGTATCACATCATAATCCGCACCAGATTAATTTTATTAAAAATTATGGTGCAACATGGCCTGTAATTGAGATTACAGCTTTAACCCCTATAAGTATCAAATTTCGAAATTTAGCTGGTTCTATCAAAATACCCAAAGAGTATCAGAAATCTACTTTTAACAAAAATGAAAAAAATACCACTGCATTGGATATGGGATTCAACCCAGGTGATCTGCTGCAGATAGAGTGGAGTGAATTATTTTTAACCGATATTCGCACAACATATTTTAAAATACTAAAATTTCTTGATTGCAACGGAGATGTTGATTATTTTGTTGACATGGTTAATGATTATATTAACAAAAATCAAAACTTAATACAATCTGCTTATGAAAATTAAACATCTACGCACCGTTAGTGATGGGTTTTGTTTCAATCATCATTGGCCAATGTGGAGCCAGAACCTTGAGTTTAGAGCCAACAAAAAGCGCACTCGAGTGCGCTTTTTAGTTTACTGACTTACCGTGCCACCAGCATAAATACAGCATGGATCAAGAGCTGTTTAAATCGCATGAAGACTACTGGCAGGTGGCCAAGAACATTCAAAACATCTACACCAGCGAGGGCAGCCTCACTGCGCTCATGGACTTTGAGCGTGTGTTAGATGACCTGGATATCTATGCATTTCGCAACTGGGCACGTGGTGAACTGGTAAGCGGACCTGATATTGGCAAGTATCGCGTGAGCTGTGTGTTCATGTGGCCCGAGAAGCTGATGCCTGATCCACGTGGTGGTCAGCGCCTGTTGCCGTTTGACTGCGAAGTGCGCTACAAAAAAACCACCATACAGATTCCCATGCGAATTGAAGATCCCAGTGACTATCGTCCGGGAACCAAAAAGGCACGCATCATGGAACAACGAGTATGGCTGGTGGAAATTGTCATGCCTAAGGCTCTCATGAGCGACATCCGCACTGGATCCGTGGAACTGGAAGGCGAAGACATTGACTTGGCTGATCTTGATTCTGCCTACGAGCAGGACCTGGACCAGGAATCCTTTCAAAGCGATGAACAATCTCAAAATGCACAACAATCACTACAACAACCTGCCTAGACCTCTCACTGAGGGCCTGGAGTACAAGGACATGGAGGGCTTGGTCAAGCCCACAATCCATGTGGACGAGTTTGACTCCAAAATGGGCGACAACGATGATGTGATTGTGATCAGCTTTTTTGTGCGTGATAAACTGGCTGCTCGTGACCTAGTGTCATGGTTTGAAAAAGGCTATGACTTTGTGTTGGATGCTGATCGCTCGCCAGGCGAAATCCGTCCCGGACGCTACCTGGTGTACGTGGAAATTCGTCGCCGCAGCAGCGCACCTGCCAATGTGGCTGCCCTGCTGAATGATCTTGGTACCTTGACCGAACATGACTCAGACTCAGACTGGACCATGCACTATCGTGGGCATGAATTGCCGTTTTCTGAAGAAGAGTTTGCTACACTGGTTCCCACCAGTCCCCGACAATATCGACTCAAATACGAAGGCGAACTCAACGAAGTGAGAACCGCAGCTGGCCTGCCCATCAAGGCCACTTACGAATCTGACTGTGATATTCGTGCCATACAATCAGCAGCTGGTATACTGTAAAAACACACCAACAAATTCAAGTTAGTTATATAAGTACCTATGACTCTCAAAAGTTTTGGATGTAGTTTTGTTTTTGGATCTGATCTAAAGGATGATGGGAGAAATGGTCCCAGGGCCACTCCCAGTCAATTTACATGGCCTGCATTGCTGGCCCAACATCAAGGCCAAGATTACTCGTGTTACGCCAGGCCAGGATCTGGCAATTTACAAATACTAGAACGTGTGTTGAATCAAGTGCCAGTCAGCAACAGCTCTGATCTATTTGTGATAGGCTGGACCTGGACGGATCGATTCGACTATTGGGATGCCAATTACAATCCCAGCAAAAAAACAACACCATGGTCAACTATCATGCCTGTTGACACCTCTGACTTGGCCAAAACATATTATCGAGATCTACATTCCAAGTACAGAGATAAGTTTACCAGTCTGTGCAATATTAAATTGGCAATAGATACCTTGAATCAACGCGGAATTCCGTTTGTCATGACTTACCAGGACAAGTTGCTGTTTGATCAACGCTGGCATACTAGTGAGTCAGTTTTAGATTTGCAAAGTTACATAAAACCACACATGACCATGTTTGAAGGTCAGACCTTTTTGGACTGGAGTCGCAGTCGTGGATTTGAGATTAGTCCTGCCTGGCATCCTCTGGAAGCAGCACATGCGGCAGCAGCCGACTATCTAATCAATCACAACTTGGTGTAGACAAAGTACAAGCGGTCGTTGGCGTCGCGCTTGAATGTTTCCAGTCGTAGATTGTACTTTTCTGCAAATTCCGACACCACTTCGAAGCTCCAAGGAAATATCTGCACATACGGTCCAGTGCGATGTGGGATGCCAGGATTGGCTCGCAGATAAAATCTACCACCAGTTTTCAACAAGTTCACACAATGAGCAAATCTCTCTTCAATGTCCTCTCGGCTGTTGAAGTTGATAGATCCCAGGGCCATGATCACATCATGGCTAGCAGGTTTTACCTTGTAGTCCAAGATGTCGACTTCAAAGTCAGCACAGTTGTTGTAGGGATCAATGCCCACTAAATTTTGAATCCTGCCCTTGAACGGGTGGTAACCACAGCCCACATCCAGCACAGATTCAGGATTGAGAGCGTTGATTTCGTCTGCCAGTTGCCAGCCAGTGTAGTCATAGTCGCCTGTTCTGGGTTTCCAGATTTCACTGAAAAATCTCAAAATATAACGCTCGCTGAGATTGTCCACAATGCTACGCAAGGTGCCCACGTAGTCGCAAGGTAGGCTCAGTTCAGTTTCTATAGCTTCACAAAACTTGCGATAGCGTGCTGGTGTCCAGGGCAGCTGATCTACCAGGGTGTTGGGCCCAATGCTGTGTTTGACATCCAGGTACTTGTCTAAATCAAACGCCTGTTGTAAATTTTTGTGGACTAAGTCAAAAATTAGCGTATTCATTGAAATTTTCCTTGATTTGATAAATATTTCTGCAAAGAGAACAAAAATTTTTTATTCTTTTGCAAATTTCGTATAACTATTTAATCAAAGGACATGTTATGAAAAAATTATTAGCCTGCTTGGCTGTTTCTCTATCTCTATCTGCACTAGCGTGGGAACCCACTCGACCTGTCACAGTTTATGTGGGTAACACACCCGGTGCCGGCAACGAAATTGCGTTTAGAAAACTGGCCGAAATTGTGCAAAAAACTTCGGCGCCCAAGTTTGTGTATGTGGTGCAAAACATACCAGGCGCAGACTCTGTGGTGGCCAACAACAGATTCATGGAAGCCACACCCGATGGCCATGTCATCAATCTGCCCAGTCACATGAGCAGCTATGTGACCAACGACATCTGGGAAAAGAACATCAAAAAATACAACTACGACTCGTTTGTGGATGTGTTGACCATGGGCAAAAGCCCCTTGGCCTTGGTGGCACATCCCTCCAGCGCCATTAACACTCCACAAGAATTTGCCAAGTTGATCTCCTCCGCCACACGCCCCATCAATGTGGCTGTAGGCGGTGGTGCACATCGCACTGCATTTGAGTTTCTCATGGATCGTGCTCGTGGCAATCGTGATCAGGTCAAGCCCATCAAATTCAACGGTCCTGCACCTGCAGTGGCCAGTGTGGCACAATATGACGGCAAGACCGGTACAGAATTTGGTATCATGCCCATTGCTGTGGCTCGACCCTTGGTAGAAGCAGGAAAGGTGCGAATCATTGGATTCACTGGCACTCGCCGGATGCCTCAGTATCCTGATGTGCCATTCCTGAGAGACATAGCACCAGGTATCAATGTGTATGCAGCATGGTCAATTCAGTTGCCACCGGGTACCGATCGCGACGTTGTTGCTTGGTATACCAAAACATTTGGTGATGCTGTGCGCAGCGAAGAATATCGTGAGTGGCGCAGAGCAAACGTGGTGTTTTATGAAGAAGATGAGTTGACACCTGCAGGCTTAAAAAAGAACATGGATGATCTGCGTGCTACCTTTTTGCCGGTGCTGAATCGTATTGATTTAAGTAAAGAATGAAATATATCTTTGTAGCCGGTGCACCGGGTTCCAAATGGAGCTCGGTCACCAAACACATCTACTACAGCTCTGACATTGATCAGTCTGACTACAGTGAAGATCGCTTGTACTATCATGATGCATCGGGTGTCCGGGAACTCATGCACCTGGGTGCTTACTTTGATCCCGGAATGGAATTTGGTGATCGATTTGATCGCTTGGATCAATTCAGTCGAGTTGAACTGGAGCAGGACTTTGATGCCCCGTTCTCGGGCACTGGCGTTCGCATCATCAAGAGTCATGTGTTTGCCAATCACATAGACTATGTCAAGGCTACTTGGCCCGAGTGTCCTGTTGTGCTGGTACATCGTCCAGATGATGCTTGCTTGGGTTGGTGGGTCAAGTGCGGTCATTTTGGCATCACCTATCCTGACTATGCTGAATACTATCAGGATTTGCGAGTCATGGCTGAAAAAATTCAACAACAAAACAGTGGCATTGTGCAGGCCATGCTGCGTTATCCGGGTCAGGTGCCACTTACTAACCTAGGCCTGTGCAAGATGTTAAATATCGCACTGCCGCCCGAAGAATACTTCCAGGACTATGGCCGTTCAGATGTAAGGGTAACTGTAATATGATCGATACAAAATCAAGCTGGGAACAGAGCCGACTGCGCAGTCAATATCATTTTGACAATCACACTATAGATCCACGCTGGGATACCGTTGAAGAACTAGGTCACATTGTGCCAGCATGGCAGTCAGAATTAGAACAAATCATAGCCGACGCTAGACCAGCCACCTGGGCCACTCGCGGCTACAAAGGACAGGGCATAGAAGCACCACCTGAAGAACTGGCCACCGAAGAGTATGATCTTGAAAAGACTGGCTACCATCGTGATCTGGCCATCACTCACTTGAACTGGAACTTGCCACCGGTGCTGCAACAGGTCAGTGACTTGTTTGCATTAGACGACTGCATGAATCGCATTCATGTGCAACAGCCCGGTGAAGTATGGAATCTGCACCTGGACAAGCTACAAAAATGGAGCCCTGACGCACCAGACCAAGTCATGCGCATTATGATACATCTCACAGACTGGCAACCCGGACATTTCTGGAGCTATGGCAACTACATTCACTCGGGCTGGTATGCCGGCGATGTCACCACATTTGACTGGCAACATGTGCCACATTCCACAGCCAATGCTGGCCATTCAGCCAGAGTCACACTACAGATCACTGGTGTTCGAACCGCCAAAACTGGGGAATTTTTGACCACACTGAAGCGCAGCCTGGGCTATCAGTTATGCAAAAACAACTCCTGATACTGACAGGTCCCCAAGGATCCGGCAATCATTTATGGAGCAAGATATTTGCCTTGTATCCGCGAGTGTTTGGCTGGAGGGCCTTGCTGGATCAGTACTGGATTGGCCATGATCAAGAACCCTTTGCTGAATACTGGCAGCAACCTGAACGCCTGATTGACTTTGACTGGAGTCAGAGCGACTACTTTGTGACCAGCATCAGCTGTCCCTACATGCTGAATGGTGAGCGTACTGTTCCGGATTTTGCAAAATTTATTCATGCAGTAGAAGGGCTAGGGCACCAAGTCAAGTTGGCCATCCTGGGCCGTGATCGAAATATTGTGGGTCTACAACAAACCCGGGTGCGCGGCGAACCCACGCTAGAAACAGCCATTATCGAATATCAAAAATTGTCCGGCCAATTACCGCATTTTTTGAGTTACGAACTGCTGCACCTGTATCGTGGAGATTATTTGAAGATGTTGAATGTTCACATGAAATTCCCTGTGGAGCACAGCGAGAGTGCAATTGCACCCATCTTGGCAGAAGACACCAATGCCAAGTATTTTCACGCTGTGGAACATCATTGGACTGATGACCTGGCGCATGCTGCTTCTGCCAAACGCGAATGACACAACGAATATTGATCATGGGTCTGCCTGGGTCAGGCAAGACCACCTTGGCCGAAGCATTGCGTACCGAACTATGGCACGCGGGTAGAACTGTGTCTTGGTTCAATGCCGACGACGTTCGCAAACGATTTGATGATTGGGATTTTTCTCTGGAAGGTAGAATCAGACAAAGCCGCCGCATGCGAGAACTGGCTGACCAAGTGACCGCAGACTATGTGATCTCAGATTTTGTGGCTCCTGTGGAATCCATGAGATTGATATTCCAGGCACACTGGGTCATATGGGTGGATACCATTGATCAAAGCAGATTTGAGGATACCAATCAGTTGTTTGTGCCTCCTGTAATCTATGATTTTCGTGTGACCACACAGGCAGCTGAATCATGGAGTCAACGCATAGTCTCCGAAATGTTGCCTTCCGAAACTAAATAACAGCACATATCGGAGAAGCAACATCATGGAAATCACTAAAGCCCAACTGGCGCAAATCATTCCCAAGAACCCACACATTGAACACTGGTGTGAGGCGCTGAATGCCATCTTGCCCGACTATGAAATTGACACCCCCGAGCGTGTGGCCGCATTTCTGGCTCAGTGTGCACACGAGAGTGGCGGATTTGTGTTTCTCAAAGAAAATTTAAACTACAAGGCCGCTAGCTTGCGCAAGGTGTTTCCCAAGTACTTTGCCGACGATGGTATTGCTGCTGCCTATGCCAACCGGCCCGAAATGATTGCCAATCGAGTGTATGCCAATCGCATGGGCAACGGCGACGAGCACTCGGGTGACGGCTACAGATACTGCGGTCGTGGCCTGATTCAGCTCACCGGCAAAACCAACTATCAGGCCTTTGCTGATTCAATCGAAACGCCCTTGGACCAAGTGACCGAGTACCTGGGCACATTTGAAGGTGCTGTGCAAAGTGCCTGCTGGTTCTGGGAAAGCAACAATCTAAACAAGTGGGCCGATGCTGGTGATATTCTTACCATGACCAAGAAAATCAACGGCGGCACAATTGGACTCGAAGATCGCAAAAAACACTATGAACATGCTTGCCATGTGCTAGGTGCCTGACATGTGGCAAATTAGCTGGATGATGAGTTTGATTCCAGACAGCATATTTGTCTGGGTCACCAATTTGATGTTGGTGGCAGGTGTGGTGTTATACATAGTCAGCAAGTTGCCAGTATGGATAGCACAGATAAAACTGTATCGACTGCCTGTGGAACTAGCAGCGGTGTTGTTGATTGCAGGTGGTGCGTATTTCCTGGGCAGGATTGACGTTGAAAACCGATGGAAAGCACGAGTGGCCGAGCTAGAACAAAAAGTTCTCAAAGCCGAACAACAGAGTCAACAAGTCAATACCGTGATTGAAGAGCGTGTGGTTGTTAAAACAAAGGTGATAAAACAAAATGTCTACATTAACCGTGAAATCATTCGAGAAGTTGCTGGTGCGCAGCTGGATGCCACTTGCACTTTGCCTAAGTCTAGCGTCGTGCTCCACGACAGTGCCAGTAGAAATCAAGTGGCCGAGCGTGCCGCCGCAACTGATGGAACCCCCTCAGGAATTGAAGCCCATCGACTCCTTGAAACCGTTGTCGAAAACTACGGAGTCTGCCACGAAAACGCAGCCAAACTAAAGGCCTGGCAAGACTGGTACCGCGAGCAGAAAAGCATTTTCGAAGCTGCTCAGCGTTAACGCTAATGCAACATTGAGCTATTCGTTTATCGATAAATAAAGTACTATGAAAAAATTAATTCTCACCTTGATCGTGGCTGTGAGTTCCTTTACCGCTGCCTGGGCTCAAGTCCCAGATTCCAAACAACCATTGCCGCCCGACATTGCTGCCATCAAAAAAGCCAATGTGCTGGTGGTGGCCATGACTCGTAACGATGTCCCTCCTTTCTTTTCAGGCCAAGGCGACAACATTCATGGTCTGGATGTGGACATTGCACGTCGCATTGGTGTTTTGCTGGGAGTACCTGTGGAGTTTCGCAGAGACGCTGCCAGCTTTGCCGAAGTTGTGGAACAGGTGCGTGATGGTCGTGCTGACATTGCAGTGTCCAAACTGTCAGTAACTGGTCCCAGACTACAGGCTGTTAGATTCAGCACACCCTATGTGAAACTGCGTCAAGGCATGATTGTGAATCGCTTGTGGTTGAGTCAGAACACTCGCGGACGAGAAATTTATCAAGTGATCAGAGAATTTGACGGCCGCTTGGGCTTTATCAAAGGTTCCAGCTACGACACTTTTGCTCGTGTCAATTTTCCATCAGCAATGTATGTGCCCGAAACAGACTGGACTGTTATTGTGAACAAAGTGACCGAAGGCACAATATCAGCTGCCTACCGGGACGAGTTTGAACTGAAAAAAATCAGCGTCGAACGACCCCAAGCTGCCATTACCACCAAGACCATTACCATCAGTGACTCTGTGGACAATATTGCAGTGGCTGTGAATTATCGTGCACTGCACCTGTTGAGTGTTGTGGACTATGTGATTCGCAACGAATACAACAACATCGATGTTAAAAAATTAATGGATCGCTACAAAGCTGAAAAAGCACTCAAGGACAACAAATGATTTCTCACTTAAAAACTTTTTTAATCAGCCCCTGGACTATCCTGGGTTCAATTCTGGTAGGCATCATGTTTGGTGTGTATGCTCCGCAGTTTAGCATGAATTTTGAAAGCATCGGCAGCATCTACATCAGCTTGCTCAAAGTGGTTGTGTTGCCATTCTTGGTGGCCACCATCCTGGTGGGTATTATCACCCTGTTGCAAAAAGAAGGCAGTCAAGCCTTGATCAAAAAAATCATATTTGCCTTTGTGGCCAGCATGTTCCTGGCTGCTGTGATTGGTGTGGGCACTGTGGCCGTGATGGGAACAGAAATGACCCCGGAAAAGAAAACTGAACTGGGTGCCTTGGTCAACGACAAGGATACTGGTACAGAATTAAACATCACGCTGCGTGAACCCATGCCTGTGGCGCCGCCTGTGAGTGGTGCCAAGCTGGCAGAAAAGTTCATTCCTGAAAACATCTTCAACACACTCAACAACGGTGAAAGTTTGAAGATTGTTATCTTCTGTTTGATATTTGGTATTGCTCTGGGCAACATCAAGAGCGAGGGGCAGAGAATATTGGTGGACATGCTGAAAAGCATACAACAGGCCAGCATCAGCATTTTCAAGTTCTTGAACTACTTCTTGGCGTTTGCGCTGTTGGCCATGATATCAGCCCAGGTGGGCAAAGTGGGTGTGGGCATTTTCCTTACCATGTTCGACTTTGTGGTACAGCAGTTTGTGGGCGGTGCTGCTGTGGTTGTGCTGGGTACCATGGTGATTTGGAAACGCTCGGGTCAAGACATCGGCACTGTGATTCGTGAAATCAAGGAAACCTTGATTGTTGCTGTGAGTTCGCGCAGCAGCTTGGCCTGTATTCCCTATGCACAAGAAGCTCTACAACGATTGCACTTCTCCAAGAGTTCGGTAGAGTTATCTGTTCCCTTGAGTTTCACTGTGAATCGCATTGGCAGCGTGGTTTACTATGCCATTGCCACGGTGTTTATTGCCAACATCTATGACATGCCCCTGGGCATAACTGGTCTGGTGGTGGTGTTGTTTGGCAGTATCCTGGCAGGCCTGGCCAGTGCTGGCACCACAGGCATTCTCACAGTGGCCACAGTGGCCGTGGTGTGTGATTTGTTGAGACTGCCCAGTGAAGCTGTGTTGGTGTTGCTGATTGCAGTGGATCCACTAATGGACATGATTCGCACCGCAAGCCATGTGCATGGCAATGTGGCTGTGACAGCATACGTGAGCGATGTAGAGCCACCACATGGACAAAGCTAAAGATATCCTACTGAGCCTGCTGACCTGGATCGGTGAAAGCCCATTCAGACTGTTTGCAGTCATACTGTTGTGTGTTTTTGGATTTGCGGGATGGTTCATCTACAGCGAAAAAGACGCTTACATGGCCAGCTACCGTGCTCAGCAGGCCTTGCCACACATGAATGGTCAGTACGAAGAAGCTGCCAACTTTGTGCTGCAAAACAGCAAAGCAGACCTTGTGGCCATATTTGATGTGAACTCTTTGCTGAACACCCGCAAATTGGTGTACTTTGTCACACGCGAAGGCGGACAAGATCGCAGTCTCTATGGTACCAATGTGGGCCTGTTGACCAAGAACTATGACAACAATGCTGATGTGATCTCCTTGATGTCGGGCAAGGTTCCCTGTGGTGACTACGAAAGACCACAAAGCTACATAGGATTCACCTACAAAAGCAAAGGCATCAACTACATGTGTCGCATCAGTGTGCCGGCCGAACCCGGTGCATTCATAGGTCAAATCAGTGTGGGTTGGACCAAACAACCCAGTGATGTTGAACAAGAACGCACAGTGATGACAGTGGCCAGCAGTTTGTTGTTCAACAAACGATGACGCGCCTGGGCATCTTGGGCGGCATGGGCCCGGCTGCTGGTGCAGAATTTTATCAAAGACTGATAGCCCAAACACCTGCTGACTGTGACCAACAACACATTCCCGTGGTACTCTGGGGTGATCCCACCGCCCCAGATCGCAGCACCAGTCTCCTGTCGGGAGATGATGCACCCTGGCCTTCACTGCGTCGTGGCATCTTGGGATTGAAAGCAGCTGGTTGTGATCATGTGGTAATACCCTGCAACACAGCTCACTTCTGGTATGATCGCATGGCAGCACTGGGTGTGCCAATCACTCACATTGTGGACAGCGTGGCTCAAGAACTTGCAGCACAAGGCGTGGAACACTGTCAAATTGGCGTGTTGGGCACGCCAGCTACCATGAGACTGGGCTTGTACAATTCAAGACTGGACAGTCTGGGTTGGAGTTGTATTGTTCCTTCGGAGCAGCAAATGACCGATCTGGTGCAACCGGCTATTGCACTAATCAAGTCCGGACAAACTGCATCGGCACATGACATGTTTGAAACAGTGATTGAATCCTTGATCGATCGCGGTGCTCAAGCTGTAGTTTTAGGCTGCACAGAAATCCCCTTGGTGGTACGGGAAACCGAACTCTTGGGAATTCCAGTAATCAACAGCATCGACAGCCTGGCACGGGCTGCTGTGAAAAAATTTACACAATAAACTAGTACTGAATACACAGGGTTTTCTATTTAAATAGATATAACTGGCGGAGACCAGAGTTTCTATCACAAGGAAAGACCATGAGTATAAAAATAACAAAAATCGTGGTGAGTTTGCTGGTGGGTTATGCAGCCCTGGCAAGTTCGCAGACACTGATCAACCAAGGCAGCTACGACTCCAAGAGCCTGGTGGACACCAACAGCACCAGCAACAGCGTGAGCACGGTGACTTCAAACAGCACCACCAACAGCACCAGTGCCAGTACCAGCACATCCACTGTCAACAGCACCAGCAGCAATACCAACAACAATGTGAGTACCAGTGTAAACACCAACAACAACATCAACTCAGGCACACAGACCATAAACAACAACAATGTGAATTCTGGTACTCTAACATACAACAACAACAATGTGAACTCTGGCACAATGACCAACAACAACAACAATGTCAATACCAGTACCAGTACTAATGTAAACACCAACAACAATGTGAACTCAGGTACCATGACATACAACAACAACAATGTCAATGCCAGTACCGCTACCAGTACCAATGTCAACACCAACAACAACAACAATGTGAACTCTGGTACAATGACCAACAACAACAACAATGTCAATGCCAGTACCAGTACCAATGTAAACCAGAACACATCTAGCAATAACAATGTGAATCAAAACATTCAATCGGGTGATGTCACCAACCGCAACATCAACACCAATGAGATCACTCAAAGAATAATTCAACCACCACCAACAGCAGTTGCTCCGGCCATGATCAGCGGCGGCAATGTGGACCTGTGTTCCACTGGCAGTTCCGGTTCAGTACAAACACAAATTTTTGGTGTGAGTTCGGGCGGTACTGTTAGAGACTTGAATTGTGAACGCTTGAAACTGAGCAAAACACTGTACGACATGGGCATGAAGGTGGCTGCAGTTGCAACCATGTGTCAGGATCGTCGTGTGTTTGACGCCATGCTGGAAGCAGGTACTCCTTGCCCTTATGAAGGAAAAATTGGCGAGCAGGCAAGAGCCTCATGGGATGCCAACCCAAACAAAATTCCCAAATTCGAAGAGGTAAAAACAGATGACACTTACAAGAAAATTGGCATCGGCGCTTTGCTTGGTGCTATTATTTTCAAACTCTTCTGATGCTCAAACAGTTGATCCCAGTACCGGTAATTTGATAAACTTTACCGGCTCACCCACTGCCACCACCAGCAATTGGTACAATGCCGGAAGTGTGGGACAACCCTTGACCTGCTGGTCTGCTGGAGATCCGGGCTATTGTGGACCAAATCCCAGAGTAAGCGCATGGGGTCCAGGCAGTAATGTAATCAATTATTCTTATGGTACAACCAATCTGAGTCAGATTGTGAACATAAACAACGCACTGGCCGCAAGCGGAACT
>Ga0209189_1002264_pt1 | contig 13627 bp, 16 predicted proteins | sample C_130820_EF_Meta_FD_187308 | JGI IMG/M metagenome (GOLD analysis project Ga0209189, IMG submission 187308) | Freshwater microbial communities from Lake Croche, Canada to study carbon cycling - C_130820_EF_MetaG (SPAdes) (version 3) | ecosystem: Environmental > Aquatic > Freshwater > Lake... | reverse complement strand
TATTCCGCAAATTTAATGAGAATATCTACTATTGGAACAAATGGATTTACAAAAGAACAAATAGAATGGAGTTTTATGTATAGATATAATCATAATTTTAATTTCGAGCGTTTTCCTGATTTTCAAATATTATTGTTAATTCATTACAACCGAATTTTGCGGTTTTTGCTGGAATCTATAGACACGTTTTTATAATAGCAAAAGACCAAAATAATGATATATTTTATATAGACCCACAAATAAAAACCCCTATTTGCCCTTTAAATCAAAAAGATTGTATAGATAAAATAAAAAATACTTCAGAATGGTATCTATTATACAATTCAATGTTAAATTTGACAGAAACACAACAAAAAATACTTATTAAGACAATAAATGATAAACAATCGGGAAAATATAGTTTTTTTTAAAAATCTTCAGAAAAATTAAAAACATCATCTGTTTTTGTCTTATTGGCTAAAGCATAATCAGATACATTTTTTTCAAAAAAGTTAGTTTTACCACTTAAACTAATCATTTCCATCCAATCAAATGGATTTGAAGAATTATAAATTTTATCATAACCCAATTGTACCGATAATCTATCTGCAATAAATTTAATGTATTCACTCATTAAATCAGAGTTTATACCAATTAAACGACAAGGAAGAGCATCACATATAAACTCAATTTCAATTGCAACTGCCTCATTAATTATATCATATACTTTATTTTTACTTATTTTTTTCAATAGTTTTTTATAAAGAAGAATAGCAAATTCAGTATGTAATGCTTCATCACGTGATATGAGTTCATTAGAAAATGTCAATCCAGGCATTAATCCTCTTTTCTTCAACCAATAGATTGAACAAAAGGCACCCGAAAACATAATTCCTTCAACACACGCAAACGCAATTAATCTTGTCGCAAAATTACTTTTTTTATCGGCAATCCATTTTTGAGCCCAATCTGCTTTCTTTTTAATACACGGGAAATGCTCGATTGCGCAAAACATTTTATCCTTTTCTTCAGTATTTTTAATATAAGTATCTATTAATAAACTATAAGTTTGACTGTGAATATTCTCCATTGCTAATTGGAAACTGTAGAATGCTCTCGCTTCAGCAACTTGGACCTCATTCATAAAACGCATACCTAAATTTTCTAAAACAATTCCATCACTCGCAGCAAAAAATGCCAAAATAAAAGAAATAAATTTTTGTTCCTCTAGTGAAAGAGTTTCCCAATGTTTTAAATCTTTAGATAAATCAATTTCTTCTGCTCTCCAAAAACAATCAACCTGTTTTTTATACATTTCCCATATATCTTGGTATTGAATAGGAAACATTACAAACCTATTATCGTTTGGTGTAAGTAATGGGTCGTTAATTGTTTTTGACATTCTAAATATTATATATAAGAAGATTTTAAATTTTTATTATTCTTATTATAATATTTTTTTTTGTTTTTATATTATTTTTAAAATATATTATAATAACAATATAAAGTAATAATTTATATGAAAACTTACACTATTTATGAAAAAGATAAATGTTTACAACAGATTGAAAAACAGATTCAATTAAAAAAGAGTTTTTTATTAGAAAGAAAAAACTATTTAGAAAATATTATTCAACAAAATAGATTTTTAGAGGGTGTCAAAAATGATTATTTAAAATATAATAATTATATTGTTGACGAAAAACAGCAACAAATTAACGCATTAAATATACTAAGTCAATATATTGATAATATTATAATTGATGGAAATTTGACAAAGAGAGATATTATTAAAAGAAAAAAAGAACAACAAGAAATTATTAATGAACTCAAAATAATAAAAGAAAATTTAGATAATATTACAAATAAAAAATAAATATGTATATGTATATATATATGTCATTTTTTTCGTCAAATACTAATTCAACTGGTAATAGTGATATCGTGAATTTTACCGAAAAAATTGCTGAATTAGAAACTGCTGTAATAAATAATAATAAAGTTACATCTGAATTTATTCAAAATTTAAGAAAAAAAGTTACTAATATAAAATTAAATATTGATGCGTTAAAAGATAAATATGATGAGTTGAATAAAAATACCCAACAACAAAAACAAACATTAGACCAACTTAGTGAAAATGAAATAACCACAAACGATAAAGAAGTCCAATTAAATGACCTTACTAATAAACCAAATACAAGTTCATCAGATAAAAACAAAATCGATGATTTAGTTAAACAAATTGATGTTTTGAAAAACGAAAAGGAAAAAATTATCAGTGATTTAAATAATTTAAATAATCGGGTACAAAAAATTATTAATGATATTAAAAATACAACAGAAATTATATCAAAATATGACATTATAGGAGAATTCAAGAAAATACAGGACCAATTTGACAATTTTGGTGAGAAGAAAACCGGTTCCTTTTTTGGAGGAAGAAAAACAAGAAGAAGAAATCCAAAGATTGGTAAAAAACAAATGGGCGGTTATATATCTAATATAAAATCACATAAATACAGAAGTAACAGAAGTAATCAACCTAAATTCAGTAAACATAGTAAATATTATAGTAAATCAAAAACATTATCTTTATTTATGAAGTAAACCATTAATGTCTGGTAAATAAAAACATCCTTCTGGCCATCTTCCGTGAATACTTCTATATAATATGTTTTTGGTATTTAACCTTAAACTAATTGTTTTCTTTCTCTCACTATATACTTTTTTCCAAGTTCGTTGAATAATTCTTAACCAAAATGTTTTTAAAATGGTAACACACTCACCTCCTTCTAGATAAAAACACTCACCTATTTCTACCTTTATATAATTGTCATTTTGTAATATATTATTATAATTTTGTATAATCGGATGATTCAATAATGACCTATATTTTTTTATATTATTTTTAATTAATTTAATTATTTTATAAATATATTTCAAAGTTATATTGTTATTTAAATTGTTAAACTTATAACAAACTAAATAATGTGTTAATATCTCCGCACTACTTCTTTCATCGTATCCGTGAATTAAAGGATTAAATATTTCGCATAAAACAATATTAAATTTATTATTCTGTTGGGATTCCATTATTTTTTTATTTTTTACTTTCTTTATTTAATAAATAAAAATGATTTTATATTCAATTTTTTTAAGATATATATATATAAATGAAAATACCAAATTCAATTTCAAAAATTCTTACAAATAGATTTGTTTTATATTTTGTTTCATTTTTAGCAGTAACTAATTTATTTGGTTATATAATGGCAGGTAAAACCCAGTCTATTATATTTTTCATTTTAGTATCATACTTAGTATCACAATTTAGTAAAAATATGACAGTCATACTAGGAAGTTCAATACTTTTAACAAATATGTTAATTGTTGGGAATGTAATAAAAGAAGGATTTGAAGGCAAAGATAAAAAAGATAATGACAAAAAAGATAATGACAAAAAAGATAATAAAGACCTTATTTATCCACCAGAATCTCAAAATAACAATTCAAAATTAGAAGAAGAAGAAGAAACTGCCGCAGAAGAAACAAATGTGTCAGAAGAAACAAATGTGTCAGAAACAAGAGAAGGAGACCAAACTCTTTTAAATTCTTCTACAAATACTGAATCAATGAATGTAATGAGTAACAAGAAACGCAATAGAATTGATTATGCATCAACAATTGAAGACGCATATGATGATTTGAATAATATTTTAGGTGGTGATGGTATAAAAAGATTGACAGACGACACCCAAAAATTAATGGGACAACAATTACAATTGGCAGAAGCTATGAAGAGTATGACCCCTTTATTAGAAAACGCAAAATCAATGTTAAAAGGGTTTGATTTAAAGGATTTAGATGGGTTAGCTTCTTTTGCTAAAAGTTTCACACCATCATCATAAATATTATTTTGTTTTGAAAAAAATTAAAAATTAAAAATTAATATTGGCATATATTAAGTATATATGCCAACAAATAAAAAGTGTCCTCCTGGTGTAATTTGTTTTGAAAATGTGACTTTATATTTTTTAATATCAGTATTTATTATTACTATTGTTTATTTTTATAATAATACTCAATTTAAAACATATGCTAATGAAAACAAAAGCAATATGAATAATGAAATAAGACATAGTCAACCAAATATATATGGATTAATTCAAAAATCTAATTATAATTTACAAAATGATGTATTATTGAATCCTTATGTTCCTCCATTAAGAGATGAGAGATATTTTACAGGAGACCTTGCATTTTTCCCTCCATTTCCTGCAAAAGTGCCAATAAATGTAAGCACGAATTTAGGAGCAGTTGATACAAATTATAGACAAGTTGGAATATTAACTCCATTAAATAAGAATATTAATGAAAGAATTTTACCTTTATTGGGAAGACCTTTATTTAGTAATCGTGATAAATGGCAATATTATAGTATGAGCGACCAAAATAATAGTATAAAATTGCCTGTTAAAAAAAATGGTAAAAATTGTACGAATGAATATGGATGCGATTCTTTAAATTCAGGCGATGTTATATTTGTTGAAGGATATAAACAGGCGTTTTCTGTCACTATGTATGAAAACGATACTATAAAATATTTACCATTTCTATAAACGATTCACCGAGTCATTTACGGTATTAATTGAATTTCTTACAGTTTCAAATGGTGAATTATTATTATCATTGCTGTTTAAATCAACAATATTTAATTTTATTTTTTCATCTAAAAATGTATCAAACAATTGTTCCATTTTCTTTAATGGAGAATTATTATTTTCACTTTCTTTATCTTGTATATATTTTTCATTGTCACTTTTAATTTTATCAATATTACCTTCTAAATCTTCAATTTGTTTTTTTAAATTCTCTTTTTGAATATTCAATGTATCAATTAAGTTTTTTAAATCATCTTTTTCTTTATTTAAATTATCAACAGACATTTTTAGACTTTCTTTCTCGGTTTTCATTACTTCATTATTTCCTTCTTCAATAGACATACCGACGTTTTCTTCTCTCTCTTCAATATTCTTTTTATCATTTTCTATTTGGTTCTTTTCTTCTTCTATTTGTTGTGTTTGAACATCTATGTATTGTTCTCTTTCATCTAATTCTTCTTTCTTTTTATCCAGTTCCTTTTCTCTTTTCTCTATTTCTTTTTCTCTTTTCTCTATTTCATTTTCTCTTTTGTCTAGTTTACTAGTTTTATCTCGTATTTCATCATTTCGTTCTTCTGCTTCCTTTGTTGCTTCTTCTGCTTCTTTTGTTGCTTCTTCTGCTTCCTTTGTTGCTTCTTCTGCTTCCTTTGTTGCTTCTTCTGCTTCCTTTGTTGCTTCTTCCACCTCTTTTGTCTTTTCTTCAATATCTTCTAATTGTTCATCTTCTTTTAATTCATCCAGAGGGACTTCTTCTAATTGTTCATCTTCTTTTAGTTCATCCAGAGGGACTTCTTCTAATTGTTCATCTTCTTTTACTTCATCCATAGGGACTTTTTCTAATTGTTCATCTTCTTTTAGTTCATCCAGTGGGACTTCTTCTAATTGTTCATCTTCTTTTAATTCATCCAGAGGGACTTCTTCTAATTGTTTATCTTCTTTTAATTCATCCAATGGCTGTTCTTCTAATTGTTCATCTTCTTTTTTTTCGGGTTTGTTGGCAATATGTTGTTCTCCACCTTTCATTTTTTTCATTTTTTTCAAGGTTTTAATACTTAAATTTATCTTATTATGTTTTCTAAATGTTAGTTTTTTCTTATTATTCTGTTTAATCTTCTTATTTTTTAGTGATTGTTTTTTTTTATTGTATAATTTTGATATTTTACCTTTAGTTAATTTCATAATCTATATAAATTAAATAATATTTTATTTATATATTTATATATTTATATAAATGACATCATCTTCTATGAATATTTCAAAAAATTTAATGACTGGCAAGTGTGATGAAAAATGTTCTTATTCATTTAATTATAAAACAAGTCCAAATTGTAATGCAACCAATTATGGAAACTACATTTATTTAACATATGATAAAAGAACAATTTCTCCTGTTAAATTTAATAATTTAAGTTATGATGTAGATAGTATTCAAATTTATAGTCCTTCTGTCCATCAATTTAATGACAATAATGTAGATGGAGAAATAATAATAACACATAGTTCTTTAAGTAGTGGTTCTCCTTTATTAGTTTGTGTCCCGATAAATTCTGCCACACCGGTTACTGAAGGGTCTAATTTATTAAATGAAATTGTCTCTGCAGTGATAACAAAACCGCTTTACAAAGGAGACTCTCAAATATCTGTAAAATTGGAAAACTATAACTTAAATAGCATTGTTCCTAAAAAACCATTTTATTATTATACTTCAACTAATAGCGAAACCAATGTTATAGTATATGGTATAGAAAATTCAATTGGTTTGGATAAAGAATTGATTAATACTTTGAGGACTTTAATAACTAATCCAGAAAACGTTGTTAATCTAATTGGAGATTCATTATTTTATAATAAAAAAGGACCATCATCCTCATTAAACGGAACAGATGACGACCAAATATATATTGATTGTAAACCAACTGGAAATTCAAGTGATACTGTTGATGTTGAGAAATCTAAATCTCCAATAAACTACGATTTAAATAATTTAAAATCTAATAAATTCGTCTGGTATATTATTTATTCTTTATTATTTGTTTTTGTAATATTTATAATCAATAAAGTACTTATTTATTTAATTAATTAAGAATTTTTAACTTATTGTTTTCTTCATTGGTATTCATTTCTTCATTGGTATTCATTTCTTCATTGGTATTCATTTCTTCATTGGTATTCATTTCTTCATTGGCATTATTTTCTGTTCTATTATTTAATAAAAGAAAATTACGAAATATTTTATGAGAATTATAATCTTTTACAGGATGATATAATTGGTCTATTTTAATATCTTTTAATTCCCAGTTGTTATTCCACGTAACACTTTTAAATTCATCAGGAGTTTTTATTCTTAGGTTATATTTTGCAGCCAAAGTATTTAAAAAACATTCGTGATAAAGCAATGTTTTATTTATTTTTGCAAAACAAGAAACTATATAAAGCATTCTTTTGGAAACGCGACAAGCACATACCATACTATGATATAAAGGAACATCAAAATACTTAGTTATACTGTTCCAATGAGGCCAATTATCATTGTATTTTCTTATTGTATGAGACTCGCATAATAAATCAGCAAATGGATATTTTTTATCAATGTTGAATATTGTAATAGGGAATGGAATAAATACATCATCTTCTATAAAATATACATTATCATATGAAGTATCTTTTATACAAAAATGATAAAATGCTTTATCCCACGCACACGGTCGTTTTTGATTTTTTAATGTTGATGGTAAAATTAAATTTTTAAATCCGCGTGACATACATTCGGAATAAGAATATTTTATTGTATTAACTGTCATACTAGAAACATTATAATTTGAATCATCAATACATATATACGGTGTTATAATTGAACCATTAAATTTTTCAGCAAAACGTATTAGTTGCATATTAGGTCTTACTGTAAGAAATACAATTGCATTTTTCATTTTTGTTTGGTTTAATATTAATAATAATAAATATAATAAATATTAAACAACACCCTTGTAATCTATAGGTGCCGCATCGTGAAGATCATCTAAAACAGGATTAAATGAATAAGTCTTTGAAATAGACGATTCATAACGATTAATAGGCGCCATTTTTTTTACAACTTCTTGTTCTAAAGTATAAGGAAATTGATTATATTCAGTCATTGCGTTGAATTTCTTTTTTTCTGTTGGTAAATATTTATTTAAACCATAAACACCGCCTACAGTTGATGAATTTTTTATCAAACTATATGCAACTAATAATCCAAGAATACCTAAAATAGGATTATATTTTACTAGAATAATTAAGGATATTACTATAACTATAACTTTACCACCCATTGTATTAATAAATTCTGCTATAACTTGTGGAGGGGTACTCTTTCCCATTAACAAATAAATAATAAAAATAATACACAAAATTAATTGACCCATATTTTTTTGCTTGAATAAACTTGAACTATCCATATATCATAAATGTAGAAAATATAAAAAAATTGAAGAACATTTTGAAAACTATATAAATAGATAAAAACAAATTATTAAAACAAACAGTATTGAAAAAATGAATAATTTTATCGTTGAAATCGATTTCCCTAAAACTCTAAACACTTATTTGGGACAAAAAGGATATACTATATTGAAGAAAGAATTGAGTATGGAACAACAACATATGATAAGAACTGAACTTATTGCAAAACCATTTACTCCTGGTACACAAATGGGGAATAGTTCAGCTCAATCATTCCCAATTTATCGTGAATCTATTAATAAATTTTATGTTCCAAGACATTATGGAGAGAATAAATTTGGTTCACCTAAAGAATTTAAATTATCAGAAGGGGATAATATTGATGTTGAATTTGCAGGCGATTTGAGGTCTAATCAGGTTCCTGTTGTTGATACTTACTTAGAATACGTTAATAATAAAAATGGCGGCGGCGGTTTGCTTGAACTACCGTGTGCTTACGGTAAATGTTTGAAAAAAGACACACCGATTATGATGTATGACGGAACAATTAAAATGGTTCAAGATGTTAAAGTAGGTGATTTATTAATGGGCGACGATTCAACTCCAAGGAACGTATTATCACTTGCTCGTGGAAGGGAAACAATGTATAAAGTTGTTCCAATAAAGGGAGAAGGATATGTTGTGAATGAAAGTCATATATTGTCATTGAAATGTTCAACAAATCGTAGTAAAAATATGAAAAAAGGACAAGTTGTTGATATTTCCGTAACAGATTACTTAAAATTACCTAAAAGTTTTCACGGAAAGGGAGGAGTTTTATATGGATACCGTGTTCCAATTCATTTTGAAGAAAAACCATTACCGATTGACCCTTATATGATTGGTTATTGGTTGGGTGATTCTAATTCGGGAGAATCATCTATATCTTGTCAACATTCAACTGTATTACATTATTTTGCTCATAAATTAAAAGAATACAATTTATCATTAATTTATAAGGAGAAATATGATTATGGTATATGCGGTAATAATAAACCAAACAATAATATATTTATGAACTCATTAAAAAACCTAAATTTATTACAAAATAAACACATACCCTTAGTTTATAATTGTAATTCAAGAGAGAATAGATTAAAATTATTGGCTGGGTTAATTGATAGTGATGGACATTTGCTAAATAATGGAGGATTTGAGATTACACAAAAATCCGAAAAAATGATGGATGATATTATTTATTTGGCGAGAAGTCTTGGATTTGCTGCTTATAAAGATTCAAAAAATACTTTAAGAACAACAATAAATGGTAAAGGGATTGAAGATATTCCAACTCTAATACCTAGAAAAAGGGCACAACCAAGAAGACAAATAAAAGATGTATTAAATTATAGAATAAAATTAGAAAAATTAGATGTGGACGATTATTATGGGTTTGAAATAGACGGAAACCGACGGTTTGTTTTGGGTGATTTTACAGTAACACATAATACCGTGCTTAGTCTTAACATTATATCTCGTATTAAAAAGAAAACATTAATTATAGTTCATAAAGAATTCTTATTAAATCAATGGGTAGAGAGAATAGGTCAATTTCTTCCTACAGCAAGGGTTGGAAGAATTCAAGGACAAATTATAGACATAGAAGATAAGGATATTGTTCTGGGAATGCTTCAATCCCTTTCTATGAAAGATTATCCGGAAACATTATTTCAATCTTTTGGTTTAACAATAATAGACGAGGTTCATCATATATCGAGCGAAGTATTTAGTCGTGCATTGTTTAAGTTAGTTACTAAATATATGTTGGGTTTATCTGCTACTATGGAGAGAAAAGATGGAACAACAAAAGTATTTAAAATGTTTCTTGGTAATGTGGTTTATAAAGGAGATAGAGAAGAAGAACACGCTGTAGTTGTTCGTGGGATTGAGTATAAAGCAAATGATGAAGAATTTAATGAAGTAAAATTGGATTATAGAGGAAATGTTGCATATAGTACTATGATTTCAAAGTTATGCACTTATAATCACAGGACAGAATTTATTTTAAAAATAGTAAAAGATATGTTTGAGGAAAACGAAAACCAGCAAATAATGATTTTGGCGCACAACAAGAATATATTGAAATATTTACACGATGCAATAAAATCGCGAAATATAATGAATTCGAGTGTTGGTTATTATGTAGGTGGAATGAAAGAAGAAGCACTAAAAGAAACGGAAGGAAAAAAGGTTGTAATTGCGACATATTCTATGGCAGCAGAAGCGTTGGATATTAAGTCTTTGACAACATTAATAATGGCAACGCCAAAAACCGATATAGAACAGGCAGTTGGTCGTATTTTAAGACAAAAACACGGAACACCAATAGTTGTTGATATTATTGATTATCATCAACCATTTAAAAATCAATGGACGAAAAGAAAAGCATTTTATAAGAAACATAATTATAAAATAATTCAAACAACGAGTGATAATTATAACAAGGATGTGAATACAAAATTTTGGAAAACTACATTTGAAATAAAGAAAAGTAATCAAAAATGTTTTAAAGTAGATGATGATAAAGAAGAAGATGAACCGAATGAATTGTTAAAGGGCACTTGTTTATTGAAATTTTGTAAAAAGAATCAAAATAAAAAAAATAATAATATATGACAAAATACATTCCAGATTATAAAATAAATGATAACTCATATGGAATAAACGGTGGAAAAAAGTTATTGAAAAGAAAAAGAAAAACAAAAAAGACAAAAAAATAAAGAAAAATATTATATAATTATAAATGAATTTTTGTAATTATAAAAATTTACTTGGTATTCCAAAAAATGGTGTTCATTCTTATAGATTTATGAGTTTAGCAATAGCAGATGTTATTATGACTATTATTGCTGCCGGCGCAATTTCTTATTTTTTTAAATTATCATTTGGGTTTACGTGTATATTTTTATTTATTTTAGGAATTATTTTACATAGATTATTTTGTGTAAGAACTACGGTAGATAAATTATTATTTCCAAATGCGGAAAATTAATTTATTGAGCCAGTTTTATAATATTCACTCCACGACTTTGGTGGAGTTTTTGTGCCTCCATCATAAGATACAGCAAACCGATTTGATATTGCCCAATTACTTAATTCAGTACCATCATCTGTATAAACATTTGCCAGAATACGACCATATTTATCGGTTGATGTGTTTTTTAAAATGACAATTTTATTTAATATTAATTCAGAAAGTGATTTTTGTGCCAAATGAGCAATCGTCTTTTCATCCTCATTACGCGACTTCATTTCAGGAGAATCAATGCCTAATAATCTAACGTGAAATCTATACATAATATTACTTTCAGGTAATGTTGTTAAATATGGAACTTTACACGCAATAGTAATTGTGTCACAATCATAGACTTTTACAACTTTTCCACCTATAACAAAAGGGACAAACTCAACAGTATTTTTCCAATTAGCATCTTCTATTGAAACATTCATTTTATGGATATAAATAATATATTTATATCTTTATATTATTTATTATTTATTAAAGTGAGAGATAATAATCTGGTCCTTTAAGTAGTTAATTAATATATATTATCCGGATTTAATTATCTCTCACTGAAATTCTGTGGATTTAGAAAAAGGAATAAATAAAAGAAAAAGTTTACCATAATTGAAACCCCTTGTTTGTATTATAATTGTAATTATCAATACAATTGGTGCAATTAGTAAGTCTTTGAATTGGTGGTGGATTTGCTAACCCTAAATCTTTTGCTGATAGATTAGACCCAACTGAATAACTAGGAGTGTTTGGAATATTATTAGAAAATTGGGCATAATATCCTCCTCGTTGTTTATGTTTACGAGTTCTTCTAGTTCTACTTTTAGGACTTTTTTTGTGAAGTGATAATAGTTTTCTTTTTACAGAACGCATACTTCTTCTACTTTTCTTTCCTTTCGGCATTCTATACTTATTAACAATATTTTTTATTTTTTTTCTAAGTCGTTTTTTAGTTCCACCTGCCATTCTTGAAGCATTTGCAGCCGAAATATTATCTCTTAATGCTGGAAGTCCATATTCAAGTGATGTTTGATTGCTTCCAAAATTTCCTGGATAATGAGAAGAGTAAGTATTTACATATTCACCATTAATATTATTCAATGGTGGAACAGGATGTTTGAATAAATAATTAGACATTTATATATTTAATGTTTATTTTTTTCTAAACGAACTATTTCATTATTACAAACTATTTTTTTATGTTTTTCCGCTGGTTTAATTGGAACCCATTTTTTGAATTTATGTGTAAATGTACAAACCATATTTATTGTTTTATCCAAATAAACAAATTTGTCATAGTTATTGTTTTCAAATTCATCTTCATCATCACTTTCTTCTAATGCGTCTAAATTATCGTTTTCTTTAATAATTCTGAAAAGTTTGTTCATCATAACACTTGTTTTATAATCAGGAATATATGCTACATCCCACAAATAAAGTATATTACTTTGGTCATAAACATACAAATAATATATATCATTTTGTAAATCAGGTTTAACTTGGAAAACATATTCGCGTGATATTTTATTATTGTAATTATTGTTTGTAAGAGGAGCAATAGGAACAAGTGGAGCAATAGGAACAATAGGATTATGAAGAGAAGTAACTGGTTGTTGTTGTTGTTTATGTTGTTCATTCATTTCATTGTATGCTTTTTCATTATACAATAAATTAAAACAATTATTACCTTTATTTTTATTATCAATTCTAAATTGAATATATTTAATTTTATAAGGTAATTCATATTTATTATTAAAATTGTCAATAATAAGAGGTAACCCAAATATAATTGTTGATTTAATGTAGGAAACCTGTCTTATTTCATTATTAAATATATTATTGAAAATGTTTAATTTGTCTAAGTATGAAATATTATCAATGTTTTTTCCTTTGTAATATTTTAAATCTTCAGCAGTAAAAAATTGTGTTTTATTATAAGTAAAATAGGTTCCATAAAATATTGTTCCAAATGATAATTTTTCATCGAAACAACAGTATACTATTCTAATATTACTTATTTGATTATTTTCATTTAATTCCATTATAAAACAAATATTTTGATTATTAAAAAATGTAAACCAGGCGAAACATTTTTTACCTTCTGGAATGAACAAAATCAAAGAATGATTGTAAACTTTCTTATGTACTATTGTTTCATAAGAAAGTTCAATATTTGGAAAGGTTTCTAATAATAATTCTTTTTCGTGATTGTTTAACATTTATTATAATTTATATTTTGTCTTTATATTTATTTAAGATGTATTTAATTTATTTTTCAAAAAATATTTTAAATCATTTTTCATATAATTAACATCATTTTGATGATATAATTGACTCGGTAATATTGTATGATTACTATCTATTGGAATTGGTTCAATACTACTTATTGATGTACTGTTTATTGAACTATTATTATGATTTGTTGAGATGTTGTTTTTTGAATTTATTGAATTTATTGAATTTATTGAATTTATTATATCATCAT
>Ga0209189_1002262_pt1 | contig 13637 bp, 10 predicted proteins | sample C_130820_EF_Meta_FD_187308 | JGI IMG/M metagenome (GOLD analysis project Ga0209189, IMG submission 187308) | Freshwater microbial communities from Lake Croche, Canada to study carbon cycling - C_130820_EF_MetaG (SPAdes) (version 3) | ecosystem: Environmental > Aquatic > Freshwater > Lake... | reverse complement strand
TTGAGTGCCAAGAATAAAACAGCTGCGAAACCGAGCATGACGAACAAGCCAACCCAGACATCATTTTTTGAACGTTGCATGGTGAACTCCTTAAATGCTGAACATCATCACCGTCAGGATGAAGTCCAGACCCAAAACACATAACGACGAAACCACCACACTGCGTGTGGTGGCATTGGCCACACCTTCGGGTGTAGGCTGGGCCACATAGCCCTGCAATAAAGCAATAAAGGTCACAGCCACTGCAAACACCAGGCTTTTGATCATGCCATTGCCGACATCTTTGAATACATCCACCCCACCTTGCATTTGGCTCCAAAAGGCCCCCGAATCAACACCGATCAGCAAAACCCCAACTGAATAACCACCCAAAATACCGACGGCACTGAACACGGCTGTCAGCACGGGTAAAGCCAGAATCCCACCCCACAGGCGAGGCGCCAAAATACGCAATTCAGGGTCAACGGCCATCAACTCTAAGGCCGTCAATTGCTCTCCCGCCCGCATCAATCCGATTTCAGCTGTAATGGAGGCCCCGGCGCGCCCGGCAAACAACAAGGCCGCAACCACGGGCCCTAATTCGCGCACCAAACTCAGCGCCACCAGCAAGCCCAAGGCTTCTGCAGAGCCATAGCGCTGCAAAGTGTAGTACCCCTGCAAGCCCAAAACAAAACCCACAAACAAGCCCGACACCGTGATGATGGCCAGCGAATAATTGCCCAAAAAATGAACCTGGTCCCGCACCAGATCAAATCGCCGCAAGCAGCGACCCGACAGCTTGAACAAGCGCCAAAGCAGTCGCGCACCAAAACCCCAACCTGCCAAAATTTGCCTGACGGCAAAACCCAATTCAGCGGGGTGATACCACTTCATGGCTGCACCCCGAAGTCATCTTGTGCACTGAGGCCGGGATAATGAAACGGCACAGGCCCCTCGCTCAAAGCATTGACAAATTGATGAATCAAGGGGTCGGTACAAGCCCGCAGTTCAGCAGGTGCTCCTTCGGCAGCCACTTTGCCGTTGGCGAGCATGATCACATGGTCAGCGATCGCAAAGGTTTCATCCACATCATGTGACACCACAATGCTCGTGACGCCCAAACTGTCGTTCAATCGCCGAATTAAACGCGCTGCAGTTCCAAGAGATATGGGGTCCAAACCTGCAAAAGGCTCGTCATACATGATCAGATCGGGGTCAAGGGCAATCGCACGGGCCAAAGCGACACGGCGACTCATCCCCCCCGAAATTTCAGAAGGCATCAAATTTCGCGCCCCCCTCAACCCTACAGCATCAAGCTTCATCAAAACAATGTCGCGAATCAATTCTTCAGACATAGGCGTATGTTCACGCAAGGGAAAGGCGACATTGTCAAACACAGACAAATCGGTGAACAAGGCTCCGAACTGGAACAACATGCCCATGCGCCTGCGGGCGGCGTACAACGCACTTTGCTGCATGTGGGTGATGTCTTGACCATCAAACAAGACCGCACCCTGTTGCGCCCGGTATTGCCCGCCAATCAGGCGAAGCACTGTGGTTTTGCCGCCACCGGACACACCCATCAATGCAGTCACTTTTCCCTTGGGCACTTGCAATGACAAGTTATCCAAAATCACGCGCTCACCGTAACCGAAGGTCAGGTCTCGCAATTGAACAAGGGATTCAGAGGGGGCCATTTTTTAAAAAACAAAAGCCAGCGCAAGCCGGCTTTTGTGATAGTAAAGGATTCAGGTCAACGATTTGTAAACCTTTAGAAACCTCATTTTACCGGCCTGCGCAAAACAGTGCCTTCACAAGGCAAATGCATTCAGCGTGGCAAAGCACTCTGCCCCATCAGGAATTCGTCCACCGCGCGGGCCGCTTGTCGGCCTTCACGAATCGCCCAGACCACCAAAGACTGGCCGCGGCGCATGTCGCCAGCGGCAAACACTTTGTCCACGTTGGTCGCATAACCGCCCGTCACCTCGGTTGTCGCCTTGGCATTGCCTCGGGGGTCTTTGTCCACACCAAAAGCCTCCAGCACCGTCGCCACCGGATTGACGAAGCCCATCGCCAGCAAAACAAGGTCTGCTTTGTAGTTTTTTTCTGTGCCCGCAATTTCCACCAACTTGCCGTCTTTGAACTCGACATGCACTGTGGTCAAACCAGTGAGCTTGCCCTTTTCGCCTATAAATGCCTTGGTGGAAACAGCAAATTCGCGGGTACAACCCTCTTCGTGAGAGGAAGAGGTGCGCAGCTTCATGGGCCAGTAAGGCCAAGTCAACGGTCGGTTTTCTTCCTTGGGCGGTTCGGGCATCACTTCAAACTGCGTCACGCTCATGGCGCCATGGCGGTTGGAGGTGCCCACGCAGTCCGATCCCGTGTCGCCTCCACCGATCACGATGACGTGCTTGCCGTCGGCGCGCAATTGAGATTGGAGCTTATCGCCCGCATTGACCTTGTTTTGCTGAGGCAGAAACTCCATGGCAAAGTGAATGCCATCCAAATCTCGACCTGGCACAGGCAGATCACGGGACTGCTCAGAACCACCCGTGAGCAACACAGCATCAAAATCTTTTGTGAGTTGCTCAGCTGACAAGGTTTCTTTCGACCAGTTGATGACTTTGGAGCCGTCAGGCCACTTACCCACCAGAACACTGGTGCGGATCTTCACACCTTCGGCTTCGAGTTGCTCAACGCGGCGGTCAATGTGCGTCTTTTCCATTTTGAAGTCGGGTATGCCATAACGCAGCAGACCACCGACCCGATCGTTCTTCTCGAAGAGTGTCACATCATGGCCTGCCCGGGCCAACTGCTGGGCTGCGGCCATACCCGCAGGGCCAGCACCGATCACCGCCACAGTTTTCCCGGTCTTGATCTTGGCAGGACGCGGTGTCACCCAACCTTCGGCCCAAGCGCGGTCAATGATCGCGTGCTCGATGGACTTGATGCCTACCGCTTCGTCGTTCACGTTCACTACGCATGCAGCCTCACAGGGTGCGGGACAGATGCGGCCGGTGAACTCAGGAAAGTTATTGGTGCTGTGCAAGACTTCAATGGCATTTTTCCAATCGTCTCGAAAAACCAACTCATTGAAATCCGGAATGATGTTGTTGACCGGGCAGCCGCTGTTGCAAAACGGCGTGCCGCAGTCCATGCAACGGGCTGCCTGTTTTTGGGACTCTTGGGGTGTGAGTCCGATCACAAATTCTTTGTAATTTTTCAAGCGTTCTGGAACAGGTTTGTAAGCCTCTTCGATACGCTCAAATTCCATAAAGCCGGTAATTTTTCCCATGGTACTTTTCCTTCAATCTTGACGTTCAACTCAGGCGGCAAGCGCTTGACCATTCTTGGCCTTGGCTAACTTGCGCGCATTGATTTCGCCCAAGGCACGTTTGTATTCGTTGGGAAAAACCTTCACGAATTTGATGCGTGCAGTGGACCAGTTGTCCAACAATTCACGGGCCCGCTGGCTGCCTGTCCACTTATGGTGGTCTTCAAGCAACTTCTTGAGCTGCACTTCATCAGCCACATCACGGTGCCAGACGTTGCGGTCCACCTGTGCCTCTTGCTCAGCGGCAGTCAGTACTTTTTCCATGCTGACCATGGCGGTGTTGCAGCGAGAGGCAAACTGCCCGTCTTCGTCATAGACATAAGCGACGCCGCCGCTCATGCCTGCACCAAAATTGCGACCTGTTTTGCCCAGCACCGCCACGGTTCCACCCGTCATGTATTCACAGCCATGATCGCCTGTGCCTTCAACCACGGCAGTGGCACCCGACAAGCGCACGGCAAATCGCTCGCCCGCCACACCCGCAAAGAAGGCCTCTCCGGTGGTCGCGCCGTACATAACGGTGTTGCCCACGATGATGTTGTGAACCGCCACACCACGGAAGTCCAAGCTCGGACGCACAACGACTCGGCCACCCGATAAACCTTTGCCTGTGTAGTCGTTGGCTTCACCGATCAAATACAGCGTGATGCCCTTGGCCAGGAAGGCGCCAAAGGATTGACCACCCGTGCCTTCGAGTTGGATGCGGATGGTGTCGTCCGGCAAGCCTTCAGGATGCACTTGGGTCACTGCACCCGACAACATGGCACCGACCGAGCGGTTCACGTTGCGTGCGGTTTCCATGAATTTGACCTTCTCGCCCTTGTCGATGGCGGCGCGGCTCTTGGCGATCAGCACATTGTCTAAGGCTTTTTCCAAGCCATGGTCTTGTGTGGCCACATGACGCACCGGCACATCGGCGGGCACTTGTGGCACGGCCAACAAACGTGAAAAGTCCAACCCCTTGGCTTTCCAGTGTTGCAGGCCCGCTTTCATGTCGAGCAAATCAGCACGACCCACCAGATCGTCGAATTTGGCGATCCCCAGTTGGGCCATGATCTGTCGAACTTCTTCAGCAATGAAGAAGAAGAAATTCACCACATGTTCTGGCTTACCGGAAAATTTTTGGCGCAACACAGGATCTTGCGTCGCCACCCCCACCGGACAGGTGTTCAGATGGCATTTGCGCATCATGATGCAGCCTTCCACCACCAGCGGTGCGGTAGCGAAGCCGAACTCGTCAGCGCCCAGCAAAGCGCCAATGGCGACATCGCGGCCGGTCTTCATTTGGCCGTCAGCTTGTACACGGATGCGGCCGCGCAAACGGTTCAGCACCAAGGTTTGTTGGGTTTCGGCCAGGCCGATTTCCCAAGGCGAGCCCGCGTGCTTGACCGAGGACCAAGGCGATGCACCGGTGCCGCCGTCGTGACCTGCGATCACCACATGGTCGGCCTTGCACTTGGCCACACCAGCCGCAATGGTGCCCACACCGATTTCCGACACCAGCTTGACGCTGATGTCGCTGTGCGGGGCCACGTTTTTCAGATCGTGAATCAGCTGGGCCAAGTCTTCGATCGAATAAATGTCGTGGTGCGGCGGGGGTGAGATCAAGCCCACGCCCGGCACCGAGTGACGCAGCTTGCCGATGTAGTCAGACACCTTGCCGCCGGGCAACTGACCGCCCTCACCGGGCTTGGCACCCTGCGCCATCTTGATCTGGATCTGATCGGCGCTGGACAGGTATTCGGCGGTGACACCGAACCGGCCCGAAGCCACTTGTTTGATCTTGGAGCGCAGACTGTCGCCCGCTTGCAAAGGCATGTCCACTTCGACGTTTTCTTCGCCAATCACGCTCTTCAAAGAGTCGCCCAACTTGATCGGAATGCCTTTGAGTTCGTTGCGGTAGCGCGCCGAATCTTCGCCGCCTTCGCCGGTGTTGCTTTTGCCGCCAATGCGGTTCATGGCCACGGCCAAAGTGGCGTGGGCTTCGGTCGAGATAGAGCCCAGCGACATCGCGCCTGTAGCAAAACGCTTGACGATTTCAGCCGCAGATTCAACCTGGTCCAGCGCGATGGCTTTGGACGGATCGATCTTGAACTCGAACAGACCGCGCAATGTCATGTGCCGCTTGCTTTGGTCGTTGATGATCTGCGCGTACTCTTTGTAAGTGCTGAAGTTGTTGGCACGGGTGGAGTGCTGCAACTTGGCAATCGCGTCCGGCGTCCACATGTGCTCTTCACCCCGGGCGCGCCAGGCGTATTCGCCGCCTGCGTCCAGCATGTTGGCCAGCAAGGGGTCGTCACCAAAGGCAGCGGTGTGCATGCGCAAGGCTTCTTCGGCGATTTCAAATACGCCGATACCGCCCACCCGGCTGGCGGTACCGGTGAAGTACTTGTTGATGGTTTCGGTATTGATGCCGATGGCTTCGAACAACTGCGCACCACAGTACGACATGTAGGTCGACACGCCCATCTTTGACATGATCTTAGACAGGCCTTTGCCGATCGCCTTGACATAGTTGTAAATAGCTTTGTCGGCCGACAGGTCACCCGGCAATTCTTTGTGCAGATCGGCCAGGGTTTCCATGGCCAGGTAAGGGTGCACGGCTTCAGCGCCGTAACCGGCCAACACGGCAAAGTGATGCACTTCGCGAGCGGTGCCGGTTTCAACCACCAAACCAGCGGTCGTGCGCAGCCCTTGGGCGACCAAGTGCTGATGGATGGCGGACAAGGCCAGCAGCGCAGGAATGGCAAGTTGGCTTGGCGTCACACCGCGGTCGCTGATGATCAGGATGTTGTGGCCACCTTTGATGGCGTCCACGGCTTCAGCGCACAGCGAGGCGAGTTTGGCCTCTACGCCTTCATCGCCCCAAACCACGGGGTAGGTGATGTCCAGCGTGGCGCTCTTGAATTTGCCCTGGGTGGCTTGATCGATGTGGCGCAGCTTGGCCATGTCGGCGAAGTCCAGAATCGGCTGGCTGACTTCCAGGCGCATCGGCGGGTTGACCTGGTTGATGTCCAGCAGGTTGGGCTTGGGGCCGATGAAGGACACCAGCGACATCACGATCGCTTCGCGGATCGGGTCAATCGGCGGGTTGGTCACTTGCGCAAACAACTGTTTGAAGTAGTTGTACAGCGGCTTGTTTTTGTCGGACAACACGGCCAGCGGGCTGTCATTGCCCATGGAACCAATGGCCTCTTCACCTGCAAAAGCCATGGGGGCGAGGAGGAACTTGATGTCCTCTTGGGTGGTGCCAAAAGCCTGCTGCAAGTCAAGCAAGGCGACTTGAGATGTGAGTGCTGATTGGGCTTGGGGTACGTCGTCCAGCTTGACGCGCAAGTTCTCAATCCACTGCTTGTAGGGCTTGCTGCTGGCCAGGCTCGACTTGAGTTCTTCGTCGTCGATCATGCGGCCTTGCTCCAGATCGATCAGGAACATCTTGCCCGGTTGCAGACGCCATTTGCGCACAATCTTGCTTTCGGGAATCGGCAGCACGCCGGTTTCCGAGCCCATGATGACCATGTCGTCGTCAGTGATGCAGTAGCGCGAGGGGCGCAGACCGTTGCGGTCCAAGGTCGCGCCAATCTGGCGGCCATCGGTGAACACGATCGATGCTGGGCCGTCCCAAGGCTCCAGCATGGCGGCGTGGTATTCATAGAAGGCCTTGCGGCGCTCGTCCATGGTGGTGTGGTTTTCCCAAGGCTCGGGGATCATCATCATCATGGCTTGGCTGATGGGGTAACCCGCCATGGTCAGCAGTTCCAGGCAGTTGTCAAAAGTCGCGGTGTCGGACTGACCGGCGAAGCTGATGGGGTAGAGCTTTTGCAGGTCACCCGCCAGCACGGGCGAGGACATCACGCCTTCGCGCGCTTTCATCCAGTTGTAGTTGCCCTTGACGGTGTTGATTTCACCGTTGTGCGCCACATAGCGGTAAGGGTGGGCCAAGGGCCACTCGGGAAAGGTGTTGGTGGAAAAGCGCTGGTGCACCAAGCCTAGGGCGGAGACGCAGCGCTCGTCTTGCAGGTCCAAATAGTAGGTGCCAACTTGATCGGCCAACAACAGTCCCTTGTACACCGCCGTGCGGCTGGACATGCTGGGGATGTAGTACTCGTTGCTGTGCGTCAGGTTCAGGTTTTGAATTGCGGCGCTGGCGGTCTTGCGAATCACATACAGCTTGCGCTCCAAGGCGTCTTGCACGATCACATCGGCACCTCGGCCAATGAAGATCTGGCGCATCACTGGCTCTTTTTCGCGCACCGTGGGCGACATTGGCATCTCGCGGTTGACAGGCACATCGCGCCAGCCCAACACCACCTGGCCTTCGGCCTTGACAGCGCGTTCCAACTCTTGCTCACACGCCATGCGTGAGGCGTGCTCTTTGGGCAAAAACACCATGCCCACGCCGTATTCGCCAAAGGGCGGCAAGTTCACGCCCACGGAACCGTCAGGGGCCGTTCCAGCCCGGGCCATCTCTTCGCGGTACAGCGCATCGGGCAACTGAATCAAGATACCCGCGCCATCGCCCATCAGTGCGTCGGCACCCACCGCACCCCGGTGGTCCAGGTTTTGCAAGATCTGCAGCGCCTGGGTCACGATGGCGTGACTCTTTTGACCTTTGATGTGCGCGACAAAGCCGACACCACAGGCATCGTGCTCATTCGCCGGGTCATACAAACCGGTTTGTTGCAGGTGTTGTTTTTCGGAAGCCGTGTTCATGGCGCACTCCTAAGGGTTTTTACGCAGATCGGAGAGTGTAGTGCACTGCGACAATAACGCCAATATTTTTAATTGGGGTCAGAACCCATTAAAATGCATCCATATGATTCATTCAATTAATTGGGGACAGATATTGGATGAATGCCTTATGTGTTTTTTCGAGGTCGACCGGCCTTGGCTGGCAACAGGCGCCGACTTGTCATTTGTCGAAGTTCAGAAACAAAATTCGAAGAGCCCAAAACCCATCCCGACAGTACGCTTTGAGTCAATTGGTCTTTTTGGGAAGGGGTCATTCCGGCTTGAACCAATTCTCGGTATGCCGCTTCGCGCGCAAACGGGGTGTTGCCCAAGCCCCAAAAAAGCGCATGCGGCGTCACCAATTTGTCGCTCACCTGACCAACACAGTGCCTGTGACTGGACCATTTGAAATCAACTGGCAAATCCACCATGCCAGCACGAACGGGATTCAAATCGACGTAAACCATACAGGCCAATAAATAACGCTCGCTTTCAATCAGGTTACTTTTGTAACGACCCTCCCACAGAGTACCTGTTCGATGGTGACGCGCATTGAAATAGCGCACATAACTTCGCCCCACGGCTTGCATCCACTTGGGCACGCCGTCATCAGATTCAGGCGTGGCCAACAAGTGAACATGATTGTCCATAAGCACATAAGCATGAATGGCCACTTTGAAGCTCGCCGCATGTTCCGCCACCAAAGAGAGCAGTTTTTCCCGATCTGCATCATCCCGCACAATGGCCTGACGGTCGTTACCGCGTTGAATAAGGTGATGCGGATACCCGGCTATCGTGAGTCTTGGAAGTCTGGCCATGAGCCCTCCTTGGAAAAGTTCCACAGATTTTAATGTGGATCTGACCCCAATTAAACTGACTGCAATTAAACATTCAAAGCTGGCTTAACTTTTCTTATAAACCCTGATCGAAAAGGCGTCGGGTGCTGCTTCACAGGACATGACGTTGTAGAGTTGTTTTTGGTCCAAGAAAAAATAATCTGAACAGTCGGTTGCGCCCTGTTGGTCATCGGCCACTTGTGTTTTGATAACTCGGAAAACATGGCTGGGCATAGCCTCCATGGCTTGGCGGTTTCGCTTGAAGTCGTCTTTGATGCTTTGCAAGTCTGCTGCTGGAAGTGATTTGCGTTGGGCTGTGTCCAGCGCTGCTTTTTCTGCTTGTTGCAGTTGGCTGGTCAATTGGGCCTTGGAAATCGAGCCCTCATAAAAGGCCACGCAGGTACTGGATTTGGCAGGGCGTGTGCCCGCCCACTTGCATTTTTCAGTGCCGGGGTTGAACTGCTGCTCACTCACGCCCAGTCGCTGCTTGGTGTCTGAAAACCAAACGCCAACCCAACGCGGATTGATGGTTTCGGCTATTGCACTCAACGAAAACGAGAACGCCAAAACCATGCCTGCGCCCCTCAGGGCACAAGCCGCCATCACGGAATGAGAACGAATTTGCATTGAAATCTCCAACAGCTCAGTATCGCTATTCTTTGGCGCCATTCTAGGACCTTCAGAGCGCTGGCAGACCGACAAAACGACTGTCCGCCAAAGTCTCCAGACCAAATTCGCAAAGCAATGCCAAAAGCCTTTCAGCCGCACTGTGCTTTTTGTGTCCGGTGTAGTGGGCCAAGATCAGCTCATTTTTCATGCTGTGCTCCCAACCGACCAGCTCGGTCACGGTAACTTGGTAGCCATGCGCCTCCAAATAAAGGCAACGCAAGACATTGGTGAGTTGACTGCCCATTTCACGGGTGTGCAAAGGATGGCGCCACAATTCGGCCAAGGGGGTACGGTTCAGATTCAAAGCCTTGTTTTGGCGCAAGTAGGCAGCCAATTCGGCCTGGCAACAAGGCACCAAGACCATGTATTTGGCCTTCTTTTGCAAGCCAAAAGCAATGGCGTCGTCGGTGGCCGTGTCACAGGCATGCAAGGCGGTTACCACATCGATCTGCGCTGGCAACAGATCCGAATGTGCCGATTGCGCTACCGTCAAGTTGAGAAACTGCATGCGATCAAACCCCAGTCGTGTCGCCAATGCGCGGGATGATTCGACCAACTCTGCCCGCGTCTCAATCCCGAAAATGGTGCCTTGGCCCAAAGCCTTGAAATACAAGTCGTAAACAATGAAACCCAAATACGATTTTCCTGCGCCGTGATCGGCCAAGGTCAGCTGTGCGGAATCACTGGCGGTTAATTCTTTCAGCAATTTTTCGATGAATTGGAAGAGGTGATAAACCTGCTTGAGCTTGCGTCTCGAATCTTGGTTGAGCTTGCCCTCGCGCGTCAGGATATGCAACTCTTTGAGCAATTCAATGGACTGGCCCGCGCGCACTTCGGGCAGCAACACCTGTGTGGCATCCGGGGACTTCAAGTGCCCTGTTTTATGTTTCATGACGACTTTCTGGTGTCGGTGTGGGGCCGACATCGAGCGCCGCCCATCCTGCCAGACCCAAATTTTCAAGGGTATGCATATTGGTTTCAAAAATCGCCTCAGGATCCGGAAATGCCTCGACAGCTCGGTCCATGCTGGCCTCCCGGATCAAATGCAGGGTCGGATAGGGCGACCGGTTGGTGTAATTGGAGATGTCGTCAGCGCGGGTCCCGGCAAATTGGTAATCGGGGTGAAAACTTGCGATTTGAATCACGCCCTCCAAATCCAAAGATATCAACACCTCTTCAGCCTCAGCCAAAAAATCGTTGAAGTCCCCAAAGTCCTGCAACAAAAATGGCACGATCAGCAAGCTGGTGTCGCGCACCTGGGGATCCAGCGTGAGCAACTCACGCAACTGGGTTTGCAATTCAGCGCGCAATTCATCTTCGTTTTGCGCTTGGCTCAGTGCGTAATGGATCTGCTGCTTGACATGCACCGCTTTGGCAAATGGACACAGGTTCAAACCGATCACGGCACGCTCCAACCATCTGCGGGTGTCTTTTATGTGTACAGATGAAGACGGGTTCATGGTGAGATCAAGGAAGAAGACTTCAAAGTATTCACCACACGGGGCTCATCGCGCCGTATGACCCTTGCCATGCGCCATGACAACAGCATGCCGACCACACAACAAGTACCGGTGATCGTCCAAGTCCATTGCCAACCGCCAGCTTGTGCTGCCAGCCAAGCCACGGCGGGTGGGCCCACAAACTGCCCGGCTGAAGACCATTGTTGCATCCACCCCACGGTCGTGGCCAAGGTACCCTCGGAAGGCGCCAGACGCAGCGCAAGAGAAAACAAAGTGCCAGGCACCAGACCGCCACACATCGAAAACAACAACACCCCGGCGTAACGCCAAACAGGCGAATCCGATGTCCACGCCCCAAAGGCCAGCGCACCCCCTATGGCCATCGCCAAAAACCCGCAGTACAGCAACACACTGGCCGAAACACCCTTTTGCAAGAAACGTCCGGAGGCCACATTCCCCACCATGTTCACGGCGGCGGCCAGTGCAGTCAAAACGCCTAACCCAGCGCCAGTCCATCCTGCTTGCGCGTAAATCGAAGGCAAAAAACCCACCACGGCCAGCCACTGGCTCGAGTACATCGCAAAGGTCAAAGACACCAGCCAAGGACCCGGCGCGCGCAAAGTGTCAAGAATTCTTTGCCGCAAGCTGTATCGAAGATCTGCGCTTGCAGGTTCAGCCGATGCCAAAGAACGGCGAAGCGAGTCCGCAGGCACCGCGACAAGCAAACCCAACACCATCAAAGCAGAAAGCCCGGCAAACAACCACCACCAACTTGGCCAACCCCACGCCGGAATCCACAAAGGCCCCACCAGCAAAGCCAATGCTGTGCCTGCAGGCATGTAAGCCCCCCAAAAACCCATCATGGCGTTGAGATTGCCCGGGGGCACCAATTGCCGAATCAATGCCGGCGCCGGTAACGAAGCCAACAAAAAACCAAAACCTTCCATCCCCCTGAGCCAAAGCAAGGCTTCTGGGCTGCTTGCCAGACCCCCCAAAAAGCTGGCCACCGACAGAGCTATCAGTCCAGAAAGCATGCACCAACGCAAACCCCAGCGGTCTGCAAACAAGCCCACCATCAGGCCCAAGGACATGCCCGCGAACTGCACCATCGAGAGTAAAAAACCGGCCTGCACCCAAGAAACGCCCATGTGGGCTTGCAGCTCAGGCAAGGCGGGCGGCAACTTGCCCATCTGCAAAGCAGCCACCACGCCAGACAGAATGACGATCCAGGCACCCAGCAAAGGGGTTTTCACGACAACCATTTTTGACCTGTCAAACGTTCGTGTTCACGGGCTGCAAATCGATCGGTCATGCCGGCGATGTAATCGGCCACCGCGCGGTGCGTATCCTCACGCAAGGCAAAGTCGGATGGCATTTCGGCCGGCTGAGAAACATAGGCTGCATACAAATTGCGCACCATGTCCTGTGCCTGTGCGGTGGTTTCCATCACCTTCGGGTGCCGGTACAACTGGCTGAACAAGAACTGTTGAAGCGGCTTGGCGAGGTCTTTCATCTCATCGCTGAATGCCACCAGTGGTCCTGCCAAACGAACATCTTCCACGCTTTGCGGCTGCGCCATTTCCAAGCCCTGCTTCGTGGTGGCAATCACGTCATACACCTGCTCGCTGAGCATGCGTCTGATGGTTTCGTACAACAAGCGCCGGGCCCGCTCAGCATCGCCCAGGCTCGGGTGTTCGGCCAAGGCCTCTCGCCTGTAACGCTCAAACAATGCAATCGATTGCAACTGGGCCATCGAAATCAGACCCGAGCGAACGCCGTCATCGATGTCATGGGCGTTGTAGGCAATCGCATCGGCAAGATTACACAACTGCGCCTCTAAACTCGGCTGCGTGCGGTCCAAGAATCGACGTGCCACACCGCCAGGTTCTTGGGCTTCGATCAGGGCCGCATTTTTGTGCGAACAATGCTTGAGAACACCTTCTCGGGTCTCAAAGGTGAGGTTCAAGCCATCAAACGCCGGATAGCGCGCTTCCAAATGATCCACCACCCGCAGGCTCTGCAAATTGTGCTCAAAGCCCCCGTGCGCCGCCATGCACGCATTCAATGTGTCCTGACCTGCGTGGCCAAAAGGGGTGTGTCCCAAATCGTGCGCCAAGGCAATCGCTTCCACCAAGTCTTCATTCAGCCCCAGCGCACGGGCAATCGAACGACCCAATTGCGCCACTTCCAGAGAATGGGTCAAGCGGGTGCGAAACAAATCACCTTCATGGTTGAGAAACACCTGGGTTTTATAGACCAAGCGCCGAAAAGCCGTTGAATGCACAATCCGATCTCGGTCACGCTGAAAATCACTGCGTGTCGGCGCTGCAACTTCAATGTGGCGCCGCCCCTGGGACCGCGCAGGATCGCAGGCATACGGGGCACGGAAGGGCGCGCTCATCGAAAGGCGCTCATGGCGTGGCGCAGCAATGCGCAATCACCTCACGCACCATGGCTTCGGGCGCGCTTTGCACTGCCGCTTGGCCTGGGCTTTGAATCAAAACAAATTTGATGTCACCACCTTCGGCTTTTTTGTCTAGGCGCATATGGCGCAGGTAATGATCTAGGTTGTGATCTCTGTCGATCACGGGCGCTCGTGTGGCCAAACCGGCCCGCGCAATCAAAGCC
>Ga0209189_1002261_pt1 | contig 13640 bp, 20 predicted proteins | sample C_130820_EF_Meta_FD_187308 | JGI IMG/M metagenome (GOLD analysis project Ga0209189, IMG submission 187308) | Freshwater microbial communities from Lake Croche, Canada to study carbon cycling - C_130820_EF_MetaG (SPAdes) (version 3) | ecosystem: Environmental > Aquatic > Freshwater > Lake... | reverse complement strand
CTCCCCCGGCTGCCAGATTGCAGGAGCACACTGCATGGCATATACAAGGCCATTGGTGGCACTGTTTACAGCAATGGCATACCGGCGATTGGTGCGCAGGGCTATGGCCTGCTCAAATGCCTGTGTGTAAAATCCATCCAACACCTGTCCAGTGCTGTACACACGATCACTGGCGGCCAGCATTTGTTCTCGCAGTTGAGCATACTGCAGATCAAGACCAAAGAATGGCACCCGAGACCGATGTTTCATTTGTTATTCCAGTAGGTGCTGCCCTGCAGCCAGAGATAATAGTTCTCAAAGCCTTGTTTGATATCAGTGGCTGGACTGTAGTCAAAGTCCTGTTGAGCACGAGCAATGCAAAGAGCACCACGACTGGGGAAATTTCGGTCACGATCGCACACTTGAACCTGCCCCTGTCCTGCGATCTTCACAGCCAGTTCTGCTGCTTCCAGCAAGCTGCGACCCTGTCCACAGGTGATGTTGTAGGTGCGATTACTTGTGCGGTCACTCAAGGCCGCTGCCACAATACCCTGTGCCACATCATCCACATAGGAAAAATCCAGCACTTCGCCAGCACCATTGACTCGTAGTGTACCGCCACGCCGGGCTGTGGAGATGAATCGAGCCACCACACGATCTTCCACATCCAAGGGTCCGTACACAGCACTGGGACGCACAATCACATGACTCATATCACCAGATCTAGTGTAATCTCTAGTGAGCCATTCTCCGGCCAGCTTCATTATGCCGTAAGCACCTTGTGGCCGGCATTCAGCAGTTTCATCAACACCATTGGCAAAATCACCGTACACCATGCTAGAACTGATATACACAAAGCGTGACACTTGATACTTTTTGGCAGCCTCCAGCAAATTCAGCAATCCCTCGCTCATGCTTTGACTGCCCAGTTGTGGATTGGCGTTCACAACCTTTTGTCTAGGAAAACTGGCCATGTGTATGATGATGTCTGGTCGATGTGTTTGCACCAACCAGTCAATGGTTGGGCTGGCAATGTTGATGTCGTAGACGGCTGTGGTTTGAATTCTCTTGGCACGCTCACCCATCAAGTAGTTGATTTCCCCAGGAGAAATGATACCGTAGGTGGTTCTGGTGTCAGTGATCACAACTGAATGTCCCAGTTGTTCCAGTTCACGTACCACATTGTGGCCAATAAAACCTAGGCCTCCGGTTACTAAGATTTTCATGAGAATTTGAGTTTGAAAACAATCAAGTCCGGCTCACTGAGTCGAGCCATGATTTTGTAGGTAAGCCCGTAATTATACATATCTGTGGCCCGGACCCAGTAAGGCACTTCCACAGCATGCTCCATGACCCAGGCACCGGCTGGAGACTTTTGCCAATCCAGGAGTGGACCGGCTGCATACACATCAGGATCCTCCACATCGCCCATGCGAAATTCGTGCACCTGAACTGTGGAGAATTTTACCGCCACACCGTTGATGACCTGGACCTCGGGCGCCCGATACAATTTTTCAGCATTGCGCTGGTGCACCTGATCTGTGTTATTTATAGCCATGTGCTATTTTAACACACTTGGTATCAGATCACAACACACTCAGTCACAGTCGACCCAGTAGCTTGTCCGTTTCAGGTTGCACCAGTTCGGCCACAGCACCAATGTCCACCACAAAGTCCACATCGCGTATGCTGGAATCCAACTCGTTGAGAGTGCGTGTGAGCACACTTTCAATTTCGATTTCATCTAGGCCTTGCTTGCGCAAGGTTTGCAAATTGATGGTCTTTTGCCTACCGCCGGTCAATTTGATTGTGACTTTTTTCAGGCACTCAAGTGGTACTTCGGTTTTGTTTACATCGGCAATGATATGTTCCCACTTGCGTAACAGTTCATCACTGAGCTGCATCGGCAACCACCTGGGCCTTGGGTGTACGACCACGGCGCTTGACAGCAGGTGTGGCCACGGCGGCGGTGGGTTCAGCAGCCACCACACCTGGGTGCAGTTTCTCTGCTTCTTTTTTCATCCTGGCAGCTTCGGCCACAAGTCCTCGGGCCTCCTGCTCCATGCGTGTGGCTTGAGCCAGCATGTTGGCAGCCAGGGCACGATCGTCCAAGGCACCGTTGGCAGAGGCAACAGCAGGTGCAGGAGCCTGACGGGATTCTTTGAATTGAGCTTCGGCAGCACGTTTCACACCGGGCTCGACCAAGCCACGGGCAGCATCATTCTTGGCCATGCGCTGTATAGCAGCTTCGCCAGTTTGCATCTCGCTCAACATGGTGTTGAGTTCGTCCAAGCGGATAGACGCATTGCTGGCCGGAGTAACTGTGACATCGCTGGTGCGAATCTTCTTGATCATTTTTTCAGCATGCAGAGTTTCCAGGATGTTGCGACCATCTGGCAAGAGACTGCGGTGCAGGGCATCGGCAAACGGCTCACTCTGCTGACCCACAGCACTTTCCAACACCTTCATGATGGTGTCATGCCAGGGTGCTGGCAACACTTGAGGATAAATCACCAGGCACATGTGATCTTCGTTGGGCACCGTGCGATACAAAATAGCAACCTTGCGGTCTCCGTGAGTGCCAATGTGTTTTAAAAAGTTCATGTTAGTTTCCTTGTGATTGAGATTGAGCCTGGGCCTGTGCAGTCACAGCTTCCAGGAACTCAGTGAGTTTTTCGTAAAGTTCTCCAACTTCTTTCGCTTCACTGGCCCGAAATGCGCCTCTGGCACAAGCCAGGTCAATGATGTTTTTCAAACTGTTCAGGTCCGAAATTGTAATAGTTTCCATGTAAATATTTAACAAAGAAATCTCAGCAGAATTTATTTTTTCTGCTGATTTTGCACCAAACCAGTGAGTTTTGGCTAGATTGGTTACTGTGATTCTTCGTAGTAGGCGTGTTGTCCCCAAGGCGGTACAATGCTTGTGGTGCCATGCAAGATCCACACAGTGTCGGCATAGTTCTCGTCACCCCAGGAGCCGAACGGATATCCGTCTGTGAATACCACCAGGCGCTTGGGTTCAATTTCGTTTGCTTTTAGGTATTTGAAAACACATTCAAAGTCAGTGCCACCGCCACCTCGTATGTCATAGTCGCAAATGGTGTCCAGGTTGTCGCTGTCGTACTGTGCAGGATTGTAGCACTCGGTATCAAAGGTCACCACATGGATACGGAACGCCGGGAACGATTCCATGATGCCTTGAATTTCGGCCAAGAAGTCTCGCAACATGGTGGTACTGATTGATCCTGACGCATCAATGGCCACTGCAATATCAATCATGGGCTCGGTGTTCATGCCCGGCATTATGGAGTCCAAGTGCCAGCTTCTGCGACTGGTACGCATCCAGGTGTAGTCGTTCTTGATGGTGCTCTCCAACTGCATGCGCAGCAGTTCGCGCCAGTTCAGCTTGGGTGCAGTCAGCTCTTGGATCATGCGCTGAACACCTGCTGGCAAGTTGCCAGCACCACCAGATTCGGCAGCGGCTGCAGCCAGTACTGCTTCCTTGATCTCGTCACGAATCTTTTGTTTTTCGTCGGGTGTGAGTCGGGGACGACCTTTGCCAGACTCATCACCGTCACCTTCTTGTTCGCCGCCATCACCGTCACCATCCATGTGGTCGTCCAGCAATCGTTCCACCAGCTGGTCAATGTTGATCTTTTCGGCATTCTCGTAGAGATCGTCATAGACTTCTTCGGCACTCCAGCCCTCGTACTTGGCATCATACAAACAGGGCACAGTGGTGATTCGTTCGCCCACACGATGCTTGATCAAGTCGGCGTTGACACAGTAGTCGTCGGCAATGTTCCACAACTGTGGATCACGGTCTCCACGGCGTCCCATGTGATCATATACCACATGCAACACTTCGTGACCAAACAAGAACTCCAGCTCACGTGGCTTGAGTTTGAGCACAAAGCGACTGTTGTAGTAGAAGTTTCTGCCGTCAGTGCCGGCTGTGGGACACCACTCGTCAGCATTGACCAACTTGAGTCGCGTGGCCAAGTTACCAAAAAAGCTGGCTCTCAGCAACAGGCCAACTCGTGCAGTGACCAGGCGTTCACGAGCTTCTCGATCTTGTGCAGGAACTGTGGGGCCCAGCAGACTCTTGAATTCGGCGCTGTCTTTTTTGTTGGCAGTGGTAGTTGCGGTGCTCAATGTGTTCTCCGTTGTCTAGTAATATGTATTATACAATAAATGCAATTATTGGTCAAGTTGAGAATTTGGCCTGCCCGGAGGGACTCGAACCCCCGACCTACAGCTTAGAAGGCTGTTGCTCTATCCAGTTGAGCTACGGGCAGATTGCATGGTGAGCAGGGTGGGATTCTAACCCACGATCCATGGCTTATGAGGCCATTGCTTTAGGACTCTAAGCTACCTGCCCGGAATTGGTATTCGCCAACTGGAACCAGTTCAATTCAGCTGACCCTTTCACATAGATTCTGTAGTTGCGATATTCGATGGAGTAGGCCCAGTACGGATTGATGTCATCTTCTGCGGCTTCCAAGAGATTGACGTCCCAGGGCCTTCCCATCACCTTGTGTATGTGTTCACGAGTGCGAACATCTTGACTCCAGCCCCAAGTGCGGCTCATCCAGCGTCGAGCACGATCAAAATCCAACACACCGGTACTGGTGCCGGTGTTGGAGAATTCCAACATGTACTCAAAACTGTCACGCCAGCTGTGACGCCCGTCCAGTTGAGTTACCAGGTAATGCATGCTAGTAATTCCTCGAGCTTAGATATTGCCAACGATTTTCAGCATAGTGTTTGGCAAAGTGGGCTTCATATTGCTGCCAATCACAGCAGTCCCACTCTTGCACATACTCAGCACCTTTCAAGGCTTCGACCACAGCTCGTCGATTGTGTCCAGTTACTTGGGCACGAGCCTGACTCTCTCCTGCATAGTAGCCCAGAGTCCGGCCCGTGCTCTTGCTAAAAACAACAAAGCCCATGCTCAATCAAGCACCCGATGCCTGCAGGATGTACTTGCCGTACTTGCTGTGGAAAGCATCAAAGTTTTTCAGCTTGGTGGGCTGGAATGGCAAGTCATATGTGGTCAGGGCAATTCTGGCACCCATCACAACCAGTTCAGTTTCAAAGTTTTTCATCATGAAACCAAAGAAGTTGTCAGCCATGTCATGGAACTTTTTGTCCCCGACCTTTTGGGTCTCCACAGCGTCTTTGAGCTCGTAGCACATGGAGATCACCAGGCTGTACATGGCCGAAATTTCTTTCACTTCCAGCTCGGTGACTCGGCCGTCCAGGATGGCAGCAGGATCGGGCATGCGACTGGACACTCTGCGGTGTGCCATGAACTTCACAGCCAGGCCTTCGCCAATGGTACCTGCAATCAAGTTGGTGAGTGTGTCTTCGTCACCGGTGTCTTGTTCCAGGAACTGGCTCACAAAGGTCCAGGTGCGCGGTGTTGCAAAACTCTTGCTGGAGCTCTTGGCATCAAAGTCATACAAGTCCTGCTTGGCAAAGTTCAAATAACCCACCACGTCTTTGTGGATTTTATTGGCCACAGCCCACTCTTGGTAGCTGGCAAAGTCCACACGCATTTCCTGGTGCACAAATCGATTGGCCAAGGGAGTGGGCATGCGATAGGTCACACCTTTGTCGCTTTCTCTATTGCCAGCTGCTACCATGACCACATTTTTAGGCAGATGATACTTGCCCACTCTACGGTTCAAGATCAGCTGATAGGCCGCACTTTGCACACTTGGAGCAGCCGAGTTCATTTCGTCCAAGAACAACACCACCACAGGATACTGGCTGGCCAGTTCTTCATCGGGCAGGTCTATGGGTGGTGCCCAGTCCATTTTGCCCAGGTCACGATTGTAAAACGGAATGCCACGAATGTCAGTGGGCTCCATTTGACCCAGGCGCAGGTCAATCATGTGACCGCCCAATTCTTCAGCCAGTTCGGCCACCAGCTCGCTTTTGCCAATGCCGGGAGGACCCCACAAGAACACTGGACGCTGAATCTTGAATGCTTGCAGCAGGCTCTTGCGAGCTTGGATACTGGTAATTGTGCGGCTCTCTGACATGGTTGCTTCCTTTGCGTTTACTGGTTAAAAACTTATTATAAAGAAAACTGTATTTTGCGTCAATCACATGATAAATTTGTGGTTTTTTAGCAACACTTACTGATCTGTTTTGTATTCTGGGTTGAGTTGATAAAATTGCCGATAACGGGCAATTTCTTTTTTCAAAATTGATCCGGCTTGGTCAATGTCTTGAACCGAGTATTCAAGTCCCAACTCTCGATAGGGTTGTGAACTCACACGGTCTGTCAGGGTCCGACCCAGAATTCGGCGAATTTCGATTAAATCTTGTGCATTGGCATTTTTATTGGCCAACAACATAAACCACGTTTTGAACCCAAAATTTTCATATCCTAATTCTCGAAATGTGGGAATTTGTGGATATTGGGGCAATCTTTGGTCAGACACCACAGCCAAAGCCCGCAGTTGTCCAGATTGTACATAGGGCAAGGCCACAGAACCGGCCATGAATCTAATATCTACATTGCCCCCAATCAAGTCAACAATTGCCTGCCCGGCTCCTTTGTAGGGCACATGAATCATGTCTTTTTGCAAAATTCGGCTGAGTTCGGCCCCGGTCAAATGACTGGTAGTCCCGACCCCGCCGCTGGCATAGCTCAGTGTTTTTTTAATTTTTTGTATATCTTGAAAATTTTGATAAGGTAACCGACTGCTGGTTACCAAAACGGTAGGCATGTGTCCAAAATAAAATACCGGTTGTAGATCCAGGTCAATGTTGTATAATTTGTTTTTTTCGGTATTGTTTGTGGCCAGGCTCACACTGGCCAGCAACAACACAGTGCCTCGATCTTGTTTGGCCACATGGCCTGCACCTATTTCACCGGCAGCACCGGCTCGAACTTCAACTACTACATTGCGATTCAGAGCAGTGGTCAGAGTTTGTTCTAGAGTTCTTGCCAGAGCATCTGCTGGCCCTCCAGGAGACATTGGCACTACCAGGGCAATAGGTGGTTGTGCATTGGCACACCAACAAATCAACAGACCGGCAAGAAAAATTATTATTTTTTTCATTCAATAAAATAGTTAGGACTCACGCAGAGCCTGACTCCTTTGCTGATGTCCTGTGGATTGTTTTTCCAATAGTCGGGCAAAGATTTCCATAACTTGTCAACGCCCATGGACCAGACTTTTTTCACTGGATGTTCGGATTGCAAATTAAAAAACCAAGTATCTCGATTGCTAAAAATAGTGCTGAAACTTTTGGTACATAACACAAGCCCGGGTTTCCATTTTGGGTAAATTAAACTGCTCAAGCCGTCACGACTGAGCCAATATTTTTTGCCTTGGTATTCTTTAAATACTGTATTTTTATCACCAACGGTTAAACTCATATAGGGTTTGTTGGCAATATCGCCTTGAAGATAGCGTTTTACAACATGTGCTTGTTTTATTGTTATTTCAGGCAGATCCGGTGTCCAATAAAACAATTCGTCGGTGTAGGGCTGTAATCCTGCTCGGCTGTCAACGGTGGCAGCCACATCTACCATGTCTAAAAATCTCACGCAAAATTTACCATCCACGTGAGCTATTCTAGGTTTGTCCAAGCCGTATATCATGCAAAACTTGCGACCCGATGCAATTATGTTGGCCCATTCTGGCACACGCATGGCCCAGTTATCTCTACTGACATTGTTTGGACTCCATGACATGGACATTTTGTAAATCCAGTCGTGTCGATTTTGAGTTTGAGAAAAAAAATCAATTTGCATGGGAGTCAAGTCAACCACGCGGTATCGAAAATTTTGCCGTTTTTGTAGTTCTTCCACGATAGGGGCAGCAGTTTTGTATATTTCTTCGTTGAGCCAACTGTCTCGATCACCTGTGGCCTCCACATTGATCATGCTGACAACTTCGTCGATACGTATGTCATTGTCCACAAAACTGTGCAGGATATTGTCACTGTCAGATCCTCCACTGTAACACAACACAACATAATCATATTGGTCTCTCAACTGTTGAGCTCTGCGACAATACAGTTCGGATAATGATTCTGCAGGTTCTGCCTTCCAGTTGTATGAGCTGAACACAGCTTCGTTAAAATCCCAATGCAGATGTACACCGGTCTTGGTCATGTGTTCTATGGCTTCTAGTTTGCTGTAGAATTTTGCGTCGCCCACGCGATAATAGCCAAGTTTGTCAGGGTACATAGTCGGGGATTGATATAAATTTGTTGGTGTAATATTATTACACCAGGCAACCGGTGAATTACCGGCGGTGACGATATGTGATTATTTATATCAACTGTTGACTGTGGCGTAGGGACTAAAATCTTCCACTGCAACCCCAAAAGATTCCAGTGTAGCACACACTCGTGCTAGAGGAAGGCTCAATCGGTGAGCAATGTCTTCAGCTTCCCAACCTTCAATAAACAGTTCTTGGATGTCATAGTCTAGATCGCTCATGTTGAACTCCTTAAATGTGCCTGTGCGGCCGTTTTGCTATCGAACTTACCACTGATGGGAGTCTGGCATGTGCCACGCACAATGTACCAACCACCCAGCAACCTATTGTGCACAATACGAATCATAGATCACCTTGGTCTTTCATGACATATTCAAACAACACCCACTTGGCACGATTCAACAGTTGGCGCTGGTCTTCAATGGTGTTAAAGTCGGGCCGTTCATAAGCCATTATTTCTTGTGCATCGCTCATCATGGATGCCACAATCATTGCAGGACCGGACAACTTGAAAGTCAGCGAACTTTCAACTGATTCACGCATGCCTGCCACTGTGACACCGTACATGCCTACTTCACGTTTTTCTTGAGCCGAAAGTGCTTCGTAAATTGCTGTTGCCATCTTCTACTCCTTTTTGTTTACAATACTAGTATTATAACCGAAATTGCCATTTTGGGTCAACCGTTTTATAAGGTCACTGTTTGCCAGCTGCCCACTGATTCTTGAAATGTTCTAAGAATTTCAGCACAGGCTTCTCTAGGCAAGCCTTCCTCTACCATCAACTCAATGATGGATCGATCCGACATGCCCATGCACAAGGCGTCGGCAATCAGTTGGTGTAATTCGCTCATGGTCTGCTCCTTTTTGTTTACAATACTAGTATTATAACCGAAATTGCCATTTTGGGTCAACCTGTTAACCCCAGTCTTTCTTGTCGCCAAATTGTTCGTTGTCTCGGAATCCTGCGGTGTAGGCAGTGATTTCGGCCGCGGTCATATTCTTCATTTCAACCCGGGCACTGGTTCGAGTTGCACCCACATAATAATGAGGATTAAAATCGCGACCATAGTAGCTGTCTGCCGAACCCCTATCGTAGGGTCCTCCGTGGCGTGGGTCATAGTTGGGTTGGCTGGTGTGATTGCCGTTGACTGCATCCTGGTATGTTGCCATCATCTACTCCTTTTTGTTTACAATACCCATATTATAGCCGAAATGGCCATTATGGGTCAACCGGAGAAAAAGTGTTGTTTTTCGCAACAATTAGGAATGGTTTAACAAGTTTCGAACATGTTGCTCAAAAGCCACAGGAGTAAAGGGTTTTACCAGAAATCCGTTGGCGCCGGCCTGGGCCAAACGCACCAGATTCTCCCGGCTGGCATCGCTGGAAATCACCAACACAGGCACTGTGCTCATGAGCGTTTCACGGATGTAGGAGACAAATTCCAGGCCACTCATGCCCGGTAGATCTAGTTCGGTTAGCACAATGTCAAAGTCGCGACGACTCAACTGCAACAGGGCAGTTTCGGCATTGCTGGCTTCAGCGATGCGATCGTAGTCCAACTCATGCAACTGGTGCCGAATGATACCACGCATGGTGGTGTTGCGATCTACAATGAGAAAATGAGGGGTTGACATGACATTGACTTTTTGTACTTATTACTGTAACAAAAAAGTCAATATGCGGTCAACGTCACCTGGGTGACTCTGCAGAGTATAAATAAACTGTATGATATTTTGCAAAATCAATGTTTGATCAGTACATTGGGCATGTTATATTTGGCATTTTTAGAAATTCAACATCTTGATACATACAATGAGCCGTGATATAGCCTGGAACATTCGCTGCATTTATAATATTTCTCTAGGAAAATTTCTGGGTGCAGATTGGTTCAGAGATGCCGATTTGATCAATTCCATGTTACAAGAACCTGTGGGCATGCGGTACAATCCGGGATTCAAAGTGTGTTTTGCCTGTCCGGTTCAGATGAACACACCTTACGATCTCGGTTGGGCCAATTTGGTAGTGGTGTTCACCGATGAGTTGATTAATATTGACAACTTGTACATAGAGAAATTTAGACATCTATATAACAATCCCAATATTGTTGTGGTTGCAGGAGGAGTAACAGTCAACCATGATCGGTGGCAACACCGTTGTCCAAGTTGGTTGTTTTGTCCAGCTACATCTTTTGCAAATTACATTGTCATGGCCAATCAGCCCAAGGTCATAGATTTTGATTCGGATCGGCCATACATGTTTGATGCATTACTGGGTGGAATAAAACCTCATCGCAAATATATTTTTAACAGACTTTGCGATGACAATTTTTTGGATAAATCATTGGTTAATCAGATCCCCGGGCCGTATGATCAATGGTATACAACCAATGATCATGGGTTGGATTATCAAGATTCAGTTGCTGCATTTACAAGTCCAGAATTGCTAGATCTAGAAGAAGATTTAATCAAAGAATATCGTCCCAGCTGGAGCGGAGAGATACAAAAAAATGCCACCATTTGTGGACCAGGAGGATATACTCCTCTCATGAGTTGCATTGTGCCACATAAAATTTACGCAGCATCGTGGTTCAGTATTGTGTCTGAAACATTATATGACGGCGTATCTTTTTTTACAGAAAAAACATTCAAGCCGTTGTTTTCACAACGTGTGTTTGTGTGTTTTGCCGCACCCGGGCATTTGGCACTGTTGAAAACCATGGGATTTCGTACATTTGATGGCATCATTGATGAAAGTTACGACCGTGAACACAACAACAGAATCCGGGCAAATCTTGCTTGGCAACAGGTCAGACTGTTGGCAGAGTCAGATCCGGTATTGATTTATTGTCAGGCCAGGGAAATTCTCGATCACAATCGCAAAGTCTTACTTGACCTGCCATATCAAAATCTAAGCGCCATTGGTAACTTTATACAAAGTCATCTAGACCGATTGAGATAATATCAAGCATTTATTATTTTCAAGTGCCTCAATCGATCTGCGGCATTGGTGGCCGCAAAGGCCTCGGGCTTGATTTTGGGCACAACATTGCAGGTGCCACGAATGTAACCAATGGCCTGTGCAACCACATTTGAACTGGCATGCTCGTCAGCCGAATTGATATCCAAGTGCACTTCCACCAGACGATCTTCTAATACATCGGCCAAGCGCAGATACAGCTCGGATACCTTGTACACTTCGGTCATGAGTCTGGTCGTGGGACGATCTGCTCGCTGGTCCCAGTCACGCTCTCTAGTGACTTCGCCAAACAGTCGACAACCGTGCTTGCCATCTATGTGCACCACAACAGCAGCAGTGTAGTCTGCATACCACACATTGTTTTCTCGAATTCTCTCAGAATCCACACCAATGTAGATTCGAGTCTGTGCACTCTGTGCCTGTATGAAGCTTTTTACCACTTCAATGTCAAATGGTTTCATGTGTGGTTGTTATTATAAACACATCAATATTGCTAATGTTCTTGGCTCCTCGACCTGGGCTCGAACCAGGGACCTACGGATTACGGATTTGTGTGACTTTCGTCACTCTCTGGACTATGCCATGACCATGGTGCAATTATTGCACTTTAGGTCCTCGCCGTCTAGTCTCTACACCTTCAAAGGTATTTCTACCTGAGCTTGGCTCGGCGTTGCCTTCATCATCACATGCTAAGGGTTCACCGAATTTGACGAGTTATTCAATCAGCGTTTCCACTGAAGGCTGCCTTTTGACAGTCCGTTGCTCTACCGACTGAGCTATCGAGGAGCCAAGAACACCGACAAAAACTTTGGCGGAAACGGTGAGATTCGAACTCACGGAACACTTTTGATGTTCGACTCCTTAGCAAGGAGCTGCCTTCGGCCACTCGGCCACGTTTCCATTCCTTCTTTACTTACCCACAGTCTGCTTCCCCACCACATATTCATAGTTCACAGTGTCACTGTTGGTTCTCAATACCAGGGCACCGTTTTTTAGGTGAAAGCGACGAGCCATTTCAGTGGGCGGACTCAGTGTGACAAATCTCTGGATACTGCTTTTGTGCTCACGAATGTGGCGCACAGCATCGAATATAAGAGTGCGGCCAGCACCGGGTTGGTAGCTCCAGATGGTGTAGAACACAGCCACATCTGGGGTGTCGGTCAGTTCAAACAGTTCACTTTCTGTTGTGGGTATGCGATTTTGATAGCTCACACAGGTGATGGCCTGCGCTGAATCGTCGGGGTTGCGCAGCACAAAGATGTCACGATTGTCGCCCACACGCACCGTTTGTGGTATAGTGGGTCGCACCGGATCATCGCTTAAGAGCGAGATCAAGCTGTCAGTGACACTTCTGATCAGGTGCAACATGGTGGTGGTCAATGTGTGTGGTCAAAAAATTTGGAGCGGGAAACCAGGATCGAACTGGCCACCTAGTGCTTGGCAAGCACTCGCTCTACCAAATGAGCTATTCCCGCGTTTAATACTTTGCAATTCCCAAGGAACCGCGTCCTCTACCTTTATTAGCACCGCCAAGAAATTCTGTTTGACTGTGACAATTAGGGCAAATTAATCTCAAATTACTCGGATGATCGTTTGACGGATCACCATTAATGTGGTCAACATGTAAAGTAATAGGCTTGCCTTGCCAATCACCTAAGCTACACATTTCGCACTTATAACCTCTTGCCTCTGCTAGATATTTCCTAGCAGTTGGCCTATCAATTCTTTTTTCCAATAATCCTGAGAAGAATTTTCTTTTATGCTCAGACGATCTAAATATTGTCGAACATTGTACACTACAAAACTTATTATTGCCTTGATGTGTCCATTTACATTCTATCTCACAATTTCCGCAGTTATATGTTTTCATGGTAACCTGCCTCCTACTAGTATTTATACCTTACCGTAGATTTTGGTTAACATTACATCCTTACTGATCGTATTTACTATTTTCTAGTGCCAATTGAAAAAAATATGGTAGGACCTGCCAGGTTCGAACTGACGACATTTTCGGTGTAAGCGAAACACTCTACCAACTGAGTTAAGGTCCTAGCTGTGTATTTACTATCAACGAACCTTGCGCAGGTAATCCAAGCCCACCAAGCCCTGTTGAATATCCAGCAAGGCCTGCACAGGTGCATTGATGTGAGTGGCCCAGTCATTTTGGCGCTGGGTATGCACCAGTTCACGTGCACGAGCTGAAGCCACTAACACTAGATTGTAGCGACTATTGTCCATGGCTTCCACACATTGCTGCAGGTTCACTTGAGGTCCGCGGCTGAGAGTTTTCGTGGTCATATATGGTCTTTCAATGATTAAAACTCTATTGTACAGCAAAAGATGTTTTCACGCAACTTTTCTGGCAAGTCTGTTCATGGCAGGTTGAAAAATCTTTTGCTGTAATCTCTCAGTCCATCTATGTCTATGGTGGCCTG
>Ga0209189_1002258_pt1 | contig 13651 bp, 9 predicted proteins | sample C_130820_EF_Meta_FD_187308 | JGI IMG/M metagenome (GOLD analysis project Ga0209189, IMG submission 187308) | Freshwater microbial communities from Lake Croche, Canada to study carbon cycling - C_130820_EF_MetaG (SPAdes) (version 3) | ecosystem: Environmental > Aquatic > Freshwater > Lake | place... | reverse complement strand
ATTGAACGAAGACTTATTATCAATAAAAATACCTGTGGGTGTGGGCGAAGGAATGCAGCTTTCAATGACTGGCAAGGGAAATGTGCCAATTCGTGGCGGTATTGCAGGCGATTTGTTGATTGTGATCGAAGAAGAAGAACATCCAGAACTCAAACGAGATGGTAGCAATATTCACTTTGACTTACGCATGAATTTTGCAGATGCCGCTTTGGGTAGAGAAATTGAGATTCCGATAGTTGGTGGCAAAGTGAAAATAAACATCAAAGCAGGAACACAATCGGGTGAGATTTTACGCTTGAAAGGAAAAGGTTTAAAAGAACTAAACAGCTACGGCGTAGGCGACCAATTAGTTCATGTAAGTCTCTTCACACCAACTACTTTGAATTCTGAAGACAGAGAAATTTTGGAGAAAATCAGAATAATGCCTAATTTCCAGCCAAAAACAGACAAAAACGATAAAAGTATTTTTGAAAAAATGAAAGATTTCTTTCATTGATATTTTCAAAAAATAAATATTGAAAAAGGTTTGAGGAGATTTCTTCAAACTTTTTTTTTACCCAAAATCTACATTTAGCCCCCGTTCATCTTTAAATTATTAAATTTTATATCCGAAAAACAATAAAATGTTTCAACATAAAATTTTTCAAAGTATTTTGCAGAAATTAATATAAACTACATGAACAAAAATTATAAATGGTGGGTTGTTTTTATGCTATGGTTTGTATGTTTCTTTAACTACGCCGACCGCCAAGCTATCTTTTCAGTATTTCCATTATTAAAACAAGAAATGGGTCTTAGCGATGTTCAACTCGGCATCGCCGGAGCAGCATTCATGTGGGTTTATGCTGGTTTTGGAGCAATTGCGGGTATTGTTGGCGATAGATTCCAACGTAAAACCCTAATCATTGGTGGGCTTATATTTTGGTCGCTAGTCACAATCGGTACGGCACTTTCTACCAACTACCTTCATTTAGTTATCTGCCGAGCCTTAGAAGGTTTTGGAGAAGCCTTTTATTTCCCTGCATCAATGTCGCTTCTGAGCGATTATCACAGCAAAGAAACCCGCTCTAAAGCGATGTCATTTCACCAATCAAGCGTTTATGCCGGCACAATTGTGGGCGGAACAGTAGCAGGTTTTATGGGACAATATTATGGTTGGCACACAAGTTTTTATCTTTTCGGTGGACTTGGCGTGCTATTAGGAGTTGTTTTACTGGGTTTCCTAAAAGAACCTGTTCGTGGGCAAGCCGAAGTGCATGAAGAAATAGAGGACAGCCCACACGTATTGCTTGATTTGAAAAAAGGTAATGTTCTAAATAGTATCAAGCAAGTTTTAAATCAACCAATGGTTTGGGTTTTGGTGGCGGTTTTTGTCGGAGCAAATTTCGTCGCTAGTATTTTCTTGACTTGGATGCCCTCATTCCTTTACAATAAATTCAACATGAGCCTTTCGATGGCGGGACTAAACGCCACATTCTACTTACAAATGGCATCAGTTTTGGGCGTTATTTCGGGTGGATTTTTAGCTGATAAACTAGTAAAAACTCGCCGAGGCGGTCGAATGATAGCACAAAGTATTGGTTTAATAATGGGCGTGCCGTTTATCTTCTTGGCAGGTTGGACGCTCTCAATACCAATTTTGATTCTTGCACTTATTGGCTTTGGCTACTTCAAAGGGCTTTATGATGCCAATATTTGGGCTTCGCTGCATGATGTCGTAAAACCCAAAAACCGTGCAACTGCCGTTGGTTTTATGAACTCAATTGGTTGGTTTGGTGGCGGAATCGCACCAATTGCTATTGCTTACGCTAGCACAAAATACGGCATGAGTGCGTCAATCAGTGCAACATCGACACTTTATTTGGTCTTTGGGTTATTATTAATTTTCGGAATCAGGAAATTTATGAGAAATCAAAAATCATAAAGAAGTTTTCGATCAAAATAATTATTTACTTTATTTTTTAATAAAATTTAATTTTCGAATTCAATGAATTTTTTGTTTTTAAGATAATTTAAGTGTCTTTTCTACCTGATTATCCTGCAAATTCCCTAATTTTGAATCATCAAGAGAATATTTATTCACTAATCTCAAAAAATGAACAATTTCACAAAGCTAAATAATATCGTCGGATGGGCAATTTTTGCCGTTACACTCCTTACCTATACCCTCACAGTTGAGCCAACAGCCAGTTTTTGGGATTGCGGCGAGTTCATCGCTTGTGCTTACAAACTACAAGTTCCACACCCATCTGGGGCTCCTCTTTTTTTACTTATCGGCCGTATGGCATCATTACTTGCGGGTGGCGATGTAACGAAAGTGGCTCTTATGATAAATATGGTTTCGGTAATTGCTTCGGCGTTTACTATCTTATTTATGTTTTGGACAATCTCGCTTTTAGCTCGTAAAATATTTGGTAAAAAAGGCGACGACCTCAATACAAGCGAAATTATTTTGGTACTTGGAGCAAGTGCCGTTGGTTCGTTGGTGTATGCTTTTTCTGATTCTTTCTGGTTTTCTGCGGTTGAAGCTGAAGTTTACGGAATGTCTTCGTTTTTTACGGCAATCGTAATTTGGGCGGCTTTTCGTTGGGAAAACATCGAAGACGAATCAAAAGCTAACCGTTTCTTGATATTTACCGCTTATTTAGTTGGTCTTTCTATCGGAGTTCACTTGCTAAACCTCGTTACAATTCCAGCCTTGGGTTTAGTATATTATTATAAAAAAGCCAAGAAAATCTCTTGGAAAGGCGGCATTATTGCTTTCTTGGTGGGTTTATTAGTTTTGGCGGTTGTTAATACGGGTGTTATCACAGGTTTCCCTTCTTTGGGTTTTACGTTTGAAAAACTCTTCGTTAATACCTTCGGAATGCCATTTAGTTCGGGTGTTATTTTCTTCGTAATATTACTAGTTGGTGGACTTGCCTACGGAATTTTCCAAACACAAAAAAAAGGTATGGTCATCGCCAATACGGCTTTGATTTCTTTCGCATTTGTTTTGATTGGTTATTCTTCATACACAATCGCTTTAATTCGTTCAAATTATAATCCACCAATCAACGAAAATAATCCGAGCAATGTTCTGAACTACGTTTCGTACTTGAAACGTGAACAATATGGTAGCCGTCCGCTACTTTACGGCCCAGTTTTCACAGGAAAATTGGAATCAATCGAAAATGGCGAGCCTATCTACAAAATGGGTAAAAATAGTTATGATGTTTATGATTATAAACCGACTTACGTTTGGGGACCAAATAGCGAAAGTCTTTTGCCACGTATGTGGAGTAGCGATGCTGGCCATCAGCAGATTTATCGCCAAGAAATGGGACTTGCACAAGACCAAAAGCCTACGCTTTTTGCTAATATTGGTTACATGATGAAACGCCAGATGGGTTATATGTATTGGAGATATTTTGCATGGAATTTTTGGGGACGCTCAAGCGATATTGAAGGTGCTGGGCCAACAAATATTCTTGAGTCAAAAAGTGCACTTCCACCAGCCATCCAAGAAAACCGAGGACGTACTAATTTCTTAGGTTTGCCAGTAATCTTAGGCATTTTAGGTTTATTGTACCACTATTTCCGTCGTGAACGTGATGCACTTGTAATGTTCCTTCTATTCTTGCTTACAGGTATTGGTTTAGTTGTTTACCTCAATTCACCGCCAGTTGAGCCTCGTGAGCGTGACTACATTTACGTTGGTTCGTTCTATATTTGGGCAATTTGGATTGGAATTGGCGTATTAGGCTTGTTTGATTATGTTTTGAAATTCATCAAAAATTCACAAGCAAGAGCAGTTTCGGCAACAGTTTTAGGTTTGGCAGTACCGCTTATCATGCTTCCACAAACTTGGAAAGGTCATGACCGCTCAGGCCGCTACCACCAAGTAGATTTTGCTAAAAACTTATTGAATTCATGTGCCCCGAACGCAATCTTATTTACAGGTGGCGATAACGATACTTTCCCACTTTGGTATGTGCAGGAAGTTGAAGGTTTCCGTACAGATGTGCGTGTTTGTAACCTTAGCTTGTTGGGTACGGACTGGTATTGCGAGCAAATGAAACGCAAAACTTATCAATCAGAAGCATTACCGATTACGTTTACGACCGACCAATTATTGAGTGGTGTAAACGACCAAATTCCCTTCGTTGAGCGTTTAAGCGACCCAATCAATTTGAAAGATTATTTGGAATTAGTGAAGAAAAACGACCCAGCAATTCAGATTCCTTTGACAACTGGCGAAAGCATTAACTCTTTACCATCGGATAGCCTTTTCTTGAAGTATGATGTTGAGGCAGTGAAGAAATTGGGCTTTGTACCAAAACAATTTGAGTCATATTTGACTGGTCAAATCACTTGGAATATTGGCAAACGTGACTTGTTGAAAAACGATTTGATGCAGCTCGAAATGATTGCTCAGAATAACTGGAAACGTCCAATCTACTTTGCAGGAACATTGGCCAACGACAACTATTTGAATCTGAAAGATTATATGCAGTTGGAAGGATACGCTTATCGTTTATTGCCAATTAAAGTGAGCCAAGGCGATGATGGTTTTGCGAATACCGATGTAATGTATGACAATATGTTGAAGAAAATGGCTTGGAGAGGTATGAATAACCCGAATGTGTATTATGATTCGGAAACATACTTGAAAGTACCAGTCATTACTGCTCGTTTGGCATTCTTGCGTTTGGCTGACCAATTGGTAAGAGAAGAAAAGAAAACAAAAGCCAAAGAAGTGCTTGATTTCGCAAATAAAGTATTGCCAGATAACGTGATTCCTTACGACCAACTTTGCACCAACTACGTTATGTATTACTTTGAAGTAGGTGATACCAAGAAAGCAATGGAAATTGCCGAAACAATCACGAAGCGTGCAGATAGCAATTTGGCATACTTTACTCAGAAAGCAGGTCAGAAAAGTGCCGAATGGATGCCTGATAATATCCAAAATTATTTACAAATCAACCTTCGTAATTTGCAAGTGATTAGTAATATTTGTAGCCGCAATAACCAAGAAGCAGCAGCAAAACGCTATGAAGCTATCTATAATAAATATTATTCGAGAGTATCAGAATAGTTTAAGGAAGACTTCGTTGGGCGACATTCGCTTTAAACGATTCATTCCTTGAGAAACATATAAAAATCCTCGTTGAACGATTCAACGAGGATTTTTTATTATATTTGCAATATAGTTGCATTAATAATTATCACAAGTTGAATGCAACCAATGTGGCGAACCGCACCGATTTCTAAATTGTGCAAAACCAAAAATGAAGAAAAAAGTATTTCAATATATAATCTTATTTTTAGCTCCCCTACTGGGGGCGGAGGGGGCTTCTGCCCAAGACTGCGATTGCTTTATTCAAGGAATTGTACAAGACGATGACACGAAACAACCAATTGTTGGAGCGGTTGTTTTGATAAAAGAATTAAATAAGGGCGTAAGCACTAATGCAAAAGGTTTTTACCGAATCTCAAATATTTGTGAAGGAAAATACACAGTTATCGGGCGAATTGTGGGTTATGAAGAAAAAAGCTACACAATCAGCTTAGAACATGGAGCCGAACAGAATATCAAATTGTCTGAAACTGAACTCCACTTGGCCAATATTGACATCAAGGCTCAAAAAATTGAAAACCTTACCCAAACTAAAAGCATACTTGATAATGCGGCTCTCGACCAAACTCGTGGGCAATCTTTAGGCGAAGCTTTGAAACAAATTTCAGGCGTAACTACCTTACAAACAGGTAGTTCTATTGCAAAACCCGTTATTCATGGAATGCACTCGAATCGTGTTTTGATAATGAATAATGGCGTAAGACAAGCAGGCCAGCAATGGGGTAGCGAACACGCTCCAGAAATTGATCCTTTTATCGCTAAAAAAATCACGGTTTTGAAGGGAGCGGCGGGTGTTCGTTACGGCTCAGATGCAATTGCGGGCGTAATCATGCTCGAACCCGAAGCCCTACCCGACTCAGCAACAGTCGATGGTGAAATTAATAATGTGTATTTCTCGAATGGAAATCAAACCGCTAATGCTGGAATTTTGCAAGGCGGAGTACGAAAATTTGGTAAAACTTCACAAATACCCTATTCAATTGGCTATCGAATTCAAGGAACTTATAAACGTGGTGGTGATATTTCAACACCAAATTATAAATTGGCAAATACTGGAATTAAAGAATTAAATTACTCATTATCAGTTGATTATAAAAATAAAAACTGGATAAGTGAAATGTTTTTTAGTCAGTTTAATACAAAAATTGCGATATTTTCGGGTTCACATATCGGCAATGTTTCTGATTTGATTGAAGCCATAAAACGTGGCACTCCATTGCCGATTTATACACCTGAAAAGTTTACTTATGCCATCGACCGACCTTATCAGGATGTTCAGCATAATTTATTGAAGGTAAAAAATACACTCAAAAATTGTTATGGAGTGTTTTCGCTGACGCTTGGAAGACAATATGATTTTCGTAAAGAAGTTGATATTTTGCGTGGCGATAGAAACCTCATACAGCTATTTAAGCTAACGACGTATTCGAGCGAATGGCTTTTTGAACACAAACCTTTCTTAAAATTATTGACTGGTTCGATTGGTGTAAATAGCCTTTATCAAGAAAACCTAACCACAGGAAAGCTAACCAAACCACGTTCTTCAACAGTTTTGATTCCTAACTTCAAGAATTTAACGTCTGGGCTTTTCTTAATTGAACGCATTGTGCGAAATAATTGGGAAATAGAAAGTGGATTTAGATATGATATTCGACATTTGAATGTTTATAGGATTCCTCGTAGTGGACAAAACGTAGTGAATAATACGCAAAATAATCAAAATTTTACGGGTACGCTCGGGGCAAATTATAGACCAAATTCCAGATGGAATTTTATGGCTAATGCAAGTTCGGCGTGGCGTGCAGCAAGCGTCAACGAACTTTATAGCGATGGTGTGCATCACGGAGCAGCCAGTTTTGAGCGTGGCAATGAAAATCTTGTGCCAGAAAAAGCCTTAAATACCTCATTTACTGTCAATTACATCTCACAGATATTACAAGCTGAATTACATATTTATAATAATTATATCAATAACTACATATTTTTATCACCAACTGGTCGGACTGCACTTACCATTCGAGGAGCTTTTCCTGAATTTTTATATTCTCAAACCAAAGCCAGTTTTCACGGATTTGATTTGACAACCAATCTTCAAATTATTAAAAACACTTCGCTCAACTCTAAAATTTCTTACCTGAAAGCCCAAGATTTGAGCCATGACCAACCTTTGATTCAGATTCCAGCCAACCGCATCGAAAATACGCTTAGATTCGACCATAAAAACACTATAATTTCATTAACTAATTTATTTGTACCCAAGCAAAATCGAGTTCCTACAAAAATCATTTTTACTGATATTCCAAGTTCTGAAATTGTGTTCAATAAATACGGCGGTGACTTTGCTCCTCCTCCACAGGGCTATACATTGTGGAATGCAGCGATTAGCCAACAATTGAAAATCAAAAATACATCTTCCTTAAATGTTTCGATGACAGTCAGTAATTTATTGAATAATGCTTATCGAGACTATCTAAACCGTTTCAGATATTATGCCGACGAAATAGGTCGAAATGTTGCTTTTCGTGTTAAATATTCTTACTGAAATTTTTTGCAACAATATTGTACTTTAAATCATTAGAATCTATATTTGCAACATCAATGCAAAAGTAATAGTATTTCAAAAATAAAAATATGCCAAGAAAATCATTTAAAAGTCCATTCCTATTGAGTCTAATTATGGGTTTTATTGTTATTGCTTGTAACAAAGATAGCATTAATATTGAAGATGAAAATGAACTAATTACGAGCGTAAAACTCAACTTTACAGCTAACGGAAACACACAAACCTTCGCTTATACAGACCTAGATGGCGATGGCGGTAAAGCTCCAACGATTTCGACAATTAGTTTGAAACCGAACACTACCTACACAATGACTATTGAAATACTTGATGAGTCGAAGACTCCAGCTAGTAATATCACGAATGAAGTGGCCACCGAAAAAGATGAACATTTGTTTATCTACACTCCTACGCCAAGTAGTTTATTCACTTACACTTATGGAGATAAAGATTCAAAAAATTTGAATGTAGGACTTACTGGTATCGTGAAAACTACTGCAGCAGGCACAGGTAAACTCAAGGTGCAATTACGTCACCAACCACCTATAAATGGTATACCAAGTAAAAATGGCTCTACATCTCCTGGAAGCGATGATGTCAATATTGATTTTAACGTAACAGTTCAGTAAACTCTTTTATATTTTAAGAAAGAGGTGCCAAGAGAAATCTTGACACCTCTTTTTTTTTATAATTCTAGCCAAAACAATTATCTTAGCAAAAAAACAAACTTCGAGAAAATTATGACAAAAAAACGTATTGCGATTGACATGGACGACGTGATGGCAGCCGCAGGAAAGAAAATTTTAGGTATTTATAACCGATTAATTGGAACAGATTTTAAAGAATATCATTTCATAGATAAAGGATACTACGATGTTTTGGCCGAAGAAAATTATCATGTGATAAGAGAGGAGATTTTCAAGCCAAATTTTTTTAGAACACTCGAAGTAATGCCCGATGCGGTTGAGGTAATCATAAAACTACACGAAAGATTTGATATTTTTATTGTTTCGGCGGCGGTTGAGTTTCCGAATTCATTAAAAGAAAAAGTTGAATGGTTAGAAGAGCATTTTCCATTTATTTCTTGGAAAAACATTGTTCTTTGTGGCGATAAAAGCATTATTTCAGCCGATTATCTGATTGATGACCACGAGAAAAACTTAAGTACATTCAAAGGAAAAGCATTGTTATTTGATGCGATTCATAACCAAAAACTCGAAGGCTATCAACGTTTCAAGACTTGGAAAGAAATTGAGGCTTTTTTTGATAATGAGAAGTAAAGAGAAGTTAATTTAGTGCAGAACATCTGTTTGGATGTGACACACTTGGAAATCATTTTTTACAAAACCCTATGACACCTAAACAAATTGTTGAAAAACTCGCATCATTCTCGAATCGTGGAGTTGCTACCGAAAATGAAGCTCCTGTACTTGATTTTCTGACACAACTATTTGCCAATCAGCATGTTAGTCGAGAGTCTTTCAGAACGCCAAAAACCTATATTTCGGTAATTTGGTGGTTGATTTTAGGACTTTCAGCGGGTTTGATATGCTTGAATTTTTCTTCAATTTTAGGCTTGATAATTACCTTTCTTTTCGTGACGATGTCCATGTTGTATTTCAATTGGTACGCTTCGCCCGTGACAAATTTTCCGCCCTTAGTTAAGTCTCATAATCTTATAATTAAAGATAAAAATGTTTCCCCCAAAACTAAAAAGTTGATTTTAATGGCTCATTGGGACACCGCCCCTATTTCTTTACTTTATCGCCCCGAAATGGTTGGCAATTTCCGTAAATCGCTCAAAATGAGCTTAATTCTGATGATGGTGGCTCAGTTTTTGGCAATCTCTCAGTTTTTGATACCAAACGATTTCCTGCTTTTAGTTTCAAATATTTTGGCTCTTTATTTTATTATTCAAGGTATTACGGCAACAATTGATTTTTTCAGATTGGGCTATTCAAACGGTGCTTCTGACAATGCAACGGGCGTTGCGGCAGCCATCGAAACTGCTCAAAAACTTTGGAATAATAACTTACAAAATCTTGATATTGAACTCGTTATAACTGGAGCAGAAGAAGTGGGTATGATTGGAGCAAGGGCATACATGAAAGCTCATTATCAGGAGTTTACGAAAGAAACTTACCTAATAAATTTCGATACACTTGGAAGTGGAGATTTGAAAATTATCACACAAACGGGTAGCTGGTCAACGATTGTTTATGATAATGAATTGGTAAAAACAGCTAAAGAGGCTACGACAAAAATTGCTTCGTTGAAAGAAGTTAAAACAGGAGCTTGGCACACGGCAGATTTCGATTCGGTTTGGTTTCAGCGGGCAGGAATTCCATCAGTTACGTTGGCAGCACTTGATAAAAACGGACGAATGCCCAATATTCATCGCCCAACTGATATTTTAGCAAATGTTGATTTTAACCCCATGGAAAAAGCCATAATTTTAGCAGAAGCAATCGGAATACAACTAAACACAAGCAATCATGACTCGTAACGAAACCATTTTTTATTTTGCATTGGGTATTATTAATATCTCGTCGAGCATGCTGGACATTGAATGGCTCAATTATGTATCAAAGCCGCTGTTGATGATTTCTTTGTTTTTTTTCTATTTTCAGAAAGTAAAGCAAAATATGGAGATTTCTGATAAAACGATGCTTGTTTCACTGATTTTCTCATGCTTGGGAGATACTTTTTTGATGTTTCAAGGTAAAAACCCACAGTTTTTTCTACTTGGCTTAGGTTCGTTTTTGGTGGCACAATTGGCTTATTGTTTAGTTTTTAGAAAAGAAGAAAAAAGGAGTTTCCTTAGAAGAATTCCTTTTGCAATTTATTCAACATCATTATTCTTCTATCTTAAACCAAACATTCCAAAAGACTTTTCACTTCCGATTATAATTTATACCCTTGCGATTAGTTGGATGGGGATTCAGGCAGCCGAACGTCAAACCACTCAAAAAAGTTATAGCTATGTACTAATTGGAGCAATTTTATTCATCTTTTCCGATTCTTTGATTGCCATCAACAAATTTGCGTTTTCGATTCCGCTTTCGGGTCTTTGGGTGATGTCAACTTATATTGTAGCTCAATATTTGATTGTGGAGGGAGTACTTTTGGGTAGAAATATAAAATAAAAAAGGGCGTATGCAATACATTGGGCGTATGCAATACATTGGGCGTATGCATACATTGGGCGTATGCAATACGCCCCTAACCAATATACTTCAGAAAATTCCAAAATCTTCGGTTTTTCAGATATTCAAAATCTTCTTCTTTATCGTAGGCCTCTCTCTCAAAACTTATTTGACGATAGGCTATCCAAAAACTACGACAACGTACATAATGAAACAACCACTCGCCAAAGTACCAAATGTAAAAAGGCAAAATCAAAAGTTCGAGTTGCTGACGGATATGGATTTTTTCGTGGTTAATCAGAACCTTGCTTGGCTTTTTTGAGCGTACGATTATAAAAGGAAACAATGTAATTCCTTGTATTTTCTTTAACGGTACACCCTTTATTAATATCATTTTATCAAGACAGGTTCGCCCGTCAGATTATGTATGAAGAGTTAGGAGTTAGGGAACATAATGTCATTTCCTAACTCCTAAAAACTTATTTCTTACTAAAAATGTCTTTAATCGGACTACCAACACAGCTATTTGGCTCTAAAATATTTAATAAAGTCGCTAAAGTTGCTGCAATATCAGAAATATAAGTCTGTTCTACTGTTTCACCCTGCGGAATTTTCCAACCATACCAAACTAACGGCACGTGGCGGTCATATTGCCACATTGTACCGTGTGTGGTGCCTTTTTTAGAACCACTGTACCAAGCTGGTTCAAACAAAATCAATATATCACCGCTACGTTTTGGATTGTAAATATTTTCGATGAGTGGTTTGTAAAAAGGAGGAATATTTGCGGAATTAATATCATGCAAATTCACAACTTGATAAACCGACGAACCTAAAACCAACATTTTCTCTTTTACTAAATCATAAACTTGGCTCATTGTTACGTTTTTCTTGGCCATTAAAGCATGGTCGAGATATAACTGATAATTATCTTGTGCTTTTATCCATTTCCCTTCACCAAACTTTTCAATCATTTGGCCATTCAAATAATTAATTTCTTTAGACAACTCAATATTTCCTGCTGGAATTTTATGTTTTTTCAGAAAACCCGAAATATCAGCTACACCATGATCGGCAGTCAAGAAAACTACATAATTTCCTTTGCCCAAAGTTGCATCCAATTTGTTTAAAACCTCAGCAATATCACGATCGAGACGCAAATAGGTGTCCTCAACTTCAATTGAGTGCGTACCCGTTGCATGGCCTACATAATCGGGTGTCGAGAAACTTACACACAAGAAATCAGTTTCTTTCCCTTGACCCATTTTTTCGTTTTGAAGTGTCGCCAAAGTAAGTTCCTTCGTTATTGTATTTCCGTAAGGCGAAGTCAATAATGCTCCATAATTATCAACTGTGTGCGGGAAAACAGGCAATTTTTCACCCGACAAAACATTTTCGTATTCTTGATTATCGGCTTCGCTTTCAGTGTATTGTTCAATAGGCAAAAGTGTTTCCCACTTCTGAGCCATCAATTTATCGGGCATTTTCTGAGCATTGAAATCTTTCATCCATTGTGGCAAATCATTCATATAATACGTACTCGTAATCCAATTGCCCGATTTGGCATCGAACCAATAAGCAGCATCGGCCGAATGCCCTGCTGGCAAAATACCGCCACGGTCTTTCACCGCAATTCCGATTACTTTTGAACGAAAATCAGATGCAATCTTCAATTGGTCAGTAATTGTGGTCGTATGCATGTTTACGGGTGAACGTTTGCCTTCTACACCAGCTTCGCCCGCACCTACGGCACGTACAGTTGTATCTTCGGCCACATAAACGCTTCTATTTGCCAATGGGTCGTACCATTCATTCCCAATAATACCATTTATAGCAGGAACAGAACCCGTATAAACCGCTGCATGGCCAGGCCCAGTAACAGTATTTGCATAATGATATTGATTATTTTTGCAGTTAAAGCCTTCATTCATCAATCGCTTAAAGCCACCTTCAGAATATTTATCGTAGTAACGATAGAGGTAGTCGTATCGCATTTGGTCAACCATAATACCCAAAACTAATTTGGGTTTCGAGGGTGATGGAGCAGGTTTTGTCTTTTTTTGAGCCGAAATAGATAAGCTTATCAGTAAAAAAAGAAGGGTTAGGTGTTTCATTATTAGTCTGTTAAATTTTGATGTATGACGTTTCTGTCGTAGTTAATTAAAAACCAAAAATAGTTATCTTCTTTCAGAAACTACATTCTACATCTTTAAATATTTGTAAAATTAAATACTTAAACTAAAAAAAAGCACTTAGCTAGCATTTTTGATTTCCGACCTTTCCTTCGTACATTTGTAAACTTATGCAAGATTTTTTTACTGAGTCAAATGAAAAGTTAGCGTTATTTAACGAATTCTTAAGTTCCCCTAAGCAAATCGTTATTACTACTCATCAAAACCCTGATGCCGATGCACTCGGTTCATCGCTAGGGTTGTCTGCATATTTAAAGAAAAAAGGCCATTTCACAACTGTTATTACGCCAACTGACTATCCTGATTTTTTGAGATGGATGTCTGGTGAAAGCGAAGTAATAAATTTTGAAAATGACCAACATAGTTTGGCAAAAGAACACATTGCAAACGCCGATATGATTTTCTGTCTCGATTTTTCAGCCTTGAATCGTATCAAAGGTATGGAAGAGTTTGTGAAACAATCCTCGGCAAAGAAAGTACTAATTGATCATCATCAGCAACCAGAAAACTTTGCTGATTTTGTATTTTGGAATGACCGTGCCGCCGCAACTTGCGAGTTAATTTATGAATTAATCGAAAAATTGGGCGATAAACACCTAGTTGATATTCCTACGGCCGAATGCCTTTACGC
>Ga0209189_1002255_pt1 | contig 13678 bp, 13 predicted proteins | sample C_130820_EF_Meta_FD_187308 | JGI IMG/M metagenome (GOLD analysis project Ga0209189, IMG submission 187308) | Freshwater microbial communities from Lake Croche, Canada to study carbon cycling - C_130820_EF_MetaG (SPAdes) (version 3) | ecosystem: Environmental > Aquatic > Freshwater > Lake... | reverse complement strand
GATTGTACGCACGCGCTTCCAGATCAACGATGCCTTTATTCAGGGTCTGGCAGAGTTGGAGACTATTGGTATGCTGGCTGCTGAGGCCGAGGTAGAGGCCGAGGCCGAGGCCGAGGTAGAGACCGAATAACGCGCTATTTAATTTCTCTTTTAAGATGCCCCGTCAATAAATGTCCGTAGATCTCGACCTTTTTATTCAGGACTTTGTTCAAACTAACATAGTCATGAATACGCATTACGATTGGGACTCATTAGTTAATCGCCGGCATCTGCCGACGGGGCCTCGTGTTTATAGTTTTGAGTCTGGCTCTGCCGAGACCAAACATTTGGCCACTGCGCAAGTCATCGAACTCCCGGACGGAGACTGGTATCGTATCCAATTAACACACACTATTCCAACGGCCGAGCATACTTTCAACTGTCTCCGCATGATGCAGGCCAATACGCATACCGGTCTTACGGTCGAGCAGGTGGACGGTCACGTGCTAGTCAAACTGCTCACTCGTCATCGTGGGCTCATCAATATTGTCTTTGATATCCGCCCCACGGGGCTCACGACTCCCTTTCTCGTCTAAAGAGCCCCACAGGAACCGCCGTACCCGGCAAGATGGACTCCGATGAATACGAACGCCGCAAGCAGTTCTGTTTGGAAGTGGCGGCCATGAACCGATCCGAGTGTGTAGAAATAGCACGGATTCTCCGCTCCCACGGCGTTACCGTCAGCGAGAATCGCAGCGGTATCTTTTTTGACATGGCCAAGCTTCCCATGGCCGTATTTGAAGAGCTAATCAAGTTCCGTGAATTCATTGCCCAAAATAACACATTTCTTGAGCGCCAGCCTAAGGCTTCTACACAGTTATTAACAGAATGAGGGCTGTTTGCTGGGAAGAAATGGAGGCGGCCGTCGCTATAAATCCGAATAAGCAGAGTGTATTAGGGGGCGGTGCCGTGACACGAAGTGTGTCGTCACTGCCGACTGAGGCCGGATTATCCTGGTTACCTGGCTGGTGCGAGGATACGATGACCGTTGCCGATGGAGTGGCGCTGTCACTGTGGATTCGTGATCCCTTGTATCGCGCCGCCACGCCATCACTGCGACGCTCGATGGAGATGGAGGAGGCGGCCTATCTGATTCACCTGACGGGGATGATTAGGGGACGGGGCTGGGTGCGCAAGCACCTGGAAGAGGACTTACGAGGCCGCGCCGGCGGCGGTCCTCCCTCAACGGATACCTGGGAAAGCGCTATGAAAGTCCGGCGTGTTGCGATGCTACTGGACTATATCTTTACGGTCCGTGAGCTGCGAGTGGTGCTCTGGTGGCCGCATCACAAGACGGTGACGGTGATTCCGATAACGGGAGTGGACACGGTAACGCAGATTAACTGCTTGTCGGGACGCGTGCTGCTTGGGCCCAAGTCTACGATAAGCTGGCCGGCATGGCAGCAGATTATTACGGATAACACGTGGATTCCACCGGCAACGGAGCCGACGGGGTCACTGACAGTGGCCCAGCTTCAAGAGCGGATTAAGGCTATGGGAGGTGAGGTGACGGGTAACCGACAAGTCTTGTGGAATAGGTTGATGTGGCTACAAGCGACGACAAAGGTGGCATCTAATGATGAGCCTGAGGCGGCGAATGTGACTTCGTCATAGATAGCACATCAAAAGTTCGCCTATATGCTTCGCATATAGGCTTACATGACAATCGGCTGTTCAGCCGATTGAGCCGATTGTAAAGTTGACTCGCAACTCTTCACCCTAAGTAAGGTACGATGGAACTTAAACGTAAAGAGGATACGGATCTGCGGGCCATGGCCGCCGCCTGGTCGGCTACGCCAAACACAGAGCTGGAGGCCATGGTTCCAGATCTTGATCTGACGGGCTGGCAGGACATAGTTCAATATCTCCGGAGACTCGGCTTTACCGAGTCTAAACGAGAAATTAAACTCAATGTCTGTATTGATGACAAGGCGGCCGGTATCGAGAATATGCGCTTCACGATTGAGGGCGAGGATGCAATCCAGACCTACTGTCGTGATGAGCTCCTCGGCACCTATACGGCCATGATCAAAGAGCCCGTTGCCGGTACCCAGCCCGTGACTCTGGCGGCCTACGGCACGCGAATCAAACTCAAGCGCGAACTTGCTCTCGCTGCCGACGACGCCAAGGTAATCTCGGTAGTCAGTCGCTGGCCCACGGTTCGCAAGTATTTCCGCCAAATCCAGCGCTATGAGTTTTCCAGGAGCGATATTGGTCTGCGCTTTGATCTCAGCGTAGTCCGTGCCAACGAGGGCCTCACCTTCCAGGCAGCGCGGATTCCGGATCAGGTGGCCGGCTACGAGGCCGAGGTGGAGATGACGGGTGCCCGTGGGCCACCAGATGCCGCCTTTCGCCTTATCTGTCGTGGCCTGGGCCTGCTTCTCCAGGGCCGCCAGCGGTCCTTTGTGCTCATCAGTAAGGCGGGTGCCGCGAACGTTGTCGCAGCACTCAAGGCCCGCTTCGGACCTATCTTTCCTGGACCGCAGCCGGTGACACTCCAGAAGAAGGACTTGGACAAGATTCGGACGTATAATGTCACTGACAAGGCCGACGGTCTGCGCTGTTTGCTCTGTGTGCTCGATGGCCGCGTCTATCTGGTCGACGGCGGCTTTCGTGTGTATGCGACGGGACTAACATCGAGTGTCGACGCAGTGCTAGATGGTGAGTGGATTCGTCGTGTGGGCTACTACGCCTTTGACTGCCTGACGGATGGGCCCTTCCTTGCGAACGTAGGAGGCCGCTGGGCGGCGATGCGAGATGCCGTGGCCGCCATCCAGTCGAATGAGAAGATTCCCGCACACGAGGCCCTGGTCGTCCGCATGAAGGAGTTCCGCATGGGCCCAGATGCCGCCGCCGCGACCTTGGACGCCGTGAAGCCCTATAAGACGGACGGACTGATCTTTACACCGGATGATGCGCCGTTGCCGAGAGGGGGCACATGGGCGGCACAGTTCAAGTGGAAGCCGGCGCACGAGAATACGATTGACTTCCTGGTGGTGATTGAGCCGCGCCGAGTGGACGGAGTGCCACAGAAGGATGACCTGGTGGAGACGGGAGAGCATCACGGACACATGGTGTCGTATAAGACGCTGGGGCTCTTTGTGGGTAAGTCGGTGGGCGGGATGTATAAGCCGGCACCGTTTTCCAAGTCGCCTATCGCCTACGTGGCTATAGGAGAGGGGCGCAGTGATCCCTCTGGAGCATCGGCCGCGATCGGCGACGAGATCTATACCAAGGCACATGAGGTCATCCACACGAATACAATTGTAGAGATGGCCTATGATATGGAGTCGAAGGAGCCGGAGGCATGGCGCTGGATTCCTTTGCGAATCCGCCATGATAAGACGGAGCGGTATCGGGCCGGGCAAAAGGGAAGCACAATGAATGCCGAACATGTGGCTATCTCAAACTGGGACAGCATTCATAACCCTGTGACAGAGGATATGATTCGAGGGGTTGTGCCTTCTGTGATTCCACTGGAGTCACCGGTTATCCCATTATCTGTGGCTCCGAAAACGGCTAGGTCTAGAAAGGCGACGGCTGTGCCTGAGCCTACGGCTGCGCCTGAGCCTACGGCTGCGCCTGAGCCTGTGGCTGAGCCTACGGCTGCGCCTAAGAAATCTAGAAAGAAGACGGCAGCGGAGCCTACAGCGGAGCCTACGGCGGCACCTGTAAAGAAATCTAGGAAGAAGACGGCGGCATCAGGTCCAGTATTCCTTGTAAACGCCAAACAGGAGACTAGCACAATCTTGGAGCCCGGTTGGTCCAAGTATCTGGCGGTAACGACAAAGTATAATGAAGGCGATTCAGTCCAGGCGGCCGTTTCTGCGCAAAAAGCCGCCTTCCCAGCCGACGCATGGAAGCCCGAGCAATACCGTCTCTACCAGCTCTATCTCAAGCAGCGCTACGACAACGATGAGAAGTTTCGTGCCATGATTGACGCAATCAAGGCAGCAAATGGCACTATTCTGTATGCTAATGGTTCCGCAAAAGAGCAGGACCTGGGTGTGGGTGTGGTGAATGGCGAGGTCGTAGGCGGACAAAATTTATTGGGAACGTGGATGCTTGCGCTTAGTTAAGCGGCACCTGCGGCAGTGCCTACGGGTGCGGCGACCGCCCTTAAAATTAATTACCTTTTTACGTAGTTCGGCATAATATACCTGTTCTGCTGCTGCCGCTGCTGCCGCTTCTTTCTCTTTCTTTTGTTGCTGTTTCTTTAAAAATGCTGTAACAGAAGAATTATTGACTACTGAACGTGCCCCAGTCGGACCCGTGCTCTTATTCATTCTACTCTATACTCTTATTTCTGAGTGCGTGGCGGTGTCGAACATAGACACGTCGCGGTCCATCCCGGCTAGAGAGTGTAAATCCATTTTTTTCGTACCATCTGATAATCTCCGGCGCATCTACCGGGACCAGATGGAGATTCGGATTCGCGTCCATGACTGATCGCAGAAGTTGCGTCCCAATACCGCTACCTCTGTATTCCTCGTGAATATAAATATACCGAAGCATGGAGTTGTGAGTCAAGCCCGAAATAAGCGCTACACCAACTAGCACCCCAGATACCCAGACACCAAGTGAGCTGGAGCGATGGCGCCAGGCTTCCACAAAATAGGGATCTTCACTCTGATCGAACGTATCGTGAAACATGCGTTTGGCGGCGGCGTAATCGGTCTGGCGGAGAGGACGAATCATTCTCTATTGATTTAGTAGAACATGCTGTGGCTCGTTGGTTTGCTCGCAGTCCTGGTCGTGGTGCTTGTGGTGCTTTATGTGCGAGAAAAGCGTAGGGTGATTGAGGAGCAGCAGGTAGTTATTGTAGACGATGACTTTGGCTACTGGCCCTATGGCCCCTGGTGGTGGTATGGTGGTTATGGTGGGGATGGTGGCGGCGGCTATGGCTATGCTGGTCGTGGTTATCGGGGCTACCGTCATGGTCACCGTTGGGGCGGAGGTGGGAGGCATGGTGGCTATGGTGGTCACGGAGGTCACGGAGGTCACGGAGGTCACGGAGGTCGCCGCTAAAGGTTGACATGGGTGATGTCCCAACACTAACAGTACGATGACATGGGAACGATTGGCTACGATTAACGCGCATCCACGCGATAATCGTATTCAATTTGAGGAATCAACACATACTTACACGATTGATGGTGTGCGCGCAGGCTGGACGAGCTGTACCGGCTTTCTCCACACATTCTTTGAAGAATTCGACGCCGATGCCGTCATCGCAAAGATGATGCGGTCGCCCAAGTGGCCCTCGTCCAAGTATTATGGCCAAACCGCGGCCGAGATCAAAAAGGGCTGGGCCGACAAGGGAACCGCATCCTCTGAGGCCGGGACCCGCATGCATCTGGACATTGAGCGCTTTTACAATGCCATGCCCGCCGCCGCCAATAACAAGTGGGTCTTCATGGACGGTATCGAGGGCCTGATGGCCGACGACTGGATACCCAACGCGGGCGCCGAATGGACACATTTCTGTAACTTCCAGCGCGACTACGTGGAGCCCAGGGGCTGGATTCCCTGGCGGTCCGAGTGGCTCGTGTTTGACGACGAGCACAAGGTCGCCGGCTCCATCGACATGGTCTACCGGAAACCCGATGGCACTCTCGCCATTTATGACTGGAAGCGGATTGAAGAGCTCAAGACCGAGAACAAGTTCCAGAGTGGGCGGGGGCCCGTGGCACATCTGCCCGACACGAACTACTGGCACTACTCGCTCCAGCTGAATGTGTATCGCTATATCCTTCAAAAACACTACGGGGTCATTGTCTCAGAACTAGCACTCGTGGTCCTCCATCCATCGAATGACAATTGGAACGTATTCAAACTCAACATAATGGACGACGAAGTAGCAGACATGATGGGCACAAGGACAGCAACCCATACATGAGCATGGCACAGAACATGCCGACACCGAGAGTAAATAATACACTGCCTGCTACCAGATTCAGCGTCATAAGATACAGCCCGACGCCCACACAGATACCCATTACACTAATCCAGGAACCCGCGGCGACGTAATTCATTACGGCGGCTGGATACTCATATCACAGATCACCTTTTTATTCGGCCAGTTCCTCTAGCGAAAGGGGAGTAGTCGACTCGACCGCCATGGCCACATCGCCCGGCAACTGATCAAGCCGAAACCTATACGTGTCCCCGCGACTGACTAGCAGATAGTCCCAGAAGAACATGTAACTATCGGGCGGCGGCATGACGGGGGGCCGAATCATCCTGACTCCCTCGCGCGATACCAGCAGCACCGTGCTAGTCTTAAGTGACGCGATAGCATACATGTCCTGGAGACTCCAGGAGAAGGTGGCGGGCGGCAGTCCCAGCTTGGCCTTACGGTCCACGATGCTAGTCGCCCATGTCTCAATCGGTATCTGCGTAATGGCCGCGAGCACCACGTTGCGGTCTGCCTCGATGACACGAAATCCCATATCGGCCCATAGGGCCGGAGGGCCATCGACGGTTTCCTCAATACCTTCAAGACGGAGCATCTCCTCAGGAAAGGTGGCAGGTCGCAGTCCCGTGAAGCCCAGACGTTCCAGAATCAGGTCAGCCGATTCCTTTTTCTTGGTGGGCATGATGAGTTCGTCGCCTACACGGATCGCGGTCTTGGGTGTCCGTATCGTGGCCACACGATTTTCCAAGATTTCGGCGCGACTCGGATAGCGCAGAAACTCGTCACTGAGCCGTGCCGTGAATATGCGGACGGAGTCTACGGACCCTGCCCCTCGTTGAGGCACGGCTATCTTACACGACTGGACCCATACGCAACCGGTGTGACAGTTCTCTTCATCTAGTGGAATACAATCGGACCGCAGAAGGGGCAGAGCCGCGCGGCGATCCGTGACGACTACCTCGAGGAACATGCGAACCACCGGCTCCAACAGCACATCCATTTCCTGACGTTTCACATATAATGTCTTGGTTTTTCTAATTAATGTCAGGATGGCCTCCTTGAGCCCCTGACCGGCACCGTAATTAAGATAATGGGCCATGCTCAGCCGCAGATACTGGTAGGCCTCCGCTGCCTGCTCTTCTACAGAGACCTTCTGCTCTTCAAGCACCGCGGTTGATCCCACAGCATCTGCGGGCCGCAGAACGGCATCGCGCTCCCAAGGAAAGGCTTCTACCTGCTGGACAGGTAGTGTGGACGCACCGGGTCCACAGGGCACCATGGTGCCAGTTCCCATCAGGAAACCGCTGACTTCACTGCCAGTCAGAGCGAGCTGGGCCACGATTGGCAACCGGAGTTCAGCATAAAAGCGCTCATACTCGTCGATGGGCGTGTCAGGAATGGCGTCGGCCTCGAAGAGGCGCGGCATTTGTGGCGCAAGGTTGCCGTCGTCCAGGCAGGGCACAAAGAGGCCGCCGAACATGACACCGGCCAGACGATTACTGCGATCGCGCAACAGAGCCGTGGGTTTCAGCGACAACCGTGCCGTCAGCAAGGTGGTTAGTCGCGGCAAATCCGCGATATCCGGGGTCCATACATGAGGTGGCGGTGGGCGCAAACATTGGCCGGTCCAGTCGCGCAGCCACGTTTTAATAGTAGGTGGAGATCCATTGCCGAACGTGAGCACGGCCTCGCCATCATTATAGAGAATCAACGGCTCCCATGTATCGTCGCGCTTGTCGTGCCACAGAAAGGATACCGGTGATTCGGTGTCAGTGAGACCAAAGGTGGGACACAGCACATCAACCTGGGCAGTCCGGCTGTCTGGCGACCGCCTTTCTAACACGACGAGGCGCATACGGGCCAGGCCTGTAAGTAAGTGCTCCAGATGACGGAGTTGCTTGGGTGTCTGGTCATCGGACAGATACGAGAGAAATGCGATATAGGCGCGATACAGCCGTATAGTATGAGGACGATTTAGGTCAAGATTGTATCCGTATTTGGCCGCGAATTCCGGCAGCGACTTGGTGACATCCGCCTCTGTAAGTGTATTCTGTGCGGCGAATTCGTGGACCAACGTGCCGTAGTTGGCCGACTCAAAGGCGCGGGGCGAGATGCGCTCAATTAGAGCCAGCTTACATTCTTCTGAAGAGTTGTAGCCGAGCAGGGGCGCAAGGCCGGCAAACAGACTCAGGCCGCGAGCGCGCGTGTCCACACCGACGTGGACGAAGAGAACAGCGCTCTCGTGAAATGTGGGACGCACTCCCACGAGTTTTATGGATTGCGGGCTGTCCTGACCAAAGAAGTCATCAAGGAACGGAGGCACAAGGCCTATCTTGCCCGCCGTTAGTGTCTTGTCGCTGTCAAGAATGTATTGCTTCTTCATGCTTGCGAAAATCTTCTTATAATCGACGGTTTCTACGGCTTCTACTACCTCTTCACCAAACGTGCCGTCCTTGTAGGCATTGATAAGCGTGGGCTTGATGCCGCAGCAGGGATAGGGATAGCCCAGCGGATGAGTGGCCTCCTTAATGAGGCCGATGAAACGATGAAAGGTCTCGGCGTCTTTCTTTTTGCGAACAATGACCGATTCTTGAGGGCCAGGCGCGCTCATGTCACGAATAGGGCGTCCGCCACAAAAAGGACAGGTCATCGGGTCCTTGTCAAATCCGTCGCGTCTTTCCGTGCCCTCGAACTCCGAACGTAGCAGAGGCATATTACAGCTCTCCTTTGCGCACCAGAACTCGGCGCAGGTCAGAAAGAGGCGATTATGGGGCGGACTCTTACTGATGTAGTTATAGACAGTCCAGATGGGTAGGCCCGTCGTATCCGTGATATAGCCGTCGTGTGAGACCGGCAGATCATCTGGTGTACGCGGAGGTAGGTCAACAAAGCGCGCGCGACCCTCATAACAACCGCGGATCTTGCGATACTGTTCTTCGGTGAATACATTCGGCTGGCGACCCTCTACGGTTCCGCATCGGCGACTGTAGGTATTGCCTTGTTTTTCTTTCGCGCCCTTCTCCTTCGTATTGGCATCAGGGTCTTCATAACTGAATAACTGAGGGTCCAGGCCGGACAGCTTTGTGATATAGTATTTGGCGAGGGCTTTGAGAGGCGCATCACTGGCGAGCCAGGGCTTGGTGCGACATGCGACGGGTTGAATATTGACGGGTTCGGCGGCAGCGGCTGCTTCTGCGGCGCCTTCGCCTGCGTCAGCGTCCTCATCTGACTCAAAACCGAGATCGCCCAGGTCCGACAAGCCATCATCCCCGCCTTCATCGCCTTCGCCCTGCTGTTGAACTATGGCCGCGATATCAATCATAATCTGTGGCGGTGCGACCAGACCAATAGTTGGTGCGCCGAGCAGCACGCCAATCACGCTCGCCAGCCGTTGTACCTCTTGTAGTGAGTCCGCGCCCTGGATCTCCAACGAATAGCTAGGATAGTCGCCACGAATAGTGACAGATGTGCCCGCCGAATGTTTTGGCACCGCCATAAAACCCGTACCGATAGATGGCGCGACGGCCTTGGCCTTGCGCTCTAGCCATCTCTCTACGGCCGCCCTTGCCGCGTCCCCTTTGATACCAAACTGTGTAATTAGCCCCGACACTACCTTGTCCATATTCGGTGTGCCATCATCGACGTCGACCTCACCTCCCTCAACCATGCTAGTAATAAAGGCGAACATCTCAGATTCGCTCTCATAGTTACTAACAGCGCGCCAGCGAAACGACTCGCCCGCGGCGTCCAGGAAAGGCGTGAGCGCGGCAAGTCGCTTTTTGATTTCACCTGCCGAAAGCCCCGCCCCTGCGTCAGGATTCGGATGAGTCCATTGATAGGTGGCGTGGATGTCACGAAGTAGGGGACGGGCAGCAATACCGAAATCGTCCAGTACTCTGCGTAAGAGTTCCTCAGCATCGGTCGCCACCGACGCCAAATACGTGGCCCCGCGTTGCGGTACTTCTAGTGTAATGTCACAGGAGCCGTCGTCAAAAATGACCATAGTGAGGGCCTGAGAACCGGCGATAGGAATCTTGGCCACAATGACATTGGGCACGGGCGGGGGATAATGAAGAAACCGGGCGAGCAGTCGCTCATTGGCGATGATGGGTGTGCCGTCGGCATTTAGCGCAAGTTTGAGCAATGGACTACGGGGCGCTGCTGGAAAGTAACGCATAAATGGGATTGTGGTCGTGGTGGGCAGCCTATAAAACATTTGCTCAAGCGATTCAGGTCGTGGAAAAGGAAGCACCCAGCGCAGACGCGCCATGGTCGTCATAGTGATGGAGTCACCCGCATGACCGGCTGCGAGCGATTCCTGGACGGCTGTAATACGGCGTTTGCGGTCTAATGTGTAAGGAACATCGAGGGCATAGGCATCTGCTATTGCGTCGGAGGGCGTGCCGGCCGACTCGACTTCGGCGGGATCCGTGAGCCAGGGAAAATACATGACATAGAAGCCGCCAAAGAGAGCAGGAGTCATTACGGGAGTCATTTCGCCCTGGAGGGAGGTGAGACTGATGACAGTGATGGTAGGAATACCGGGCAGCTCGGGTGCTAGTGCTTCTTCAAGAATAAGGCCGCCGAGCATGACAGGAGTCACAGGCTTGCGGACACCCTGTGCGTTGACAAGGGCCGGATTTGGACCTGGAAATGTCATGGGATCCGGCAAGACCGTGTCGGCCACGTCGGCGGGCCAGTGGAATTCTATGGGGCGAAAGCCGTTGCCGGTGCGGATACCGATGAAGACACGTGCCGGTGCCCACTCGGGGGCACCGTCCTTTTTCATCCAGATTATGCGTTTCAGATCGGTTACACTGATGAAGGGATAGGCCTCAACTGTTTCGGTGCCGGATCCATAGAACTCGATCTGGAGTTCACGCCATGGACCCTGGAGGTCCTGTAGTAACGGAATAGTAACACTCATGGTCCTCTATATACGGACAGGGGATTCTGAGTGTTTGTCTCTACGCGACTTATTTCAAGGCAGGATCCGGATTTGGGTCTTTCTCCTTCTTATAGGTCGGCTGGTCCGTGATATGGATGCCACAGTATTCGACGGGGTGGGCCGAGAAATCCGTGTAACGATAGATCTTGATTTCTTCCGCACGCTGAAGCAGCCAGCCAAAGTTGTTCCAGAACAGCGGTGTGTGACCCACGTCCACAGTGCCGATATGGGACAGCTCATGGAGTGCGACGAATGTGATGATGTTCTCGTCGACGAGGTCCTCCTTCTCATTGCGCTGACGCAGACACATGAACACCTTCTCGCCCTTGTTGACGGAATAGGAGGTGTAGGACGCGTCGGGTGCGGACTCGGAGAAACGCGAGGGATCGGCATCAAAATTACGGAGCATCTGTGCCACGAAGGGCTTCTCGGCGTGCGTCTGTTTGAGCACCGTCATGAGACGCAGGAGCTTGCCCCGGGTGCGGGCGAGACGATCGGCAGCCTCCTGCTTGTCCGGTAGGTTACGGACAATATACTTTTGGTTATCGACCTTGGACTCTACGTGGGCCATGTCGTGGGAGCCCTGCTTGTATGCGAAAGCGGCGGCACTGGCGCCGAGCACACCTAACACGAGTGCGTATGGGGACGCGTTCATCTGCTTTTGGTCGATGATATTTCTTATCATCAACCAAAAATATTAAGAGAGCACGTTTAATAGTCCAGAGGCTTGCGGGACAGATCAGGCTCGATGGTGCTCTGGAGCCAGGGGCTCACCTGGACCTGGGGGCAGGGAGGCTCGGCGCGCAGCTGGAGGTTCGCGTTACGCAGGCTCTGGCCGATCGTGTTCACGCCGATCAGCGCACCGGCAGACAGAAAGTTCTTGCCCATGATGTCACCGGCACCCGTAGGGTTCACCTGCGCCCACTGGCTGTTAGGGTCGCTGGGCAGCAGGTCAGTGGGATTCAGCAGCTCGCGAGGATAGCAGCCGGCGGGCTTCTTGGCTCCCATGGGCACGGCACCCATAGTGGCAGCGTAGTCGGAGAAACCCTCGGCACCAGCAGCGGCAGGCACAATGGGCTGGGCGTGGGGGTTTGCGTGGGCCTCCTTGCCCTCGGTGGACGCCATGTTTGCACCCATACCACCGTTCCTGTTCTCCAGCATGTCGGGCATGCCAGTCAGGGGCTTGCCAGGAGCATTTGGCCCGTTCTTCTTTTCGTCATGATTGGCGAAGCCCTCCATGCGCATCATCTTCTTCAACACAGGCCAGTTGACCATCACGGCATATCCCACTAAACCAAGGACGATTAATCCAACAATCAGGCTCTGATCCAACATCGTTCTGATGAGAAGCGTGAAAATTCTTACAGAGAAGACGGGGCATCGGAGTCGGACTCATCGGACAGATCATACTCACTAAAATGGGACTCGTCGTCCTCGAGTTCGCCGAACAGCTTTACATACCGGGCTTCTTCTTTGGCCGCCATGTGCTCGGCGATCTGGGCCTTCAACCTGGCTTCGCGAACTCGCTCTTTAGCCAGGAATTTCCGGGCATCGTGGTCACGGCGAAGCGTGGTCGGTGGCGCATTCTCCACTTCCAGTTCAGCAAGCTGGATCTCGCGGGTATCATCCTCAAATAAAGCGATGGTATCCATGTCCGGGGTAAAATCGACCGTCCAGACCGGAGTGATGGCCTTCGCCGTCATCAGGAGTCCCTTAAGGGCCCAGATGGCCTTCCCTGCGCCGGGAACGGTGGGGGGCGTGCTCTCCCAGGGCTTGAATAGTGGCTCCAGGAGGTCGCGGCGCGGAGGCCGGGAAAACCATGATCCGTGGCCCAACATTTCGCCGAGTAACTGCTTACGGAGCGTGCCCGCCCAGGTCTGCCACTCCTCGGAAAATGTCCAGCCGGACAGATCACAGGCGATGCTGGGTGACTGTATCGGGGCGGATAAAGCCATAAGATATCCATCGGCCTGTTTCTTCGGAGACTGTAACGGCATCTTAACTAGGCATGCGTTCTGTGAACTAATATAAAACCGCAGCGGCAGGCAATGGACAGCACGGCTGGCGCTGAAACTAAAGAATCAAAGGCACGGACTGCTATTCACCGCCTCGGGCTGGAACTAGCAGACCGCTGGGTGACTAGTTTTGAACAGCGCCCGACGGAGCAACTTGTGCTTCAAAAATTCATCGACCCCATTGTGCGCCACATCTTAAATTCTATCTTTCCCTGGATAGTGGGCGTTGCTATACTGTTTTTGCTGCTACTCTTCTGTACAATGGTCACCTGCTGGGTAGTCATTCGGTCGGGCTACATGCCTAGTCCCATCGTAGAGGCGGTGGGTGCGGCGGTTTTACAGGATAATTTATTACGTGTGGTGAAGTAAGCGATGTCAGAAGTCGAAACCAAACGGCTTCTCGGAGAAGCCGTCCGATCGTGGATACACATGGACAATTTGTGTGAACACCACAGTGCTCAGGCAACTAATGCCCGGGAGATACGTGCGAAACACGAGAAGGAAGCAATAACGTATATGAAGGCCCTCAAGTATGACAAGTCCACCATCCAGGTCTCCGGTGCCATACTCGAGCTTCAGACCAAGTCGGTGGCGTCGGCACCGACGTGGGGCTTTCTAGAGAAGGAGATAGCTGCATGGTCTGCGACGTCGGGGGTGACAACGGCCCAGACACAGTCACTGCTCAAGTGGCTCCACGCACATCGGGAGATCAAGGAAGTCGAGCATCTGCGAAAGCAGAGCCGGTCTAAAACCCCTCTT
>Ga0209189_1002252_pt1 | contig 13691 bp, 6 predicted proteins | sample C_130820_EF_Meta_FD_187308 | JGI IMG/M metagenome (GOLD analysis project Ga0209189, IMG submission 187308) | Freshwater microbial communities from Lake Croche, Canada to study carbon cycling - C_130820_EF_MetaG (SPAdes) (version 3) | ecosystem: Environmental > Aquatic > Freshwater > Lake | place... | reverse complement strand
TGGCTCGGCGAGGAGCGGCTGGAAGTGGGGATCGGTCTCGACGTGGGCCAGCCAGAGGTCGTCGTGGTCGTCGACCGCCTCGTGCGTGAGGGCGTGCTCGACGAGGTCGCAGGCCCGCGTCAGGTAACGAACGCGGAGTTGCCCGGCCGACGGGCCCTGTGCGGCTCGCTCCGTCGTCGACAGGACCACCCGCGGTGCCGCCGCCGCGAACACGGTGGCCGCCTTGTAGGCGTGGCGGAACGACGGCTCGCCGAGGTCGAGTGCCTTTTCGGCGGCCTCGGCGGCCTCGGCGTGCCGGCCGAGGTACGCGAGCGTCAGGCCACGGCCGCAGTGGGCGTCGGCGTGGACGGGATCGAGCGTGATCGCCTTCTCGAAGTCCTGCAGGCCGAAGAGCGGGTTGCCGCGCAGGGCGTAGAGCCAGCCCCGCTGGGCGTGGGCGCGGGCGGACGGGGCGATCTCGATCGCCCGCGAATAGTCGTCGATCGCCGCCGCGTAATCGCCGAGGCTCGCCCGACACATCCCGCGGGTCAGGTAGAGCTCGAGCGACGGCTTGCCCCGTCGCAGGCAGGCCTCGAACGACGGCAGCGCCTCGGAGAAACGCTGTGCGTCGACGAGCGCCACCGCCCGCCAGAGGTGGGCCCGCGGATGGTCGGCGTCGATTTCGATCGCCATCTCCCAGGCACGCACCGCCTCCTCGCCCCGCCCCTGCCGGAAGATCATCTCGCCGAGCAGGCAGAGGTCGTCGGCCCGTGCCTGGGAATCTGCCGACTCGAGCCGCACCGCGATCCGGCAGTCGCGCTCCGCGGCGGGGAAGTCGCGCCGCTCAGCGTGGAGCCGGGCCCGCTCCCGTGGCACGAGCGGCTCGACCGGGGCGAGCCGCCCCGCCGCATCGAGCAATCCGATCGCCTCGTCGGCCCGCCCCGACTTCGCCTCGACGGTGGCGAGGCTGACGAGCGGCTGGAAGGCCCCCGGCTCGAGCCCGGCCGCCTCACGGAGCAGACGTCGGGCCTCGTCGGTGCGGCCGCGGGAAAACTCGAGCACGCCCCGCTGCTGCAGCGCCACGTGCACCGCCTCCCGCTCAGGCCCGAGTTCGACCGCCCGCAGGAGATCACGCTCGGCGAGGGCGTGTTCCCCTTGGGCGCTGCGGGCGGCGCCGCGCAGGATCCAGGCCCACGCGAAGTCGGGCCGCCGGCCGATGCAGCTCGTCAGGTGCACCTCGGCCAGTTCGGGACGGCCGCGACGCAATTCCAGTGAGCCGAGACCGTATTGCGCCCAGAAATGGCCCGGGTCGAGCAGGAGCGCCCGCTCGAACGATTCGGCGGCCCGGTCGAGGTCGGCGGCGGAGGCGTCGGGGCGGCCGAGCAGGCGTTTGCCGACGAGGAAGTGATCGGCGGCGACGTCGGTCGGCCCGTCCGCGGCGGCGTGCCCGCGCTCCCTCCCGGCTGCGGCGGCATCGCCCACGAGATCGAGATACTCGGCCCGTTGCAGCCGGCCAGCTTGCGTCTCGCGGCCGAGCAGCGCCGCGGCAAGGTTGACATCAGCCAGCGAGCGTACGGCCAAAGCACGCCCTGCTTCGGTTGCCGAGCTCAGACGGGCGTCGGCTGCCGAGCTCAGGCGGGCGTCGGCTGCCGAGCTCAGGCGGGCGTCGGCTGCCGAGCTCAGGCGGGCGTCGGCTGCCGAGCTCAGGCGGGCGTCGGCTGCCGAGCTCAGGCGGGCGTCGGCCCTCACGAGGAGGAGTTCGTGAAGCTGTGCGCGGAGGAGCGGGTCGGCCGGCGCCGACCGGGCGAGCGTGCCGGGATCGTGGGCGGCGGCGTCGCCGACACCGCCGGCTGCGGAAGCGGCAGCAGGATCCTTTTCGGCATCGAGCCCGAAGAGCCGCAGGGCCGCGCCCGCCTCGACGGCGGCAACCTCCTGGTTTTTTCGAGGGTCGAGGCCGAACGATTGCAGGCCATGGAAGAGTGCCGCGTCGCGGTGCCGCTGAAAGTCGTCAAGTCGGCGGCGCGTCTGGATGCGATCAGACTCCGCGGCGAGCCGCGCGTCGACCTCGCCGAGCAACGCCTCGCAACGCTGTCGCTCGGACTCGAGACCTGCGACCGACTCGATCCGTGTGCGTGCGCCGACGAGCGCCACCCGCGCCTCCTGCGGCTGGTCGCCGTCGAGCAGTTCGCGACACCGCTCGAAGGCCTCGTAGACGCCGCGTCGCGCCGCCTCGAGCTCGGCCCGGTCGCGCACCTCGAGCTCCGCGAGCCGAGCCCGCTGGTTGGCCGCCTGCGCCTGGTAGAAGCCGGCCGCGGCCATGCTCACGAGCGCGGCCGCCGTCGCGCCGCCGAGCATCGCCAGGGCCGGTCGTCGCCGTGCCCATTTCCAGGCGCGTTCCAGCGGGGGCGTGGGGCGGGCCGCGATCGGATCGCCGTCGAGATACGCCTTGAGATCGGCCGCGAGGGCTCCGGCGGAACGGTAGCGGCGGGAGGGCTCCTTCTCCAGGCACTTGAGCGTGATCGTCTCGAGATCGCGGTCGACGGCCGCGTTGAGCAGGCTCGGGGCGACCGGCTCCTCCTCGAGCACCTGCCGGAGCGTGGCCACGGTCGTGGCGGCGTGAAACGGGGGGCGGCCGCAGATGGCGTGGTAGAGCATCGCGCCGATGGAATAGATGTCGGAAAGCGGACCGATCGCATCGAGCTCGCCGCGGGCCTGCTCCGGCGGCATGTAGGAGGGCGTGCCGAGCACCTGCCCCTCGAGCGTGTGGCCGTCGGACGACCCCGCCCGCTTGGCGAGGCCGAAGTCACTCACCTTCGGCGAGCCGTCGGGCGTGAGCAGCACGTTGGAGGGCTTGAGATCGCGGTGGACGACCCCATGGTCGTGGGCGAACGCGAGCGCCTCGGCGACGCCCCGCACGAGGTGGGCCGCCGCCAACGGCTCCATCGGGCCGTCGGCGAGGCGGGCCGCCAGCGTGCCCCCGTCGACGTAGACCATCGAGAAGAAGGGGTTGCCCTCGTGCTCGCCCACCTCGTAGATCGGCACGATGGCCGGGTGCTCGAGGTGCGCCGCCGCCTGTGCCTCCGCACGGAAACGGCTCAGCTCCCGTCGCGACGCCATCTCCGCCGCGCGGATCATCTTGAGCGCCACGACACGGCCGAGCGTGACGTGGCGGGCTTTGTAGACCACCCCCATGCCACCGCGGGCGACCAGCGCGAGGATCTCGTAGCTGCCGATCCGCCGGGGGATGGCGCTCTCTCTGCGGCGCGGGTCCTGCGGCACGGGCCGCAGCATCGACAGCCCGGCGCTGAACCCGTCGGAGGTTTCGGGATGGTCGGAGTTGGAGAAGATGTCGGCGTCGGCGTCGAGCCGGGCCTCCTCGTCGGAGCGGCTCCCGGCATCCCGAGTGGGCAGGTCGATGTAGGTGCGGCCCGAACGAGCCGACTCCCCCGAACCTGACGGGGGGAGAATGACAAGGCCACCGGCCGCGGAATCGGATGCCGGGAGGCCACCGGCCGCGGAACCGGACGCCGGGAGGCCGTCGGCCGCGTGATCTGCCGGCACGTCGCCTTCAGGCACGTCGCCTTCAGGCACGTCGGACACTTCGGGCGCGAGGCCCGACTCGTCCGCGTCGGGTTGTGGACCCATCGGTGCCATGCGGGGACGGTCCATGCACAGGAGCATCGAATCACCCGAAAGAACTATGCCTTGTTCCGAGTCGCCACACAAGGAGTCGCCACGCCAGCACGCCGCCGAGCCGCCGCCGGAGCGCCGGATCGAGCGGACAAGAGGGGATCGCCGGCCCGGGGGGCTCTCGAGCCGCGTTTTTGGCTGTGGCGAGCGGGGTGGGGGGCGAGCCCCTCCAGAAGCATTGGCGAGTGCCGAGCCACTCAGGGGCAACCCTGCCCCGGTGTTTTCGGGGGGGCCCCGCGGGCCGTCCGGCAGCGGTCGCTGCAATACCGCACCTGCTCCCAGCACCGGGCCCACTTCCGCCGCCAGGCGAAGGGCCGGCCGCAGGTCGCGCACGCCTTCGTGGGCCGGTCGCTGTGAGTGGGACCGCTCAGGCGGTGCCGGCGGCTGCCCATCCGCTCCGCTCCGGCGTGTCGGCCACGCGGCCCCGGCCCCCGGGGCCCGGGGGGATCGCAAGCGCCCGGACCGCCTCCACGAGCATCACCGCGGCCAGGCCGAGGAGCACCACCCCCACCCAGGGCACCGGGTCGGCCGGCAGCGTGAAGCCCTGCTCCGAGCGGAACCGGGGCAGCGTGATGCCCGCGAGGGCCCACGTGCTCATCACGTACATGAGAACCGTCGGCACGCCCGTCACGAGCCACACCCACGCCTCGCGGCGGGTCCGCCACAGCCACACCGTCACGCCCAGGAGCGTGAGCGCCGCGAGGAGTTGGTTGCTCGCCCCGAAGAGGTTCCAGAACGTCTTCCAGGCGGGCACGGCGTTGCCGGCGGCGTCGAGATTCGGCCGCAGCAGGAACACGAGCGGCACGCCCGCCGTCAGCCCCGTGCCCAGCCAGCCCCCGACGCGGCCGCCGAGGCCCGTCAGCTCCTGGACGATGTAGCGGCCGAGCCGCGTGCAGACGTCGAGGGTGTCGTAGACGAACGTCGTGAACGCCATGAGCGCGAACGACACGCCGATCGTCGCCGGCACGCCGAGGATCTCGAGGAACCGGCCCATGCCCAGGGCGTAGATGAAGTTGGGGCTCTTCCGCGCCAGCGGGCTGTCGCCGGCGAGCACCATCACACAGCAGAGGCTGACCACGGCCACGAGCGCCTCGAGCAGCATCGTGCCGTAGCCGATCGGGCGGGCGTCGGTCTCGAGCCGCAGCTGCTTGCTCGTCGTGCCCGACGCGATCAGCGAGTGGAAGCCGGAGCAGGCGCCGCAGGCGATCGTGATGAAGAGCATCGGCACGAGGCTCTGGCCGTTGGCGCTCTGCCAGCCGGTGAACGCCGGATAGCGGATCGACGACGTGCCGCCGAAGACGCCGGCGAGCGCCGTGTCGCTGGCAAAGAGGCCGATCGCCGCCCCGGCGAGCGCCACGTAGAGGAAGCAGCCGCCGAGGTGGCCGCGCGGCTGGAGCAGCAGCCACATCGGCACCATCGCCGCCACGAGGCAGTAGGCGAGGATCAGCACGCCCCACACCTTCCGCGCCGCGGCGGTGGCGTCGGGTGCGGCGAGCCATTCCGTCACGGCCGCGGGCACGTGCCGCGAAAGGTCGAAGGGGATGAACTGCCCGACCCAGATCGCCAGGCCCACGAGCGGCAGGAACACCGCCGTCGCCAGCCAGAGCGGCATCCGGCCGTGACGCATGGCCAGCCCCATGATCAGCGGCAGCACGAGGTAGAGCAGGCTCGACGTGGCGATGCCGCCTCCCGACACCTCCTCGCCGCTCTCGAGCACCTGCCGGCCGACGAAGCTCTCGGCCGTGATGTCGGTGAAGGCGACGATGATGTAGACCAGTGCGATCCAGACGAACGACAGGAAGAGCACGTAGGCCCGCCGGCTCATGTGGTCGCGGACCACCTCGGCGATCGACCGGGCCCGGTGGCGGACCGACGCCACGAGCGCGGCGAAGTCGTGCACGCCCCCGATGAAGATGCTGCCGACGAGGATCCAGAGGAGCGCCGGCACCCAGCCGAAGGCGACGCCCGCGAGGATCGGCCCCACGATCGGGCCGGCCGCCGCGATCGCCGAGAAGTGCTGGCCGAGGAGGAGCTGCGGCGCGATCGGCTCGTAGTCGACGTCGTCGCGGAGCGTGACGGCGGGCGTGGGGGTGGAGGCGTCGAGCTGGAAGAGCCGCACGAGCAGGCTGCCGTAGACCCGGTAGGCCACGAGGAGCACCACCGCGGCGGGGACGAGAACCACGAGCAGGCTCATGACCGGTTCCTTGCGCTGCCGGAGGCCGCCGGCGCGGGCGCCGGCGGCGGGAGGGACGGGCCGCCCGGCCATGGCGGCCGGGGTTCGCGGCCCGGGGCTTCCGGTCCGCGGCGGAATGCTCCATCATGCCCGATCCGTCGGCGGCAGTCGACGCGGCCCCGGCCGGACGCGGCGGGGCGACCGCCTTCCGAGCCCGCAGGAGCCCCCATGGCAGCCACCACCACGCAGGAAACCCTCGTCATCATCGGCAGCGGGCCGGCCGGATGGTCCGCCGCCACCTACGCGGCGCGGGCCCAGCTCAAGCCGCTCGTCTTCGAGGGGGCGATCAGCGAGAAGAACCGGATGGCCGGCACGCTGCCGCTCGGCCAGCTCGCGCTCACAAGCGAGGTGGAGAACTACGCCGGCTTCCCCCACGGCGACCTGGGGGCGTTTCTCGATTCGGCGCTGCCGGCCGAACGCCGGCAGATGATGCCGCCGCACGCCGGCGAAGGGGTGACGGGCCCGGAGCTGATGGAGCTCATGCGGCAGCAGGCCGTGAACATGGGCACGCGGATCGTCACCGACGACATCGAGCGGGTGGACTTCTCGCGGCGGCCCTTCCGGCTCTTCCCCGCGGCCGGCGGCGAGATCGAGGCGCGGTGCGTGATCGTGGCCACCGGCGCGAGCGCCAACTGGCTCGGCCTGCCGAGCGAGGAGCGGTTCAAGAACCGGGGCGTGAGCGCCTGCGCCGTCTGCGACGGGGCGCTGCCGCGGTTTCGCAACCAGCCGATCGTGGTGGTCGGCGGCGGCGACTCGGCCGTCGAGGAGGCCACCTACCTGACGAAGTTCGCCAGCCGCGTGCACCTGGTCCACCGCCGCGACGCGCTGCGGGCCTCGAAGATCATGGCCCAGCGGGCCCACGACGACCCGAAGATCGAGATCCACTTCGACACGGCGCTCGCCGAGGTGCTCGGCGACGACGCGAAGGGGGTGACGGCCGTGCGGCTCGAGAGCACCTCCGGCCCCGCGCGGACCACGGAGATCCCCGCGACGGGCGTCTTCCTCGCGATCGGCCACACGCCCAACACGGGCTTCCTCGACGGCCAGCTCGAGCTGACGGCGAAGCAGTACGTCGTCTGGAAGAAGCACTTCCGCACCGACACGAGCGTGGAGGGGGTGTTCGCCGCCGGCGACGTCGCCGACGACCACTACCGGCAGGCGATCTCGGCGGCCGGCACCGGCTGCATGTCGGCGCTCGACGCCGAGCGCTGGCTCGCCGCGCAGGGCGTGCACTGATCCCGCGGGGCCTAAAACCCCTCGTCGCCAGGTGACCGGTGCGTCTCGTGCCTGTCGTTGACAGCGGTTGAAATCGGCGTGCAGGTCGGTCGTGACGCGGCCGGCCACGATCCGGCCTGCCGCTCGGGCGGGTCGTGGGCGACGATCTTCGCAGGCCCGACAAGACGCCGCTCTATCGGATCGTTTCCGCACACCTCGAGACGTGGGGCGCGTGCCCCCTGCGAACCGCCGCCGCATCAGCCGGTCATCAGCCGGCAAGCGATTGCAGATCTGCCGTTGACCGTCCTAACTTTGTCCGATCGGCCTACGGTGCACCGACCGTCGAGAGAGCCACCCGACATGTCGATCAACACATTTGACGGGATCGTCGAGGACGCCCTGCTCGCCGGCTGGCGTCGGCTGGAGGCGGCCGGCAGGATCTCGGACGTCGTGGCGTACGGGTTGATCGCGGCCGAGTGCGGGGAATCGATCGACCCGCTGGTGCTCACGGGCTCGGACGCCCGGGCGATCCTCGCGGACTGGCATGCCGACGACCGAGACCCCAGGTGCGCCCTCGCCGCGCCGATTGCTCGCCATAGCGGCGACCTGCTCGACGATCTGTTCGCGCCGGTTCGCGAAGCGGCCGCCCGGTTTTCCAGCACACGGGGGCCGGACGTCGAGCAGGCCGTGATTCGTGCGTTGCGCCGACTCGATCGGAAGCGAGTGTTCGGCGACCGCATCGGACGGGGCGGCCCGTGGATTGGATTTCTGTGCTACGAAATGAGCGTTGTGGAGTGCGCGACGTCGCTCGCGGAACTCAACCCGGCTGCATGGATCGAACAGTGGATAACCCCTTATGGCGCGGCGGTCGATGACGGCCTCGAGCTCCACGGACAACGCCGGACTGAGGTGGCGGTCAGAGACTGCTCGGCGAGCCGAGATGGAAACTGGCTGATCACCTCGGGATGGGACGGCCGGTTCGAGATCTGGGACGCGGCTCGGCCCATCGCGTTGCTGACGGCGCACTCGGACCACCGCCACGGCACCACGGCCCACGCGCTATCGGCGGATCGACGGAGTCTTTTCCTGGCGTGGCGGACTGCGTTTCCGGAGACGTACGGACTGTTCCGGTACGACACGATTTCGCACGCCCGCCTTCGCTGGGGCGGCACCCACGACCACGCCGCCTGGGCGCTGGCCACCCATCCGACCGCAGATCTGCTGGCGGTCGGGGAGGACACCGGAGCCATCGCGATCTGGGACGTCGCCCGGGAAACCATCGTCCGAGAGCTCTCGGAGCATCGATCACCCGTGAGGGCGCTTGCGTATGCGTGTGACGGCGCGACGCTCTACTCCTGCACGCGGGAAGACGGAGTGCGCGCCTGGGACGCAGGCAGCGGCACGTCGCTGTTCCATACGCACCTCGATGCGGAGTTTCTGCTGCTGTCGCCGTGCGGGCAGATCCTGGTCGTGCTTTCCTGCGGAGACGTCGTCTCACAGCGAATCACGCTCCTGCACGCCGTCACCGGCGCCGTGGTCCGCACCATCCACCTCAATCCGGGCCACGACGGCGAAGAGTACTCCCACCTTCAGCATGGCGCTCGCTGCGCGGCCTTCTCCGCCGACGGAACCCGCCTGGCCGTCGGGGTTGGATTCGGGGAAGACAATGCTCATGTCCGCCTGCTCGAATTCCCGACCGGAGCCCGGCTGGGCGGGGTGCGGGCGGGGCACGAGGAGGTCACCGGCGTGTGCTTTTCCCCTGGCACGAGGGACCGGATCCTGTTCACCGGGAGACACTGCCGGGGCGCCCAGCTTTACGAATGGCACGTGCGTGCCGCCGACGGGAGAGGCCCGGCCAACTGACCGCTTCGTCGAGCAGGTCGCCGCGTCGGCCTCTGCCCATGCATTGGGCACGCGGCACACCGGCACCCGCAGCTCAGCGAGCAGCCGCGCCCCCGACACACGGGCCGGTCATCGGCCCGCAGTGGCGGGCCCCATCCACGCGACAGCCATGATCGCACTCCGTGCCAGCCACGATTTCAACGCCCCGATCGGTTCATGGCGTCGGATGTGTGCATGCCCCGAATGGAGCCGGGCCATGCAAACACGGCTCAGGCGAACGTGATTCGGCGGTCAAGGTCGATCCGACACCCGTCGGCGAGCGTCAGGGAAAACCGCTCGGACTGCGCGGTCTCGCCCGAGCGATCGCGGAACGTAGCGTCGCGGCCGAGTTCCAGCCACTCGATCGTCTTCGCGATCGGATCGATCAAGAGATAGTGGCCGACACCGGTGAGTTCATAGAGCCTTCGCTTCGCCGTCCGGTCTTTTTCAGCCGTCGCATCGCTGAGGATCTCGATGGCCAGAGCCGGCGGCCGCTCGAGGTGTCGGCCCGGCTGAATGCCGCAGACCACCATCACATCAGGCCGCACCACGGTGTCGTCGCTGACGATCCAATCGAGCCCCGCGTACGTGGCACACGCGCAGCCCTGGGCCTGCAGGCACGACTCGATTTGAAACACGAGCTTGGCTGCAGCCCGCTCGTGTGGCCCGAGCGGCGAGGGACTGATCGCCACCGCCGTGCCGTTCCAAAGTTCCCACTCGCCCTCCCACTGGAGGTAGTCGGTGACCGAAGAGTGCGGTTCGTAACGCGGCGCCGTGGACATGCGCGGAGTGGACAAAGAGGCAGTTTCGAAAGCAATCAAGCAGAGTCACCGGACTCTGCCGACCCGTGCATCCGGCGGCCGCCGTGGCGGCGTGGCGGCATGGTGGCGATCGCCTCGGCCAACTGGCGGGCCATCAGCTCCCCGGTTGCGGCGTTGGGATCACCGGAGTCCTTCCCGTAATACTCGGGCCGCTTCCCCGAGCGGCTGCGCTGGTTCCCGGCCGACCGCCCCGAAGCCGTCACGGCAAGCGAGCCGGCATAGCCCGTGGGCGTCACGCCGCTCCCTGTGGCGGTGTCGCTGCACCGGCGACGGCGCCCGTGGACGGAACGAGCGCCAGGCCACCGAACGAGTCCCCGAGCGCGGTCCAGGCGGCATTGCCTACGGGATAGATGGCGACCGTCGTGACGATCCCGCCCTCGCCCGCAAGCGGCCCCCCGAGCGTCGGCGGATCACCCAGGAAGACGACCGAGGCGAGGGAAAAGCAGGCGTGGAAGACGCCCCTGCCGAGGCTCGTGACGCTCGCGGGGATCGTCACGGTCGTCAGGCTGACGCAGCTGTAAAGCGCGTAGTCGCCGATGGTCGTGACGCCGGGAGGGATCGTCACGTCCGTCAGGCTGCGGCAATTGCCGAACGCGTGGGTCCCGATGCTCGTGACGGTCGCCGGAATGATCGCGCGGGTCAGATTCGTGCAGTTCGAGAACGCGCTGGAACCGATGCTCGTGACGCCTTCGGGTAGCGTCACGCTCGTCACGCTGTCGCTCGCGGAGAACGCGTAGTCGCCGATGCTCGTGACGCCCGCCGGGATCGTCAGTGATCCGCTCAATCCCGCCGGGACCGCGAGTAACGACGTGATCGCCTTGTCATAGAGGAAGCCGTCGATGCTCGCGTAGTTGTCGTTGCCGGTGGCGACTTCGATGCTCGTGAGCGCGGAGCACCCGACGAAGGGGTTCAGGCCGACTCTCGTGACGCTGGCGGGGATCGTCATGCTCGTCAGGCTCGTGCAATGCTGGAAGGCCAAGTCACCGATACGGGTGACCTTCGTGGGGATCGTCAGGCTCGTGAGGCTCCGGCAATTTACGAACGCGTGGTCGCCGATGCTCCCGACGCCGGCCGGCAGCGTCACGCTGACGAGATCCGCGCGGTCCGAAAACGCCGCCGCCCCGATGGCCGAGACCGGCAGCCCGTGGATGCTCGCCGGAATCACGACGGTCGTCGCCGCGCCCGAGTAGCGCGTGATGGTGACGCCGTCGTGCGTGGCGGCGTAGTCGAAGTCCGCGAAGACGCCCAGGGAGGGCATGACCGCGAGGCGGAAGTCGGTCGTGGGGGGCGTGCCGCCCGGGAGCGACGGATCGGCCACGCTCACCGTGACCGCAAACGAAGGCTTGGTCGCGGCGTCGAGCCGCACCCCGGCCTTGAGGCAGAGGGCCGTGCCCACGATCTCGAAGCTCGCGGCGTCGGGGCCGGTGAGCGTGACCACGTTCGTGCCGAGACCGTCGTCCGTGACGGCGATGTCCGCCACCTTCGTCCGCGCCGCCGTCGAGGCGGTCTCGACGAGAGCGTCGAGCCGGTCGACGAGCGCGACGGCCGTCGGGGCGTCGTTGCCGTTCGTGATGGCGACGACAAACGCCTGCTCGACCCACAATCCCCCCGCATCGCGGCCGCGGACCCGGGCCGTGAGGCTGCTCCGCGACTCGTGGTCGAGCCCCACTCTCGTCACGAGCTTGGTGCCGTCGATCGCGAAGAAGGCGTTGTCGGCGGAGCCGGGGCCGGGCACAAGCGTGAACGTGGCCGGGTCGCGGGCGCCGTCGGGATCGACCGCCGACAGGGTGCCGACGACCGTTCCGGCCGGCTGGTTCTCGGCGACGATCGCCGCGGAGAGCGTGACGGCGACGGGCCCGCCGAGCGACACGGCCCGGTTGCCGGCCCTGTCCGCCAGGAACGCCCCCGCCGGCAGCGTGATGACCGGTGCCTGCGGCAGGACAGCGGGGGAGGAGAGCGACTCCCACTTGCCGGGCGCGTAGGTGAACGTGAGGCTCGACGAGCCGGAGCCGCCGCCGTAGACGAGCTGCCGGGCCTTGCCTGCGAGCGTGAAAGGGATGGTGGGCGTGCCCGTCACCGTCACCGCCTCGCTGAACGACGCGGTGACCGTGAACTTTTGCTGCCGGGTGTCGGCCACGATCGCGCCGAAGGAGCGCACGGCCGGGCCGGCGCCGTCGACGAGAACCCTGGGGAACCACTGGAACTTCGCGGGCAGGGCGAGATTGGCCGCGTTGCCGGCGGGGTCCCGGATCGATCCCCCGGAAAGCACGAGCGCCGGCTTCGTCGAGAGGCCGTCGGTGTCGCTGTCGCCCCCGAGCACCTTCGTGGTGAACGTGAGGAGCTTGGAATTGCTCCCCTTGCCGTCCCAGACGGCGTTCCGCACGCTGCCGCCGATGTCGATGGGGAGCGCGGGGCTGCCGGTCACGCGCACGTTCTCACTGAAGCCCACCTTGAACGAGAGGACCGCACCGGCGGCGTAGGTCTTGTCGGCAGGAGGGGTGACGGAGACGATCGCCGGCGGGGTCTTGTCGACCGGCGGGGTGAGGAAAAACGCAACCCGCGGATCGGCCGTGGCCGCCAGCGCGAGTCTGGGCTCGAGCGGCTGCACCGCGAGCGGTGTGGCTTGCTGCCGCGTGCGTGCGGCTGGGGGGCGTGCCCCGCGACGCCGGGGAAACACCGCGGGAAGCAGTCGCGGCCGGGCGAAGAGCGGCCGCCAGCGAAGAAACACGTGCCCGCGTCGCATGTCGCCCCCGCCTCCCCGTGTGCACCCGCCGCCCGCCGGCCGCGCCGGAGGCCGTTTCGCGATTATCCCCCGATTATCCCCCGATTATCCCCCGATTATCCCCCGCACGATTGCCACCCGTTTGCCGCCCGAATCAAACCGTTTCCGCTGCAATGACGGCGGCACTGTGCCATAGGGCGGCACTGTGCCGTAGGATCGACAGGCAGTCGGGAGCCCCTCTTGGTAAGGACCCCTACTTTGGGAAGTCTAGTTCCCCGAAAGGCGGTTGGCAAGGAATCGGCCTCGGCTCCGCCCCCTGCATCGGCCCCGCCCGGCTCACTCCTCCCCACGCCGCCAGATCGTCTTCCCCTCCTTGATCGTCTCCAGGACGACGATGTCGGCGATCGTGTCCGGTGGCACCTCGAGCGGGTTCCGCTCGAGAATCACGAGATCCGCCAGCTTGCCCGGTTCGAGCGAGCCCTTCGTCTTTTCCTCCTTGATTTCGTACGCCGCCATCGCCGTCACGGCACGGAGCGCCACGTAGGGGGTGACCCGCTGCTCGGGGCCGATGACGCGTCCCGACGGCGTCCGCCGATTCACGCCACAGTCCACGAGCGTGAGGATCCACGGCTGCGGGCTCACCGGCGCGTCGTGCGAGAAGGTGAAGGGGATCCCCTCTTCGAGCATCGTCCGCGCGGCCATCGACTGGCCCGCCCGGTCCTCCCCCCACAGCCGCGCCACGGCGTCGCCGCCGGGGAGGAGCCCCGACGTGAGGAAACTCGGGACGGCGCCGTAGCGCTTCACCTTCTTGATCTGATCGTCGCGCAGATACGTCGCGTGGACGAACACCGGGCGATGGTCGCGCATCCCGTGCTTCGCCACCGCCTTTTCGATCGCGCCGAGGGCCTGATCGGCCGCGGCGTCGCCGTTCATGTGCATGTGGATCTGGATCTCGGTCGGCCAGAAGCGGTCGAAGGCCGCCTCGAGAACGTCGTCGGGGATCTGCCGGTAGGCCCGGTATGCGCCGGTCTTCCCCGGTGGATTGGCGGCGTAGGGCTCGTTCATCCACGCCGTGTCGAGGCTGCCGTCGAGCCAGAACTTCACCCCGCCGAGCCGGACGCGGTTGACATAGCGGCGGTCGAGGTCGGGC
>Ga0209189_1002250_pt1 | contig 13701 bp, 6 predicted proteins | sample C_130820_EF_Meta_FD_187308 | JGI IMG/M metagenome (GOLD analysis project Ga0209189, IMG submission 187308) | Freshwater microbial communities from Lake Croche, Canada to study carbon cycling - C_130820_EF_MetaG (SPAdes) (version 3) | ecosystem: Environmental > Aquatic > Freshwater > Lake | place... | reverse complement strand
GTAAACAAATTTGGCAATTGGAAGAAGCAGGCACGCATAGCAGTTTATTTCCTAAAAAATTTCCTATTTTTACAGATGCACTTGAAAATGCGGGCTATGCATTAGGCTTTACAGGCAAACCTTGGGCACCGGGCAATTTTATTGATTCGGGCTGGAAAAGAAACCCAGTTGGACCAGAGTATAATTCTCGAAAATTCGACAAAGTACCAACTTCAGGTATCAGCACAACAGATTATGCAGCCAATTTCAATGATTTTCTAAACCAAAAACCCAAAGATAAACCTTTCTTCTTTTGGTATGGTGGGCAAGAACCACATCGAGAATATGAAAAAGGATCGGGTAAAGCAGCTAGTTTGTCTGAAAAAAATCTAATTGTGCCAACTTTTTTACCAAATACAGATTTAGTAAAAAACGATTTGCTTGATTATGCCTTAGAAATAAAGTGGTTTGATACCCAACTAGGTAAAATATTGCAAATCTTAAAAGAGGCAGGTGAATTAGAAAATACCATTATTGTGGTTACTGCCGACAACGGCATGGCATTCCCTTATGCCAAAGCTAATTTACAAGAATATGGAACTCACGTTCCATTGGCCATCGCTGGTCCAATTATTACAGGAAAAAACAGAAAAATAGATGACCTCATTAGTCTGATTGATTTAGCCCCTACTTTTTTGGATGTAGCTGGTATCAAGCATTTTGAAGGCATTTCTGGTAAAACTTTAATTCCCATTTTTAGAAGTCCAAAGTCTGGATATATTGATGCTACTCGCGAATATGTGTTTTCTGGAAGAGAAAGGCATACACATGCTCGCCCTGATAATTTGGGTTATCCAGCCCGTGCAATTCGTTCAAAAGAATACCTATATATCAAAAATTTCAAGACTGAGCGTTGGCCACTTGGCGACCCTGCACCAGAAATATCAGCAGTTACAACTGGTATAAAAGGTATGAAACCAATATTGGAAGGTTACGAAGATATTGACGATTCGCCAACCAAAACATTCATGATTAAAGAGAAAATTTCTTATCAAGCGTTTTTTAAAATTGGTTTTGAAAAACGGGATTCCGAACAATTATATGACATCAGGAAAGACCCATTTTGCCTAAATGACCTTTCAAAATCCAAGAAAATGAAGTCTATTTTGCAGAAATTGAGCAGAAAGTTAGAGCAAAAACTAATTGAACAAAACGACCCAAGAATGACGCTAAATGGTGATATTTTCGACTCTTATCCACGTTTTGGAGCAATGCGACCATTTGATGGATTTAAAAAACAAGGGAAATACAACCCTAAGTTGATAAAGTAGCTAATTTTTGTTTAAAAAATTTATTCATAATATTAACTAAAACGGCACATTTTGGTTGCTTGATTATTTCAAAACCTTATTTGATAATCGAATCTAAAAGTAAACAAAATAATATAGGTAAGTAATGAGACAAAAGACATGAGACGGTTTGCCTTAGCGATACGAGGCAAGATATAAAATACTAACTATCAATAAATTACATCATTTCAATTTGTCTATTAATATTGTCTCATTACTTACGTTAAGAAATGAATCAAAAATAACTATATTGAAATACTAAAAAAAATAGTTTAATGAGAAAGGAAAATATTATATGGCTGTTTCTTTTGGGAGCAATAATTTTTGCTTCAGGTTATCGTTTGCCATCCAACTTTGAAAAACGCCCTCTGGATGTCTGGGCATTTAGATCCGCACTAGACTTTCAGCCTCGTATGTTGACTGTAGCATTAGATTCCGAGTGTTATATCGCATACGATTTAGCTCAATGCAAATTATATAAAGCTTGGAAAGGAGGTGTTTCCCTTGAGGGTGCGGCTTATAACGACCAAAAGGATATACAACCAAGCACATGGGGAACATCCTATTTTTTGGATACTTTACATAACCAAAAATGGCAAGTAAAAATGAAGGAAAAGAGCATTTTTTCAAATGCCATTTATCAAGGATATTCTTTAAAAAACAATAAAATTTCCATAAGATACGCCTTAATTTTAACTACTAATGATACATTAAAAGTAGAAGAGTGGCCTGAAGTTTTTCATAACCAAAGCAAAATTACTTTTGAAAGAAAATTTACAACTTCAAAAATACCTTTAGAAGCACAAGTTAGCCTGACCTTACCTGACACCTCTTTTTTATTAAAACCAAATGGAACCACGGCTTTAACTATTAATTATAATTTACTTCCAGAACAATCCCCAGCTATTTCAAAACTATCAAATATTCATGAAGGCAGGGTTTTAATGAATAAAAACGATTGCTTTACCTGCCATCAATTAGATACTGATGAAGTGGGCCCTTCTTTTCAGAGAATTGCACGAAAATATAAAAATAGCAAAGAGTCAAAACAAGACCTGGCTATTAAAATAAAAAAAGGAGGTACAGGCATTTGGGGCAATGGCAGGATGAATCCACATCCTAGCCTAACTGAGAATGAACTCAACCAAATGATTGATTTCATTTTTACTTTGAAGCCTAAAGAAACCACTATCGATAAAAGTCTAAATCAAAATACTAATATAAAGTCTTCAGTTCCAAATTCACCTGGTTTTGGGGCACCACTTGAAGGGGTGCACCCCAGTTTTGATTTAATTTCATTACATAATTCCACGTTCAAGCCAAGAGTTGGTGGATTGGCATTTTTGCCTGATGGGCGTTTATTAGTCACAACATGGGATAAAATTGGAGGCGTGTATATACTTGATGGTTTATCTTCCAATGACTCTAGTAAATTAAAAGTCAAACGGATAGCTTCTGGTTTGGCTGAGCCTTTGGGTATTGAAGTTGTAAATGGCGAAATTTATGTTTTACAAAAACAAGAGTTAACAAAATTAATTGATTTGGATGATGACGAGATAATCGATGAATATCAAGTAGTTTGTAACAGTTGGGGTGTTTCTGCAGATTTTCATGAGTTTGCTTTTGGTTTGGTCTATAAAGAAGGCTATTTTTATGCTACGCTATCTATGGCCATGCGACTTAAGCCTGGAGAGAAACAATTGCCAGATCGAGGAAAAACGATAAAGATTTCTAAAAATGGAAGTTTCGAAGTGGTTAATTTCGGATTAAGAACCCCCAACGGGATTGGTTTAGGCCTTGAAAATGAAATTTTTATTACTGACAATCAAGGGCAATGGCTTCCTGCCAATAAACTAATACATTTAAAAAAGGGAGAATATCATGGCATGTTTTGGGGATGGTTAAGCAATGCTCCAGCACCTGAAATGTCTATGCCTGCTATATGGTTACCAGAACATGAAATAGGAAACTCACCTTCAGAACCCGTTCTAATTCACCAAGGCACATTTAAAGGTCAAATGCTACATGGAGATGTTACTTTTGGAGGAATCAATAGAGATTATTTAGAAAAAATTAATGGACAATATCAAGGAGCTGTTTTTCGATTTTCGCAAGGATTTGAAGCAGGTGTCAATCGTCTTCGATGGGGCCCCGACGGAAATTTATATGTCGGTGAAGTAGGTATGATGGGAGGGGGTTGGAGCTGGAACAATAGATTAAGTGGACTTCAGTGTATGAAATTTAATGGTAAACCTACTTTTGAAATGCTTTCCGTAAAAGCTAAACATGATGGTTTTGAAATTGAATTTACTCAGCCATTGAAGGATGATTTAACCTTAAATGAGACAGATCTTAATATTCAACAGTGGTGGTACTTACCAACCAAAAATTACGGTGGTCCCAAAATGGATTTAGTAAACCTGAGCCCAACTCAAATCACTATTTCAAAAGACAGAAAGAAAGTATATTTAAAATTGTCCAACATGAAACCAAAACATGTTATCTATTTTTGCTTATCAAATCAAATCAAAAACCAAAAAAATCAAAGCCTTTGGTCAGGAGAAGCTTGGTACACTTTAAATGCTATTCCAAAAGAAATTTAATATATGAATGACATAAAAAATATAGCCATTAATCGCCGCACATTTGTAAAATCTACTGGTTCTGCTATGATTTTGGGTGCTGCTGGAATCCCGATTGATTCAAGTACTAAAGTGAACGTAAATAAACCGATAAAGATTAGGCGAGTTGATTCTAATTTTGAAAGAGAACCTTTAAACCCATACCGATTTAAAGGAAGTGCAATTACAGATAGTTGGCAATCTGTTGCTCTGCTCGAAACAGAATCGGGTATCAAAAAAATTGGTTTGGCTACGCAAGGTGTATTGTGGTCTGATGCAAGAGTGGCGGCCTCTCATTCAGAAAGTGCAGGTAATTCTTTGATGTTTGCCATGACAGAGCACGCCTTGCAAATTATCAAGGGAACAGTATTTACTAATCCAATTGATCTGCTGGAACAAATTTTACCTGAAGTTTTAGCTTATGGCAAAAAAATTACTGGCATTTCAGACCTCCGCAAAACCTTCGCTCTAAATGCATTGGTTGCAGTAGATAATGCAGCTTGGTTGGTTTATGCCGCAGAAAATAACATCTATAATTTCAATACATTGATTCCCGATCAATATCGTAAAGGACTTTCTTACAAACATACAAAAGTAGCTAGTATTCCATCATTTAGTGTAGGCTCTAACCCACAACTAATTAAGGCTGCCGCTGAGAATGGCTATTTTATTATGAAACTAAAAACGGGTTCAGCTGGTACACAAAAAGAAATGTTAGAAAAAGACCTTGAATTTTTAACTCAAGTTCACAAAGCAATTGGACATTTTGAAACCCCTTACACCAAAAGTGGAAAGCTACCCTATTATTTTGACCCCAATGGTCGATATGAAGAAAAAGAAACGCTTTTGCGTTTCATAGACCGTGCAAATAAAATTGGGGCACTCGAACAAATTGCTCTTATTGAAGAGCCTTTGCCTGAAAGTAATGAAAGTTATGTGGGTAATTTAGGGGTTAGAATAGCTGCTGACGAAAGTGCCCATACGGTTGAAGAAACCGCCCGCCGAATTGAGCAAGGTTATTCTGCAATAGTGGTAAAATCAATTGCAAAGACACTTAGTATGACTTTGAAAATAATTGATTATGCCAATGAAAAAAATGTACCTTGCTTTTGTGCAGATCTCACAGTAAACCCTATTTTAGTAGATTGGAACAAAACAATTGCTGCTCGCTTACTACCATTTCCAGGTATGGAAATTGGTTTACAAGAAACAAATGGTCATCAATATTATAAACGTTGGGAAACTTTGATGACTTACCACCCCAAAGCAAATGCCTCTTGGATTAAGTCTCAAAATGGTGTATATAGAATAGATGACACATTTTATGATCAAAGCGGTGGCATTTTTGATAGCCCTCAACATTATATGGACTTATTTTCTAATTGAAAATGGAGATTTTATTGCAACTGGATTTTGAACGAGGAAAGCGGAAATATAAATCCAAAGATTGATATAAAAGATATTATAAAAGCTATGAAAATAGATTTAGAAACAATCAGAAGTTGTCAAAAAGTAGCTGAATTGTATTATTCAAGACCCCTTAATTTTAAACAAAAAAATATTTTAAAAATGAGTTTAAAAACAATAATACATTCCTATTTATTATGCTTTACCATTTCAGTAGCCAATGCTCAAATTAAACCCAACGTTATTATCATTTATTCCGATGACCAAGGGGCAATAGACCTCAATTGTTATGGTTCAAAGGATTTAGAAACGCCCAATATTGACCGTTTGGCAAAAAATGGAACGATGTTCACGCAGTTCTATGCTTCGCCCGTATGTTCACCTTCAAGAGCTTCATTGCTCACAGGACTAAATCCTCAAAGGGCAGGATTACCCAACAATGCCTCAGAAGCAAATAAAGCTGATGGATTGCCTAGTGATCGTTTTACGATGGCCGAACTTTTTAAAAGTGCAGGTTACAAAACTGCTCATATTGGCAAATGGCACTTAGGATATACGCCCGAAATGAGCCCAAATGCCCAAGGATTTGATCATTCATTTGGACATTTAGCTGGGTGCATTGATAACTATTCACACTTTTTTTATTGGAATGGCCCTAATAAGCACGACTTATATCGAAATGGGAAAGAGGTACATTATCCCGGTCAATTTTTCCCTGACTTGATGGTGAAAGAGGCCGGTCAGTTTATGAAAAAAGCAAATAAAAACCCTTTTTTCATGTATTTTGCTATAAATCTACCTCATTATCCTTACCAAGGTGACCCCAAATGGCTAGATTATTATCAGAAAAAAGGGCTCGCTTATCCGAGGGATTTATACGCAGCTTTTATGTCTTCCTTAGATGATAAAGTAGGTCAATTGCTCAAACAGGTTTCGAATCTTGGATTATCAGAAAATACCATTATCATTTTTCAATCAGACAATGGTTATTCTACCGAAGAACGAGCTCATTTTGGTGGAGGCAATGCTGGTATTTATAGAGGTGCAAAAGCCTGTCTTTTTGAAGGTGGAATTCGTGTACCATCAATTATTAGTTGGCCAGGCAAAATCCCGAAAGGACAAGTTAGAAATCAAATGGCTGTGAATACTGACTGGTTTCCAACTTTGGCAGAATATTGCAATTTCGAAATTAAGCAAAAAGATTTAGATGGAAAAAGTTTGGTCTCCGTAATAAAGGACTCAAAAACAGCGTCTCAGCATGAAGAAGGTTATTGTTGGGCGTTTAGAAAGTCGTGGGTGGCTCGAAAAGGTAAATGGAAATTACATGCAAATCCTGAAGACACCAGCAAAAAAGGAACATTGACAGAGGCGGACACCTTTTTTTTAGTAGATTTAGAAGCAGATCCAAGCGAAACCAAAAATCTAGCGACAACTCATCCAGAAATCGTGAAGGATTTAAAAAAACAATACCAAATGTGGGAACAAAAAAACAAGAAATAGTATAAAAAAACTTAAAATCTTGTGCTTTTCTTTGACAAAATCACGATTAATTACAAAATCAAGAATGTTGAAGGTGAGCTGCTGAGTGGCCTAATAAAGAGTACAATTCAGCAACTTATGAAATAAAATAATTTTAAAAAGAATCAGCCATAAATGAGATATATCCTTTTGACTTACTTAACTATTTCTTTGTTTTCATTACAAAGCAATGGTCAAGAAATGATACAAATACCGCACCAACGAACTATTGCGTGGGGGACAAAATCTGACTTGGCAAATCAGGTTTATGAATCTTTTGCCAGTAAAAAAATCAATTTCGAAAAGTTGAGCGAACGGGGTAATACCCCTAGAATTCTACTGGCAAAACTACTACTGAAACAAGACATTGAGATTGTAAACAAGGCAATCCAACAAATGGAAGTTCGTGGGGTTACAGGTACACATTGGGCATTGAATCCCAAAGGTGATTATGATTTTACTCTCATGCCCTTGACCACCATCCTGTTTTTGTTCGACAATCAACCGGATTTACTTTACCCCAAAACGAAAGAGCATTTGGTAAACACCTTACTCTCCGAAGAAGGTGGTAAATACCGACGAGCCACGCCACGTACTTTGGGTTTATTGGCCGATACCGAAAATCATATTTTGATGACTGAAGGTTCTCGTTATCTAAAAAATCGTTGGAAAATGCTTCACGGAACCTCTTCGCCCACCTATGACAATGTTGTAAATGGCATGGAAGTTAAGATTTTGGCGTATTTAAACCGTATGAAAACCAATGGTTTGTATGAATATAATTCTATTCCTTATATTGGTTACACTATCGCTGCATTGCTCAATTTAGAGGCTTTTGCTTCTGAAAAAGTAAGTGCTGAAGCCCGCAAAGTATTGGATTACATGAATTGGACTTATGCCTTGGGAACTTACAAATTAAGGCATTTCCCACCCATGCGTAGACGTTATGAAAAAGCTAAAATTCAAGAATTAACCACTGACTATCAGTCACTTTTTGTCAAAGCTTGGTTGAGTTATGCACCCATAGAGCCCTTTAATGCGGATATTTCAAACGCAGAGGTACACGCCTTGGTGGGTTCGTGCATGCCATATCGACCTGCAGATAAGGTTGTAGAAGTAATTTTTAACAAAGGAAATGGTTATTTCGTAAAATTAGGTCACGGCAAAAAATCTTGTCCAGAAATATTCACGGCGGGTCAGCACTTTTTGCTTTCAGCAGGCGGAGCCAATCAAGGTAAAAACTCACTGGTTATAGCACGACCAACCACACTTTTTCTAAATGATAATGCTCAAAAGCTACCCGAAACCTTTCATTTGAAAGGAAAAGAGGATGATTTTATGAAATGGAATAATACGGGTGTTTATAAAAACTTTGCCTGTGCTTCGGGAAAAGTATTTGTACCTGAAGCTTTTAAGCCTATTTTGGAAAGAAATAATTGGGCGATTTACTCTGGAAAAAACAATGTCAAAATCGTAGTTTACGATGCCGAAAATATAGGTTTGATGCTAATTTTTGAAGACATGAAAGCTGAAGAATTATTGGCAAATCTTGAAAAATTTAATCCGATTGATGAGAAATTAAAAACCCAATTTCAATTCTCAGATGGTCAAATCATCACTTACGATGTCAATGCCCCTCTACATAAATGGGTTATAAAAACTATTGATGGAAAATCGGTAGAAAGAGATTTTAGTAAATGGGCATTGATAAATTATGAATCTAGCATTTTAAAATAAAAGATTAATATGAAAAGAGTGAAAGGCATTTTCCTATTTTTAATTTTTATAAGCAGTCTTGCTTATGCCCAAGAAACAGTTTCTTGGAAAGTCAGCATTGAAGTTGCTCCAGAAATGAGACAATCTTTTATCAAAGGTGGAAGATTAATTTTACACGTAACCAAACAACATGAACGAGAACCACGCCTTCGTTCAGAAATTACCTTTGGTATAACTCCTCAAAATTGGGAGGCTAATTTGCCATTTATTTTTGACTCAAAAGCTGAAAATGTTTTAAATATTGGCTTGGATAAATTAAAACCAAATTCGTCGGAAAAGTATTATTTTCAGGTTGTTTATAAGCAAAATGTTGATGATGGTCTCGAAAATGTATCTGGAAATTTATATAGCAATATCGATTCTGTTTATTTTGCTAACACGCTGCAACTTAAATTAACATTAAACAAAATTATTCCTCAAACTCCCATTTTGAAGCATGATTTTGTTAAAACGGTTGAGTTAAAAAGTAAACTTCTTTCTGATTTTTCGGAAAGGCCTCGTTTTTTGAAGGCAGCCATTTTATTACCATCAAGTTATTTTGAAAATCCTGATAAAACCTACCCGATTTGTTACCGAGCGGCGGGTTTGAACGGGCGTTATTCTGCCATCAATGCTTTGATAAATAATAAAGATTTTACAGAGTGGTGGTTTACCAAAACAGCACCCCAAATCATCTATGTCTTTCTTGATTCGCAAGGCCCTTATGGTGATACCTATCAAGTTGACTCAGAAAACAATGGGCCTTGTGGCAAAGCTTTGACAGAAGAGTTAATTCCTGAAATTGAAAAACAATTTCGCTATAAACCCGAATCTAAAATGCGTTTCTTGACGGGTAATTCTACTGGAGGATGGGTGTCGTTGGGTTTACAAATTCTTTATCCCGATTTCTTTGATGGCACATGGTCTTACAGTCCTGACCCCGTTGATTTTGAGCATTATGGATTGATAAATATTTACGAAGATGAGTCCATTTTTTATAATCGTTATGGCTACTTACAACCTGGCCGAAGAACAATTTATGGCGAACCCACCCTATCAATGAAAGAATGGATTGCGGGTGAAAACCTCAATAGTCGAACAGGCAGCTACTTGGTTTCTGGCGGGCAATTTGGTGCCTATAATGCAGTTTTTGGTCCAAAAGGAAAAGATGGACTGCCCTCCTTGATGTTTGACCCAATCACTGGCAAAATTGACCACAGCATTGCAAAAAAATGGGAAAAATATGATTTGAAGAAGGTTTTAGAAAAAAATTGGTCAACACTTGGTCCTAAATTACAAGGAAAAATATGGATTTGGATGGGCGATATGGATGGACTATATTCAAATGTAGCTACGAGGTTTTTACAGAAATATTTAGATAAAACAGAAAATCCAAAATCTGACGCAAAGATTTCATTTACGGCAATGGCTGGACATGGACAAGAATGGAGCGATAGGGCAGTTTTGACTTTGATTGCCGAGAAAGTTGCTAAAAAATAAACCTGATTGAAACTACCAAAATGATTGAAAACGTAAAAAATTGTAGTTTAAAGCATCACCATGTCGTGACAATTATTAGATAAATGTAAAAGCTCAAAATATAAAGTTTATTGTAAAATATTAGTTTTTCATCAGCCATTATAAATTCCTAAAAATTATGAAAAAAACTATCCTTATTCTCGTGAGTTTCTGTTTTTTAATAGTAGGATTTACAGATAATGCCGTTGAAAAACAACAACCAAACATACTTTTTATTCCTATTGATGATTTACGCCCTGACTTTGAAACGTACGGAAATGCGGCAATAAAAACACCTAATATCACTCGAATAGCAAATAAAGGAGTAACTTTTACTAGAGCTTATTGTCAGCAGGCGGTATGTAACCCATCGAGGGCGAGCCTATTAACAGGCTTACGTCCGGATGATTTGCAGGTGTGGGATTTGCAAACACCTTTTCGTAAAAACAGACCAAACGTTATAACTATACCTCAATATTTCAAGCAAAATGGATACACAACCATAGGATTAGGTAAGGCTTTTCATAATATATTTCCAGACAGCCTTTCGTGGACAAAAGATGTTTACATAAAAAATTATCCGTTTGACCCCGATGCCATGTATTTCAGCGAGGAAAACTTGAAAATTATTGAAACAAAAAAACAAATATTTATCGCTGAAAATAATCAAACACGCATTGATAAATACGGAATTTGGTACATAAAAGCCAATGCAACCGAAAAGGCAACCGTTTCAGACGATGCCTATTACGATGGCGTACAAACCACCGAAGCCATCCGACAAATGCAACAATTGAAAGACAAAGGCAAACCATTTTTCCTATCTGTTGGCTATTACAAACCGCATTTGCCATTTAATGCACCAAAAAAATATTGGGCTTTATACGATAGAAATAAAATTCAACTATCTGATAATCAATATATACCAAAAGGAAGCCCTGTATTTGCCGTTCATGGTGACCAAGAATTACGCTCTTACGATGATTTCAAAGATTTACCTAAACCGACAGATGGTACACTTTCGAAAACTCGTCAGCGGGAATTGCTGCATGGCTACTACGCTTGCGTATCGTACATAGACGCACAAATTGGAAGACTTGTTGATGCTTTGGAGACTTTAGGTTTGGCAGAAAACACGGTTATAGTTTTGTGGGGTGACCACGGCTGGAAATTGGGAGAACACAACAGTTGGGCGAAGCAAAGCAATTATGAAATTGATACGCGTGTCCCCTTGATTGTTTCGGGCAAAGGTATCAAAGCTAAAGGTCAAAAATCGGCATCCTTGGTAGAATTTGTTGATGTTTTTCCATCATTATGTGAACTTTCAAGTTTGCCAATTCCTAAAAATTTAGCTGGTAAAAGTTTCTACTCTACACTTCAAAATTCCAAAAATAGAACGAAAGATGCTGCATTTAGTCAGTTTTTATTAGGAAGATTTCCAAAAAAACAAGTTTATGTTGATGAAAAAATGGGCTATGCGATACGCACAGATAAATATCGGTATGTTGAATGGTACAATTGGAAAAATGATAAGCGTGGTAAATATCTAAGCAATGAATTATTTGACCATATAAAAGACTCAAAAGAGAATGAAAATATTGCACAAAATACAAGTAATCAACTGATTATTAAAGATTTGAAAAAGAAATTATTAGAAACATTTAAAAATAGTCGTTAGTTAAAAATATTATATTCCAATATAAAAAAGTGGCATTTTAGATTTGAATCCAGTCAATTATGAAAGTAAATGATAAATTAAAAACGCTAAGTTTTTATGGATAAATACACCAACTCCTCTGATTCAAAAAGTTTTGGGCTTGGAAAAATGTAAAAACCAATAATCTTAACAGTAAGCATATAATCAATAAAATAATTATCAAAATGAATAGATTTGTTTTAATTCTCCTAATATCTTGTCTTTATCAAATAAGCCTTTTTGCACAAAAGCCACAGGTAATTTGGTTAGATGATTTGCCAATTAAGTCATTTTCGGAAGGAATTCCTTCAGTTTTGGCCAAAACAAATGCAGGTGGTGATTCTATTCGTATGAATGGAAAACTTTTTAAACATGGTATTGGTGTAAGTTCAACTAGTGTTTTGTCATTCTTCTTAGATGGCCATGCAACCGAATTTTCAGCAATAGTTGGCGTGGATGATAAAGGAGTGAAAGATTTACCACTCAAATTTTATGTAATTGGTGATAGAAAAGTTTTGTTTGAAAGTGGTGAAATGAATTTAGGTGATAAACCAAAAAACGTAAAAGTCAATTTGACAGGGATTAAACGTTTAGGGCTTTTGGTAACTATCGAAGAAAAAGGATTTAATAGGTCTTATTCAAATTGGGCAAATGCAAAATTTGAAATGAAAGATGATTTTATTCCTAAAAATACGCCTAATGTTGATGAAAAATATATTTTAACTCCTCCACCTGAAAAAAAACCTAAAATCAATTCACCAAAACTTTTTGGGGCAAGACCCAATAATCCTTTCCTATATACGATTGCTGCTACTGGCGAACGCCCGATGAGTTTTTTGGCAAAAAACCTACCACAAGGTCTTTCAGTTGATACAAAAACTGGGCTAATTATTGGAAAAGTGGCTAAAAAAGGCACTTATTTAAGTGAAACAACGGCTAAAAATGCCTTCGGTGAGGCCACAAAAGAATTAAAAATTATCATCGGCGATACCATAGCACTCACTCCCCCAATAGGGTGGAATGGGTGGAATTCTTGGGCAAGAAACATTGACCGAGAAAAAGTAATAGCCTCAGCCGATGCTTTTGTAAAGATGGGACTCAACCAACATGGTTGGACATATATCAACATTGATGATGCTTGGCAAGGCCAACGAGGAGGAAATTTTAATGCTATTCAGCCCAACGAGAAGTTTCCAAATTTTAAGGAAATGGCAGATTATATTCATGGTTTGGGTTTAAAACTTGGGGTTTATTCTACGCCAATGATCACAAGTTATGCAGGATACATAGGCGGTACATCAGATTTTGCCGACGGAAAAATAACAGATTACATTAAGAAAAATAAGCGAGACTTTCGCTATGTTGGAAAATATCGTTTTGAAGAAAACGATGCCAAACAAATGGCTGAATGGGGAGTAGATTATCTAAAATACGATTGGAGAATCGAAGTAGCATCGACCGAAAGGATGTCATCAGCCCTAAAAAATTCAGGTCGAGATATTGTTTACAGTATTTCAAATTCTGCCCCATTTGCAAATGTGAAAGATTGGGTAAGATTGACAAATACTTACCGCACAGGCCCAGATATTCGTGATTCTTGGCTAAGTCTTTATGTTTCGGCTTTTACACTTGACAAATGGAGTCCTTACGGTGGACATGGGCATTGGCTTGACCCTGATATGATGATTTTAGGAAATGTTACGACTGGCTCTGAACTTCATCCTACCCGCCTAACCCCCGACGAGCAGTATAGTCATGTAAGTCTATTTAGCTTACTATCAGCACCTTTGCTGATTGGTTGCCCGATTGAACAATTAGATGCTTTTACCCTCAACTTATTGACAAATGACGAAGTAAT
>Ga0209189_1002242_pt1 | contig 13725 bp, 12 predicted proteins | sample C_130820_EF_Meta_FD_187308 | JGI IMG/M metagenome (GOLD analysis project Ga0209189, IMG submission 187308) | Freshwater microbial communities from Lake Croche, Canada to study carbon cycling - C_130820_EF_MetaG (SPAdes) (version 3) | ecosystem: Environmental > Aquatic > Freshwater > Lake... | reverse complement strand
CCGAATGATTCCAGACGAAAATAGCATGCCCGTTTTTACCGCACCCACCGGAAATGCCTCAAAGACCAACTCGATCTGCTCCGCCACCATCCCGGGGGCAACCGCAGCAATTCTCGAAACCCTTCCCGGATGCTCCGCTACGACACAGGTCAAAGCCGAGGTTCCATACACCCCCAACCGCGTAAAAGTTTTAAGATCCGCCTGGACTCCTGCTCCGCCAGAGTTGTCCGATCCGGCAATGGTCAGCGCAACCGGAACTTTGCGAATCATCACGGGGAAGGCCCGACTTCCGGTGGGCCTTTTTAAATATGAATCGCGTGCCCGACCGCCGCTTCGGTCGCTTCCTTAATCATCTCGGTCAAAGTCGGATGCGCGTGAATCGTGCCAGCAATCTCGTCCGCCGTGGCCTCCAGCGTCATTCCTAGGCCCACCTCCCCAATCAGTTCAGTCGCCTCTGCTCCGATGATATGCGCCCCAAGAATTTCCCCGTGCGGTTCTCCGATGAGAATCTTTACCATTCCTTCCGAATCGCCGCTGGCCACCGCCCGACCACTCGCCCGATATGGGAACCGGCCGACCTTGAACTTCAGCTTCTTCTCCTTCGCCGCAGCTTCCGTCAGTCCGATGCTGGCCACCTGCGGTTGGCAGTAGGTGCAACCAGGGAAAACTCCGACCTTCTTGGGTTGATACTTCGCATCAAAAATTCCATTCACCGCCTCGATCGCCTCAAACGATGCGACGTGAGCCAGCCAAGGCGGTCCGATGATATCCCCAGCCGCAAATACTCCCGCCATCGAACTCTTGTATCTTCCATTCACCTTCACATAGCCCCGGTCTAGATCCAACTTCACTCCCGCCTCCAGCGCACCGTCCAAATTTGCCTGAACCCCGACCGCACAGAGCAACGCATCTGCTTCGATCGTCTTGGCGTTTTTACCCGACAACTTCACCTTCACCCCGGAGGCCGAAGCCGTGACGCTTTCCATGGAAGTTTCAGTCAGAATTTCGATCCCCTGCTTGGCCAGGTTCTTGCCCAACATGTCGGAGATTTCCTCATCCTCGATCGGCAAAACCCGCGGCTTCATCTCGACGAGAGTCACTTTGGTTCCAAACGAATTCAGGAAATAAGCGAACTCCACTCCGATCGCCCCCGCCCCGAGAATGATGATGCTCTTGGGCTGTTTTTTTATCTCCAGCGCCTCGCGACTCGTCATCACCACCTTGCCGTCCACCTTCATCCCGGGCAGAACCCGTGGCAGGCATCCGGTCGCCAACATGACATTCGTTGCCTCAATCACCTGACTCTTCCCGTCGGCCGTCTTGACCTTGATCTTGCGGTCAGCCCCCAACTTTCCTTCCCCAACCAAATAATCCACTTTCTTAGCCTTCAGCAAAAACTCGACTCCCTTCGCAATCCGGTCGGAAACATTCCGGCTTCTTCCGATCACTTTGGAAAAATCAAAGGAAACCTTCCCCGTGGTGATCCCGTACTCCTCGGCGTGCAAAATGTGCTGATAAACCTCGGCATTCTTAAGAAGCGACTTGGAGGGAATACATCCCCAGTTCAGGCATGTTCCACCCGCTCGTTCCTTCTCGATGACGATAACCTTCTTGCCCAGTTGAGCCGCTCGGATCGCGCCGACGTACCCGGCCGGGCCTCCACCTAAAACTGCAAGATCATAGGTCGCCATAAATTCCCCTTACATCAAAAGAACGCCGGGACTCTCCAACACTTCCACCAGCGACTTGAGAAACTCCCCAGCCATCAGGCCATCCACCACCCGATGATCGGCCGAAACGGTCAGACTCATTCTTTCGCCCGGTACAATCGCCCCGTTCGAAGCTACCACCGGCTTTTTGACTGCTGCCCCCACAGCCAAAATCGCTGCCTGGGGAGGATTCAAAATTGCCGAAAATCTCTCCACTCCAATCATACCGAGGTTACTTACGGTAAAGGTTCCGCCCGTGTAGTCCTCAGGCTGCAACTTTCCGGCCTTCGCCTTCGCTCCGAGATCCTTGGCTTCCCGGGCGATCGTCCGGAAATCCTTAGCATGGGCATTACGGATCACCGGTGTGATCAACCCGTCAGGTAAAGCCACGGCAAAAGCCAGATGCACCGCCCCATGTTGCCGGATAGAAGACCCCTCCCACGAGCAGTTCACCCCCGGAACTCTCCGTAGTGCCTCCACCGCGGCCTTCAAAACAAAATCGTTCACGCTCAGCTTCAGTTTTTCGCCCGCCATTTCGAGCGCGGCATTCGCCGAAGCCCGCAACTTGGCCAACGGAGATGCATCCACCTCCCGTTCGACATAGAAATGAGGAGCCGTGGTCTTGCTCTCGACCAAACGACGGGCGATCGCCGCCCGCATCTGGGAAACCGGACGAACCCCGTCCTGTGCAATCGGCTTCCCGCCAAAAATTCCAATGGAAACACGCCCCGCACCACCGCCGGCTCCTTCCACGTCCCGACGAACGATTCTTCCCCCGGGCCCTGTTCCAGCAACCCGGGTCACATCCACCCCCTTCTCCGCAGCCACCTTCTTGGCCAACGGGGAAATCTTCACCCGCCCCATATTCATGGGTGCCACGGCAGGAACTGCAACAGCCACGGGAGCCGGGGCACTGCTCGTCGCAGTCTTGGTGGCTGATGCGGCAGAGGCCAGGGGAGCCGGAGAACTGAAAGAGTCCACCTTTTCTCCAGGCTCTCCGACGATGGCGATTCGTCCGTTGATCGCCACTTTGGAACCTTCGGGAGCGGAAATCTGTAAAATCGTCCCCTTGTCGTACGCCTCGAGATCCATCGTTGCTTTGTCGGTCTCGACCTCGGCGATCACTTCACCGGGCTTGATGGTATCACCGACCTTTTTATGCCACTTGGCCAGTACGCCCTCGGTCATCGAGGGACTCAACGCAGGCATGGTGATCTCTTTGGCCATAAGGATATTTGAAAGAGTGGAGTATGCCTTCCCGATTTGAAATCGTCGAGTGTGTTGTCACACCTCAGCTTCTTGAGAGGAACGTTTTTTTAGTATCGCAGGACTTCCCTCAACGCGGCGGCGATCCGGACGGCCGTCGGCCGATGGGCCGCCCATAAATTGGGATGGTAGGGAATCGGCGTGTCCTTCGCATTCAACCTCTGCGGAGGGGCGTCCAGCAGTTCAAACCCCTCGGAAGCCACCCTCGCCACGACTTCCGCCGAAGCCCCACCCCAAGGCCACGATTCTCCGACCGCCAGCAATCGTCCGGTGCGTGCCACACTCGCCAAAATCGTGTCCGTATCGAGAGGCTTCACCGTCCGCAGATCCACCACTTCAATCTCATGGCCCTCTCCCGCCAGTTCTTCCGCCGCTGCCAAGGCCTCGTGCACCATCGCGCTATAGGCCACACAGGTCACATCCCGACCTGGTCGCGCGACGTGCGCACGGAATGCCGGCCCTGCCTCGGAAGGTAGAGCCTCCGCCTTGAGGTGGTAATACAGCAGTTTGTGCTCACAAAAGACCACGGGATCTTCCATGCCAATCGCTTCGAGCAGCATACTGTAGGCGTCCTCCACCGTGGCGGGCGTCATCACCACCAAACCCGGATAGTGCGAGTAAATCGTTTCCATCGATTGGCTGTGAAACGGTCCGCTCCCGGGAGTTCCGCCGGAGGGCAATCGCAACACCATCGGGCAGGGCCGCCCCGTCCGCCAATACGTCGTGGCCGCATGATTCAGCATCTGGTTCAGACCCACGGTGGAAAAATCCGCAAACTGCATCTCGACCACCGGCTTCATTCCCTCCATCGCTGCCCCGACCGCCAAGCCCACCATGGCATCCTCGGAGATGGGCGAATCAATCACCCTGCCCGGATATTTTTCGGCCAGATTTTTGGTCGCCTTGAACGCCCCGCCGAACTTCCCGACATCCTGTCCATAAATGAAAACACTCGGATCATCCTGCAACGCCTTCTCCTGAGCAGCCCGGATCGCATCCAGATAGGTGATGCTCATTCCTCGACCCACGCCTCCGCAGCCCCCTGGGTCCGGGTGGCTCGCCAATCCTCCTCGAACGGATCAGGCACCGGTTCCTCCGACGCCTTCTTCACCGCCTCCTCCACTTCCTGATGGGCTGCCTCCTTCCACTTCTCCCAGTCTTTTCCCATTCCGCGATCTTGCGTCATTTTCTCCATCACGCTCAGGCAGTCCCTGCCCCTCTCGGAATTTTTCAGGTCTTTTTCGACATACAACCCATCATCATGTTCCCCGTGACCGCAGAGCCGCAACAACCTCCCGACGACCAACTGCGGACCAGATCCCTCCCTGGCCTTTTGCACCGCCCGGCCAAGAACATCCAGACAAGCCTCCGGATCGGTTCCGTCCACTCCTTCACCTTCGATCCCATAACCTTTCGCCCGGTCGAGAAGATCAGCACAGGCAAACTGCCGGTCCTTGGGGGTCGAATAGGCATAGGCATTGTCGGCCACAACCACCACCAGCGGTAATTTCTCGACCGCAGCCACATTGAGCCCTTCGTGAAAGGATCCGGTGGAAGTCGCACCGTCCCCGAGACAGGTCAGTCCCACGCTGCCTTTCTCTTTTTTCATTCTTTTGGCCAACAGAACCCCCGCCGTGGCGGAAACCATTGCACCCAGGTGACTGATCATCGGCAGAATCCCGCGGGCAAGATCCCCCCGGTGAATATTCCCATCCCGCCCCTTCATCGGCCCCAGCCGCGACCCCAGATAAGTCCGCATCACATCGATCAAGGGTTCCCCAAAGGCAAGTCGTCCCGCCATGTCACGGATTAAAGGAGCAAAAACATCCCCCTTCCGTAAAGCTACCCCGCCAGCCGCACTCAAAGCCTCCTGCCCCCGGCCCAGATAGACGCCTCCCACAATCCGTCCCGCGCGATAAAGACTCGCCAGTTTATCTTCGGCAAAACGGGCACGAAGCATGGCCCTGCCGAAATTTTCCCAAGAATCATGAGGGGAGTCTGAAGTAGCCAGCTTCACCGCCCCAGCTGTACGGGTGGCCATGGCCTTAAATTACCCGCTTCCTTTCTTTCGCCAAGCTTACGACCCTTTAAATCGCCCAATTCGCGTACATCTTTTCCATCGCCCGCCGCAATCCAGCCGCCGTCCGGGGTTCTGAAAAAACCCCCTGATACATCGGCAATCTCTCAAGCAAACGCACAAGTCTCCGGGCCAGGGATTCCATCATCTGTTCCTGAAACCTGCCCTTCACTCCCTGCCCACCGACCAACATCGACTTGACCTGGATTGCTGGAACCAGCAGGGCTACCACATTGCGCTCCGCCACCGCCGTGGCCGAACGACGTCGGCCGGTCAAAATCGAAAGTTCCCCCAGAATCTCCCCCGGCCCCAAACTCGCTAAAAGCAAGGGATCCCGCCCCCGAATCCTCTTCTCCACCCTTACCTTTCCGGATAAAATCACAAAAAGTTCACGTGCTGATCCCCCTTCCAAAACCATGACCTCTCCTTTTTTAAAAATCTTTTTTCTGGCTCCCGGAAAGATCCGAATCCAAGCGGCGGGCTTCATTTTCATGCCCTAATTTCTAGACGAGTTTCCGGTGTTCCACCAGTCTCCACGATGATCTCTTCCTCCCCCGGCACCCGCGAGCGCAGCCTGCAACATGCCCTCCTCTTTTGCCTCCTCGATCTTTGCCTCATGGGAACAGCCGCCTACTTTTCAAGCTCGGTCACGATTCTAGGGGATGTCCTGAAGGAGTTTACCGACTTTCTCTCTGTTCTGGCCGCCGTCCTCACCATCCGCGCCGTCCGTCGCTCCCCCGACCATCAGTTCACCTACGGGATCGGAAAACTGGAAAATCTGGCCAGCCTCACGATCGGCGTGGCCATGCTTGCTTCCTCTCTCTTCATCACCTGGAGGGCAACCCATCATTTGCATGAACCAAGAGTGGCGCTTGGAACCCTTCCCGGAATTTTGATTTTTGCACTTTATAGCATCATTGGTTACGGAATCTGTTTCCGGACCCGCCGCCTGGCCCGGGAACAGGCCTCCATCATCATGGAATCCCAGGCTCGCCTTTGGTTTTCCAAGGCGAGCTTCGATGCCGTCATGGGCTCCGCCCTCTTGGTGGCCTACTTTTTCCAAACGGAATCATGGAGTTGGTATCTCGATCCTCTTGCCTCTTTGCTCGGGGTGCTTTTCATGCTCCATGCCGCTTGGGCCATGGCCTCCTCTTCCGTCGTGGATCTGCTCGACGCCACCGTGGAGGAAACAACCCAACTCCGCATCCTGCGCCAACTCGTTCAACGTTTGGACGACTACGAACGGTTGCACAAAATCCGCACCCGCCGGTCCGGCCCCCATGTCTACGTGGAAATCTTTCTCGAGTTTGATCCCCTTCTTTTGATGGGAGAGGTGCAAAGGCGGATCGATGCGATCCGAGGAGCTTTGGAAGGGGCAGTTCCCGGCTCGGATGTCTCGATCCGGCCCACGACGACTCCGCCGGCCTAAAAGTTATTTCTTCCGGGTCTTGGCCTTGGCCCGACCCCGCGTGAGCCATCCGGATTCGAAATAATCTCGTAAACCGTCCTCGAGACTGTACTTGGGCCGTATTCCCAAATCCCGTTGGGTTGCCGACATGTCCGCCTCTGTATGGGGCTGGTAAAAGGGATAAGGACAAGGGAAATACTCCGGCTTGAATTTCGTCCCCAGCACCCCGTTCAATCCCTCCACCATTTCATTAAAACTTCTCGGTTCTCCCGACCCCGCATTCCAAACCCCCGTTTTTCCCGATTTCATCGCCGCCACGGTCATGGAGACGATGTCTTTGACGTAAACAAAATCCCGCTTCTGCTCGCCGTTCTTGAAAATTCTCGGACGTTTTCCCAAGAGCATCTGCCCGGCCAGATGCCAAGCCATGCTAGCCGGCACCCCTTTGTGCCCCTCACGGGGTCCGTACACGTTAAAATACCGGAGCCCGGCAATCTTCCATGAGGGTTCTTCTTCCCGAATCTTCCGGGCCAGATTCTCCAATTGAACTTTTGAAAAGGCATACGCGTTCGCCGGCGCCAAAGGATCTCCGATCCGGTTTACCCCTGCCCGGATCCCATAGGTTGCGGCGCTGGAGGCATACACAATCGGAGTCTTTTCCGGGCGGAGATATTCGAGCAACCGACGGAATCCCTCGACATTGTCATGCGTCTGGATTTTTTGATCCTGCAGTGTGGTGTCCGTGATCGAGGCCAGATGAAACATCGCATCCGGCCTTCTTCCGCGAAATTCCGCATCCCAATCCAACCGGGAAATGTCAGCCGCCACAAAATCCCCCCGATACCCCTCGAGGTTGGGAAAGGATCCGCTTCGGAAATCATCCAAAACAGTAAGCGAGGCTTCCGGGAACTCCTCTTGGAGCCGTAAAACAAGATTGGAGCCGATAAAACCGCCCCCTCCCGTAATCCAGATATGTTTCATAGTTTTTAATGTTATATAGATAAAAAGTATTCCCAAACAGAAAATTCGTGTTTACATATATTCCGGAAACCGAAAATACTCTTCCCCATGACACTACCCATGATCAACTTAAGAAAGCCGCAAGAGACAAATCGTCTCCTAGCGCTCCTTGGCTTGGTCATGATTTTCCCATGCTTGAGCACAGGTTGGTCAGGTGCCACGATCAACGACTCCGGCGCCCAAACCCCAGTTTCCGATTCTTCCCGCCTCTTTGGTGAGGATGTCGTCAGCCTCTCGGCCGAAACAGCCGGCCTCTTTTCCATCAACAACTCGAACAATTATCGGTATCTCCCCCAACTCATCACCGTGGGCTGGCAGCTAGACCAAATCGGAAATGAAGGCTGGAACCGCGGCAATACTGAATTCCTCTTCAGTGGCATGTACGCCCCCGTAATCCATGGTCCCAATCCCTGGTTCACCGGAGGCCTCTTCGGACCGCGCTACAACTTCATCCAGGAAGGATGGCCCGTTGTCCCTTACCTCGAATCTAGGGTCGGTTTCATGTTCACGAATGCCACCGGCGCCCCCAATTCCCAAGGACAAGACTTCTGCTTCAGCTTCACGATCGGAACCGGAGTGAGAATCCCGGTCATGGATCAACTTTCGGTCAATCTCGGCATCCTTTATCAACACATTTCCAACGGTGGCCTCTCCGAGCCAGACAATGAAAATGTCGGACTCGACTCCATCGGGCCCACCCTCTCGGTCACCTGGGCATTTTAATCCCTCGATTGCCCGCTCCAGTTGGGCAACCTGCCCCCTCGAAGACACTTCGCAAAGCAGACTGTTTTTCCCAACTTATCAACATATCACATAGGAATGCCGAAATCTCTGTTGGTTAGATAGATAATATTCATTAAATTACTTGGATTATTGGTTTTCTTACAACTTATCCACATATAGGATTTACCCCCTTCCATGCTCGAAACACGTGATCTCCATAAATCGTATGAAGCTGGCGAAGCCCGTGTAGATGCCCTGCGTGGCATCACCCTGAAAATTCTCCCCGGCGAAATCGTCGCCATCACGGGACCCAGCGGTTGCGGGAAAAGCACTCTCCTCCATATCCTTGGCGCGCTCGACACCCCGACCTCAGGCCAAGCTTACCTAGAAGGCCACCCCCTCCACTCTCTCAGCGACGACAAACTCACCGCACTCCGACGCCTCAAAATCGGTTTCGTTTTCCAATTCTTTCACCTCCTCCCCACACTCACGGTCGAAGAAAACGTTCTCCTTCCCCTTCTCCTATCCGGCCGGGTCAACGCCCCGGCCCGGACTCGAGCCCGTGAACTCCTCGCCACTGTCGGCCTCACTGATCGTTCACACCATCGTCCTCATCAGCTCTCGGGAGGCCAACTCCAACGAGCCGCCTTGGCCCGAGCCCTCATCCACCAACCTTCGATCCTTCTCGCCGACGAACCCACGGGCAACTTGGATTCTACCTCCAGCACAACGGTGATCGATCTGATCACCCGCCTCGCCCGCCAGGAAAAAACCACCGTGGTCCTCGTGACCCACAGTGAAGAAATTGCCCGGACCGCCGATCGCCGGATCGCTCTGGTCGATGGCCGTATTCAGTCCTGATCTTGAACTGGTTCCCCACCCTCCGCGTCTTCCTTTCCCACGGGGGCCGTGATTTTTTCCGCCATAAAACCCTTTCCCTTCTTAACCTCCTCGCCCTCGCCGTCGGTGTCGCCGCCATCGTTGCGATTCAAAGCGTCAACGAAACTGCCCTCCGCTCATTCCGCGCCTCCCTCGACCTCGTCGCCGGCCGACCCGATTTCACCATCGAAGGCCAAGGCTTCCGCCTCCCCGAAAAACTTATCCTTCTTCTCCGGAACGACCCCGCCGTCCGGGAAGTCACCCCAACGATCCAACTCGTCGCCTCCTTGCCGGATCATCCCGGTGAATTCCTTCACCTCGTGGGCGTGGATCCGTTTTCCAATCAGGAACTCGTAACCTACCGCCTCGAGGACGCCCTCCGCTCCCCCACCGACGCCATCGCCTTTGTCTCGGAACCGGACACGATTGCCCTGACCCGACCTCTTGCCGACCGCCTTCACATTCGTCCGGGAGATACACTCCGGGCCGTTTCCGCCGGCCATCAAGCCAAACTTCGTGTCCGTTTCATGCTCGAACCCTCTCCCGATCTGCTGGGAGCCGACGATCACTTGGCCATCGCGGATATCGCCACCGTCCAGTCGTCTTTCGGTTTGGGGGGCCAGATTGACCGCATTGAGGCCCTTCTACGACCGGATGCTTCGGGAAAAATTACCGCGGTCCGCTCCTCCCTGCTCGACCGCCTCGCCCCAAACCTCCCCGCTCACGCCCGGGCCGGTTCCCCCGAACGCAGGGGGCAGGAGGTGGAAAAAATGCTCGGCGCATTCCAACTCAACCTCACCGCTCTTTCCTTGATCGCCTTGGTCGTCGGCATGTTTCTCGTCACCAATACCGTCGCCGCCAATGTCGCCCGTCGACGCGCCGAACTCGGCCTCCTCCGATCTCTCGGGCTGGAACGCCGTTCCGTCATCATTCTCATCGTCGGCGAATCCCTCCTCCTGGCCCTGCTGGGCGCCGGCTTGGGAATTTTTCTGGGTCTCCAAGTCGCACGCATCCTTCTGCAATCCGTCTCCTCCACAGTCACCTCCCACTACGTTCTGCTCTCCATGAAGGAAATCATCGTCAATCCATGGAGTCTTGTGGGCGCCGGACTCACCGGTCTTCTTGCCGCTGGACTGGCCTCCTGGTGGCCCGCACGGGAAGCCTCCCTCGTTTCGCCTATTGATGCTCTGCAACCCGGTAACTCCGCGGATCGGGCCTCCTCTCCACAATCCCCTTTCATTCGTGCCTCCCTTCTCTGTTTGTTCTTCACTCTGCTCTTTTCCGTCACCGCCCTTTACGCCCGGATTCCAAGAACCGGTTTTCTTGCCGCCCTCAGTATTCTTCTCGCCGCCGCTTTTCTTGCCCCGGTTTTCGGCCGACTCCTCGGAGGGCTTCCCTCCTTCCCCAACGCCTCGGGTAAACTGGCGCACTCCGCATTTCTTCGCGGTCTCCACCGCCATGGCTTGGCCGCCGCCGCCCTCTCCGTCGCCGTCGCCATGGCCATCGGAGTCACGATCATGGTCCACAGCTTTCGTGCAACCGTCGACCAGTGGATCGGCGAAAGTATCAAGGCCGACCTCTTTATCGCTCCCTCGACCAACCTGATCGCCGGCGCACTCGAACCCCTCGATCCTCAAGCCGAAACCCTTGCCCTCGCCACCCCCGGAGTTCGCGCCGTCGGCACCTACCGGGAAATCCGCCTCTTCCTCGATGGCACCCCGGCCAAACTCGCCGCCTGCCGACTGGAAATTCTTCGTACCTACAACCCCCTGACGTTTCTTTCCACCCTGCCCGGCGATCCCTACGAACTCTGCCAAAAGGGAGACTATGCCATCATCTCGGAAAACTTCGCCCGCCGGCGCCAACTCAAACCCGGAGATACCGTCTCCCTTCCCACCCCAACAGGAACTCATCCGCTCCAAGTCGCCGCCGTCTTCCGAGACTACACTTCCGAATCCGGCCTCCTCCTTCTGGACCGCTCGACCTACCGCCGACTCACCCAAGACCAGAGCCTGACGAGCTTGGCCATCCATCTCGAGCCCGGCATCTCGCCGAAAACCGTCGGGGACTCCCTCCGGGAACAGCTCCGACCTCGGGGCGAATTCCTAGTCTACTCGCAGGCCGGCCTCCGGGACGAAGCCCTCCGTATTTTTGACCGCTCGTTTGCCGTCACCGCCCTCCTCCGTACCCTCGCCATTGCGGTTGCTGCCCTCGGCGTAACCCTCTCCCTCACCGCCCTCGGTGTGGAACGCACCCGTGAAATCGGAATCCTCCGGGCGACGGGGGCTTCGCGAAATCAGATTCTCCGAACGATCATGATCGAGGCGGGCTATCTCGGTGCCACGGGAATTTTGATCGGGCTCGTCACCGGCTTTGCTGTTGCCCTCATCTTGATGCAGGTCATCAACCGCGCTTTCTTCGGCTGGACCATCGACTGGCATACTCCCTACCCATCCTTGGTCGGAATCATTCTCGGGATGATGCTCGCATGTCTGCTTGCCTCCCTTCCCCCCGCATGGCGTGCCTCCCGACTCTCCCCTGCCGAAGCCCTCCGCTCAGAATGAAAAAAATCCTCTCCATACTCCTTCTCTCTTTTGCCGCCTCAGGCCTCCATGCGACCGATCCTTGGGCCCGAGCCCTTGCCCCCTGGTCCTGGTCCTTTCCCCGCGACCACGGCTCACACCCCGAATTCAAAACCGAATGGTGGTACCTCACGGGAAACCTCGAGGATGAAAAAGGAAACCCCTATGGCTACGAACTCACCTTCTTTCGACATGGTCTCCAGCCCGTCGCCACCCAAACGAATTCCGTCTGGGCGGTGCGCGATATCTTTTTTGGCCATCTCGCCGTCACCGATGTCCGTTCCGGGAAATTTCTTTTTGCCGAAAAAATCACCCGGGGTGCCTTGGGAGAAGTTGTAATTTCCCAAAAAGACATGCAGGTCCAACTCGCCGGCTGGACGCTTCAGAGAAAACCTGATCCAACCCTTACCATGTCCGCCTCGGATCCCACCACGGGAATCGGACTCGATCTTTTGGCCACCCCCCTTAAACCTCTTACCCTCCAAGGCGAGAAAGGCCTAAGCCGAAAATCCGCCACACCCGGCAATGCCAGCCACTACTACTCGTTCACACGCCTCCAAACCACAGGACAACTCGAACTCGCCGGAAAAAAGATCCCTGTCAAGGGACTCTCCTGGTTCGATCACGAATTCTCCACCTCTGCCCTCGCCGAGGATCAAGAAGGCTGGGACTGGTTTTGCCTCCAGTTCGATTCGGGCGACGAACTGATGCTTTACAGGATGCGCAACCCGGGGAACCGAACCGATCCCGCCTCGTCCGGAACCTGGATCCCTGCCCACGGCCCGTCCATTCCCCTCAAGTCATCCGACTTCACGATTGTCCCTCTCGATGAATGGAAAACAGCCAGCGGAGCCACCTACCCTTCCGGTTGGAAAATCTCGGTTCCCTCCCTTCAGCTTTCGGGAGAGGTCCAACCCCTCCTTCTGGATCAGGAGTTGAGACTCAAACGAACCGGCAACATCCGCTACTGGGAAGGAGCCTGCCGCTTCGCCGGAACCCATCAGGGAAAACCTCTCTCCGGCCGTGGCTACACCGAACTCACCGGTTATGCCTCCCCCATCGGCCAGGGAATGAAGGAATAGGACTATTTAACAAGGACCAACCAAACCAGCCCCAGAGCAATCCGGTACCATCCAAACGGATTGAAAGTTTTCGTCCGTACATACCCCAGCAACCACCGGACCACGAAATAGGCCGTTATGGCCGAAACTGCAAAGCCTAACCCCAGATGGGTCCACTCTCCTTGAGGAGGAATCCCCTCTGCCTTGAGTTGCCGAAAAAAACTCAGCCCGCACGCCGCCAGCAAAGTGGGAACTCCCAACAGAAAAGAAAAGTCCGCCGCCGCCGACCTCGATAACCCCCCAAACATCCCCGCCAAAATCGTCACCCCGGAACGGGAAGTACCTGGAAACACCGCCGCCAGCATCTGCGAAGCTCCCACCGCCAACGCCGTTCCCCATCCTGGATTTTCATGGCCCTGATGCCGCTTCAGCCATGCTTCCGCCCCAAGGATCAATCCTCCCCCCACCATCAAAGTCCAGGCGATCACTCTAGGATCCTCCGGAAGCTTCAGCCCCATCTTGGCCGCCACCAATCCCAACGCCGCCGTCAAAAAAAAGGCCGCTCCCAATTTCATCAGATAACTTTTCCCCACTACCCCCATCTCCCCCATGACCATGGCTCTCAACCTCGGGGCGTAGATCAACAGAACCGCTAAAAGAGCCCCGGATTGAATCCCCACATTAAAAAGTTCGGTCCGATTCACCCCAAACCAGTGTTCCACCAACAAAAGATGACCCGTAGAGGAAATGGGCAAAAATTCGGTTACCCCTTCGACTACCCCCAACAAAATCGTCATCATCCATTCGTTCATTTCCCCTTTGTATCAGCTATTTCCATAAGCAAAAGGGATGAAAATAAGAAGTTGGCATGCCCCCCAAGAGGGAGTAGATTAATAACTTGGTCAAGGTTAGATGATACGAGTTCAGGCGAGGAAACAGATACAGTCCGGTAGGTTCCAACCCACCTTGTGGCCCGTTGTTCGGGCTCACGCCGAGCAAC
>Ga0209189_1002241_pt1 | contig 13747 bp, 14 predicted proteins | sample C_130820_EF_Meta_FD_187308 | JGI IMG/M metagenome (GOLD analysis project Ga0209189, IMG submission 187308) | Freshwater microbial communities from Lake Croche, Canada to study carbon cycling - C_130820_EF_MetaG (SPAdes) (version 3) | ecosystem: Environmental > Aquatic > Freshwater > Lake... | reverse complement strand
TAAGCCATCTGTGTTGTTCATGACCGCCCACTCTCCTAAACTCACCCCCATGAAGCCAGTCTATGACCCGCTCCGTCACTTCTCAAAAACCACCACTTCACAATGCCGCGCAGCGGCTTAGTTCAACCAATCGGACCAGCCAACCTCGCTGCGCTCGGCGGCTGTCCTTAAGCGTTAGGCAGAAAATATGCCTTGCTGCGATGAGCAATATGTTGTATTGCTCGTTTACGTATGAACGAAATCTCCTTCGAATGGGGATTCCAGCAAGGCGGCATCGAATGCCAAAAAGCATGGAGTTTCCTTCGAGGAGGCTAGAACAGTATTCTACGACGAGCATGCTCTTTTGATACCTGATCCTGATCATTCAACCACTGAAGACAGATTCATCATCATGGGGCTCAGTTCCGCATTGCGGGTCCTCGTCATTGTTCACTGTTTTCGCAAAAGCGGTTCATCGATCAGAGTGATTTCGGCACGACGGGCCGGAACCAAAGAACAATAACCTTACTGGGAGAACAAAAAATGAGAAAAGAATATGATTTTTCCGCAGCAAAGCGGAATCCCTATGCGAAGCGCTTGAAGAAGGCTGTCACAATTCGGCTCGAACCCGATGTGATCGATTACTTCAAGGCGCTTTCAACCGATACCCGGATTCCATACCAAAATCTCATCAATCTCTATTTGCTCGACTGCGCCAAGGAACAGCGTCGCCTTGCATTGACCTGGAAAAAATAATGCTGACAGGCAGATAGACCTACTCCCTATGCATTAGGCACTTCTGTCATTCCTGCCGCTTCCACTTCGCAGGCAGGAGTCATGCCAGAAGCAAGTAGGGATAGGTCATACCAAAAGCAGCTCGCTTTTGGATTTTGGGAGAGGAGCACAGGCGTCTCGCCTGTGAGCTTTAGCGTGCTGTTTGAGTTCGATGAACGCAAGTAAATTGATCAGTCTCCACACGGCCGGGACGGCCATGCCCCCCCTCTTGCGCGATGCAAAGTCCAATTTCAAAGAGACATTGGTATCAGATCTTGAAAAGTAACGGGAGGGTCTCCATTACAAGGTTGCTCAACAGACCGAATTTAGAAATACAACCCTTTTTCTGAATTATAGATTTAGATAAAGACTGCAATTCGTAAATTTCTTCTCAAAATCGATTTTGACCACCAAACGGAATTTTAGACAGGATGACAGGATATACAGGAGGATTTGCGGGATGTTGGAGGTAATACAAAACATGGAATGGGTCGCCTAATCGATACAAGAGAGCGATGACGACTCCCAAAAAGCTCTGAGTTTGAAACCACGACGCTTCTCCTCAAAAAAATGATTTTGCTGTCAACGATTTTGCCAAAGCTCTGCGTCCAGTCGCCCCGCCCGGCGCTCACAGAGACGCCGCTACACTTTGCGTCTTGAGTGTAGCCAGGCGAAGATCACGGGTGTGACGATGAGGATGTGGATGAGGCTGGAAAGCATTCCGCCAATCACAGGGGCTGCCAATGGCTTCATCACTTCGGCGCCGGTTTGCGTGCTCCACATGATCGGGATCAGGCTCGCGACGACTGTGGATACGGTCATGACTTTGGGCCGCAAGCGCAGGAAAGCTCCTTCTTTTACGGCATCCAGCAGGTCATCGTGGTTAAAATCCGAACCACGCTGGAGACGCTTCTTTTTCAGGGATTCTTCCAAATAGGTGACCATCACAATGCCGGTCTGAATGGCTGTTCCAAAAAGCGCAATGTATCCGACCCACACCGCGACACTGAAATGATAGCCAAGAAACCATTGTAAAAATACGCCGCCAGTGAGAGCGAAGGGCACGGCCAGCAAGACATGGGAGGCTTCCGCAAAGGAATGGAATGTCTGGTAAAGCAGGATGAATATAATCAAAAGCACCAAGGGAACAATGAGACTCAGTGTTTTTGCGGCCCGAATCTGGTTTTCGAACTGACCGCTGTATTCCAGAGTGACGCCGGCGGGGAGTGGAAGTTCTCGGCGGAGGCGCTCCTTCACTTCATGGACGAATCCTCCGAGGTCGCGCCCGCTGACATTCGATTGAACAAAGAGGCGAAGTTGCCCGTTTTCACTGGAGATTTCACTCGGGCCGATGGTTCGTTTGATTTCAGCCAACTGGCGCAGTGGAATAGACGCCCCGTTTTTTGTGGAAACGGGTATGTCACCGATTCGCTCGATATCTTCGCGGTCGGCGCGCTGAAAGCGGAGTTGAATCGGGATTCGCTCGCGGCCTTGGATAGTCGTTCCTGTTTTGATCCCCCCCAAACCCGCTTCGACGTAATCCATCACATCCTGCATGGTGAGGCCAAATTGCGCGATCCGGAAGCGATCTGGAATGATTTCCAAATATGGCTTGGCCTGAATCCGGGAGGGCGCGACGCCGACGGCACCCGGCACCTCGCGAACAATACGCTCCACCTCGAATGCCACGCGCTGGAGGGTATCAAGATCGCCTCCAAGGATTTTGACTCCCACTTGTGCTCGGATCCCTGTGCTGAGCATCAAAACCCGGTTTTCTATCGGCTGCAAAAATCCCGGCACATAACCGGGAACGGCGGAGAGTTTTTCGGTGAGTTCCGCGATCAAAGAATCCTTGGTAAGTCCCTCGCGCCACTGATTCTTGGGTTTGAGGAGGATCGTGGTTTCGATCATTTCCACCGGAGCGGGGTCGGTGGCGGATTCGGCGCGACCGAGTTTTCCCGTGGCGGATAATACCTCGGGAACGGATTTGATGGTTTGATCCTGCCAGGACATGATGCGTTTCACTTCTGTGAGCGAAGTGCTGGGTAGCAGAACGGGCATGAACAAAAGCGAACCCTCATCGAGCGGCGGCATGAATTCACTTCCGATCCCTTGCGGCAAGGCCTCCGAGAGGCTTGGAGAAACCTTGGAAACCGCAACGCGCAGGAAATCAGGAACACCCAGTGCCAGAATGATCGCCCCCGCGAGGAGAACGACTGCCAGTGCGAGAACGACTCGACCATGGCGCAACGACCAATCGAGGACGGGACGGTAGATTCTCAGCAAAGGGCGCATGATGCGATTTTGGCTCTCAGGCTGAAATGGCCCCTTCACCAGAGCCGCGCAGAGAACCGGCACCAGAGTCACGGCCAGCAGGGTGGCAGCGCCCATGGCGAAGGTTTTAGTGAATGCCAAAGGATGGAATAGCTTGGCCTCCTGGCCGCCGAGAGCAAAGACCGGTAGGAAGGCGAGAATGATGATCGCCATCGCGAAAAAAACGGGCCTGCCCACGCCTACAGCGGCTTCGAGCGTGATGTTGTAGGTTTCCTGAGTCGTGAGGGCAGCCCCTTTTTCGTGGGTCGCTTGCTCACAATGGCGGATCACATTTTCTGTGATCACAATCGCCGCATCCACAAGCACACCGATGGCAATGGCGATGCCTGCCAGTGACATGATGTTCGACGTGATTCCAAAAATACGCATCAGAATGAAGGACACAAGGATCGCTGCCGGCAGGGGGATCGTCACAATCAACACGCTTCGGAAGTGCCAAAGGAAAATAATATGAGCCAATGTGACGAGGAGGATTTCTTCGATCAAGGCGCGGCGAAGCATGTCGATGGCGCGGTCGATGAGATCGCTTCGGTCGTAAAATGGCTCGATACTTATGCCCGGAGGCAGGCTGGGCGACATTTCGGCAATTTTTGCTTTAACGGCCTCGATGACGGCCTTGGCATTTTCGCCCGTGCGCATGACCACGATGCCGCCCACCACTTCATGGCCATCGATATCCAGAGCACCGCGTCGGAAGTCGCCGCCAATCTGAATGTTGGCGATGTCTTGTAGAAGGATTGGAGACTCCTTGCCGCCGACTTCGATCTTTTCCAAATCCGATATCGATTCCACGAGCCCAATGCCCCGAATCACAAATTCCATGCCGTTTTCCTCGATGACCTTGCCGCCCACATTCAGATTGCTGCGGCCCAGGGCCTCCATGACATCTTGGAGCAAGATTCCCCGGTCCCGCATTTTTGCGGGTGAGACGTCGATCTGATATTGCCGCACAAAGCCGCCCACGGACGCGACTTCGGCGACACCGGGCACGGCATTCAGTTGGAACCTGACAAAATAATCCTGCACCGCGCGCAGTCGCCCGAGATCGTAGCCGCCAGAGGGAGCCACCAAGGGATCGACCTTCAGATAGTATTGATAAATCCAGCCGAGTCCCGAGGCATCGGGTCCAATGCGTGGAATGACGCCCTGCGGGAGTTCCCCGCCGAGGTAGTTCAACCGCTCCAGCACACGGGTGCGGGCGAAATAATTATCCACCGAATCCTCAAAAATAATCGTCACGATCGAGAATCCGAACATCGATGTGGCACGAACGGTTTTGACCCCGGCGAGCCCTTGGAGACTTGTGCTGAGGGGATAAGTGACTTGATCCTCCACCTCGTTGGGCGACCTGCCAGGCCAGTCGGCAAAGACAATGACCTGATTTTCGCTGAGGTCAGGAATCGCATCCACTGGCGTTTGCTTCAATGCATAAACGCCGAGGCCCATGAGACAAAGGAATCCGCAGAGAACTAAAAAGCGGTTCCTCAGCGACCAGGTAATGACGCTGGAAATCACGGCCTAGCCTCCGGCAAGATCTTGCTGCCGCAGTCAATCATCTCGGCTCCAAACCATGGATTTCTCAATGCGCTGCCGGACTGCAGCCAACGCGCTTTGGCAGGCGCGCCGGGAAAAGCATTTTTCGTCATCGGGCAGGCAAAAACCTCGACGCTCCCGCCACCCATCGCATGTGATTGCAAGGCCAAGGCAAAATCCACCGCCGCCTCCGAGATCGGAAAAAAGGCCGCTCGGGCTTCGGGAAGGGATGCTTGCTGACCAGTAGCAGCGGTCCTGAGACGCTCCAGCGTCCCCCAAGTTGTCTGCAAATCCGCTGGGGCATTCTCTGGCAATTTCGGAAAGTCTTCTTGAATGTGAGTGATCGCTTCCTGATACGCCTTCAGATCATCAGCCGAAAGGGCCAGGCCGACGGCGGCAATTTTCCGCAGAATCGGATCCCAGTCGCTTTCGGGGGCCGAGGGGTGGGGGACTTTTTGATGTGCCGGGAGAGTAGGGGACTCACCGCTAAAGGAACCAGAATTTTTCATCTGCGATTCGGCATCCATGAGCAGGTTTCCACTGGTCGCGACAATCTCGCCTTCCACGAGGCCGGAGGAGATTTCCGCAAAACGATCGCCGTAGGCGGAAACGGAGACCTTTCGTGGCTCGAAGGCTCCACGGTCTTTTTGCACAAAAACGACAGTGCGGGCTCCTGTATTCAGAACGGCCGCGCGCGGCACAAGAAGTCCAGCCCCTGACGACACTTCCATCACAGCCTCCGCAAAAGCGCGGTGTGGAAGTTCGCGGCGCTCGCCCCTCGAGGTGCGCACCAGCGGATTTGGCACTTCAATTCGCGCCGTCGTGCTTCGCGAAACCGGATCAAAATTGGGATCCACCAAAGTGAGGATGCCCTCGAAGATTTTCCCTGGTGCGGCCGGCGTGGTGATTTCCGCTTTCTGTCCGATATGGAGGAAGGGAATGTCGCTTTCATACACCGTCACGAGGACCCACATTTTGGAAAAATCCCCGAGCTCAAAAAGCGGGTCACCCGTTTTTACATATTGGCCGGAATTCACATAGCGCTTGATGACCGTGCCGGTCATGGGCGACAGAATATCCACGCCGAACTGGTTGTGGGATTGGGTGGAGATCGCATCCAACTGGCCTGCGGTGAGGCCAAACTGGATCAAGCGCCTTGCGGAGACATCTGAAACCGTGCGGTTTTTTGAGGCGATGGCATTTTGGTATTCCCGAACCACATACAGAAGGTCGGGGCTGTAAATTTGCGCGAGAGGTTGCCCTTCCCTCACTTCCTCACCGACTTGCTCGATGAAGGGATGATCCACCCGCCCGTCAAAATGCGCGGATATGAAGCGATGACGCCCGGCATTGTCATCGATGCGGCCGGCGAGGCGCAATGTGCGCTTCAATTCCCCGCGTTGCACAGGCGCGGTTTCCACGCCGATCACTTGGCTTGTGGAGGGAGACAAAACCACCAGGTCACTATCAAACCCCGCCTCGCCTTCATAAACGGGAACGAGCGCCATGCCGCAGATCGTGCAGCGGCCCGGCTTGTCGGATTTGATCCACGGGTGCATCGGGCTCTGATAGAATTTTGGCACAGGACCAGAAGGCACAGGCTTGGAACAACCTGCAAAAACGGCCACAAAAAGGCACGCGGAGGCCAACCGCAGGAGCGGAAAACTTGTTTTCATTTGTAAGTAGGGAAAATGCGGCGGCCAGCATGGCCAGCCGCCGCATGGGGATTATTTGCCCGCTTGGGGAGCCAGCTTTTCCATATACTTGGCTGGGTCCTTGTCGAACTTTGGCTTGCACTGGTCGCAGCACAATTTGACTTCAGTGCCTTGATAGGTGAACACATAGGGCCCGCCCATTTCACCGAGTTTTTTCCCCGAAACCACGCAGGTCGTGAGAGGATAGTTCCCAGCCCAGCAGAAGGCCGATGTCAGTAGAAGAATAGTAAGAGATTTTTTCATAAGAGTGATGATTTAAGTTTTGAAATGAAACCCGCGTCGTGGCGGGCATGGAATGAATCAGACGAGAAAATCCGGGGGGGCCATCGCTTGATGGTTGGAACCCGAGATATGCTGAATAAAAAAAGACGGCGCAAGATCTGGCGGCGCAGGCCCCGACGCCAACACCCAAACCGCATGGGTCCAAGCCATGTCTAAAGGCTGATCTTGAAAAGCAAAGAGACCATCGCAGGAAGGGCTACCGAGCAGGGCCTGAACCTCGGGAATCGGCACCGAGAGGGCTTTGCAGCATTTTTCAGCACAAGATTTATCGGTCTGAGTCGAAGGCTCCTTCTTGCAGCAAATGTGTTTTTCCGAACCGGCCCCGATCAAGGAAGACAGAGCGCAATGGTTCGATGCGACAAGCCAGCCCGCAAAAACAAGGGCGACCAGCGGAAAACGAACCGTATGAAGAAAGCGCCTCACGTCTGCCAATCTAATCCCCATTTCCCTCGATGCAATCGGGAAGTTGCTGGTAGCGCAGCAGCAGGCTCGTATCCCAAGGTAGGGGCGCCGCGCCGCCGGTGCCCCAAGCCTCAGCCGCGAAGCGGCGTCTCCGAGTTGGCAAAATCATTTGACCACAATCGAGCATGGGGGCAGGTGCGAGAAAGAGCAACCGAGGGTTGGCCCGAAGGGTAAAGGAGCTGGAGCGACTGAATCAAAGGACACAGAGAGGCTTGCGGCAGATCAACTCTTTCCTTTTGTGCAATGCGTCAGCTCCAGATTTCTTCGGGACTCTGCAATAGTAACATCACGCGGATGCTTGTGGGCATGTCGTGGAGGGTCAGTTCGCCGATGAAGCAGAATAGCTTGGGAGGAAAATCGGCAGGCGGGAGCAGGGGGCAAAATGTCCTCAGACTCCATTGCGCTTTGCTCTCGGAGGCGGCGATGCGACCTTCGATGATACAAGGTCTTGCATTTTTCAATAATTCAAGAATATTGAAATCATGACAAAAATGATTTCGATGAATGAGCGGGGAATGGTGACCTTGCCAAAGCGAATGAGGCAACGGATTGGTTACGGCGAGACGCGAGGGATCCTGGTGGCGGAGGAGCGACCGGAAGGAATACTGCTCCGTCCTGGAAGTGTGGTTGCTGTGGAGAGCTATTCTCCGGAGCGGATTGCGGAGTTTGAGTCTGCGGATGCCGAGTTGGTAGATTTCGCGGTTGGCTTGCGCAAGGCAGCGAAAAAGGGCGAGCCGTGAGAGTTTTTCTTGACGCGAATATCTTGTTTTCAGCTTCGAATCCAAAGTGGTTGACGAGTCTTTTGCTTGATGTATTGAAACTGCACGGGGAGTTAGTGACTTCAGAATTTGCAGCCCAGGAAGCCAGAAGGAATGTGGCCGCTTTTTCTGAAGATTTGATTGATGACTTAGAAAAATGGTTCGCCCGCGTGAATATCTTGGCTGATACAGGACAAGCATCATCGCCGTTGGAACTTGCAGAAAAAGACAGGCCAATTCTCGATGCCGCGATTTCCGGAAATTGCACCCACCTTCTTACGGGAGATGCCAGGCACTTCGGGATGTGGATGGGAAAGACCGTTTCGGGTGTAAAAATCGTGAATCAACGAATGATGACCGAGGAGTTGCGCTTTCGGAGCATCGTGGATTAAAGGTTTTGGTTCATAGTCATAGGTGTCAGGAATAAATTATTGATATGCTATTCCTTTGAGCACGCGTTTGAATTCATAAAGCACAAGAATTGGCACAGTATTTTGATGCGCTTGGTTTGGCGGAGTTGCCGCAGTGTCATCGCTGTGAGGTGCTGATGCCAACGAGGACGTCGGCGTTCCGGTCGAGAGCTTTTTTCCGTGTCTTGGTGCTGTGTGGTTAATTCCCCCTGGAGTTGTGTCTGAAAGCGATTCCGCGCCGCCGTGGCTGAAAAATGGGTCAGGCGAGGACGCTGACCCTCGATGTCGTCGACGCCCGTCTTCATAGCCAGTCCACTCACCTAATCCTACTGCAAATTGATTCGCTGCGCTCACCCTTCGGGCTGCCTGCAGCAGTCTTTCTCCGCTCCGCTCCGATTCTGCAAATCCTGTCTAAAAATCCGTTCTCATTTTCCCCTCCATTTTCACCCCTCTGGCCTGTTCGTCGCGGAAAGCTTATCGATGAAGTTTCTTGCTTTGAGCCTGCACGATCGAGACGACTATTCTCCCTTGGTTTTTGCACCTCAGTCGCTTTTCTTGCAAATCAGGACGTCCGAATCTGAGGAATCAGCTCCATGAAAAATCCAGAGCTCCACAGGCTGAGTTCGCGCGGATCTTTGAGAAAGGGGGCGATATCCTCTTTCGCTTGGTTGAAATTCACCGTGGCAAATCGCTCTTCCAGCCTCCTGCGAAGTCCCTCGGTATCGAGCGGCGTTTCCAGCGGCCAATCTCCCGACTGGCGCATGCGGGTCTCCAAGTGGCCAAGGTTCAGTGGAATGCGGCGGCCGACATACCAGAGGAAATCGTAAAAGTCCCGGCCTTTTACGCGGCTCTTCCAATTCCGGCACAGCACTGCATGGAGCTTGCCGGCAAAAAGACTGGGGGGATCGTAGAGGCGCACCTGGTGAGGCGTGGGCACGAGGCGGGTGAGGGTTTCGGTGGTTGCCCCGGGTGGGGGATCGATATCTATCTCGAGCTTGATTTGGAGGAGTTGCCCCTTGGGAAGGCGCGAGGCGATTTCCTGCGGCGCACCGATTTGCAGAAGGTTGATCATTGTGCTGCCTTTCAGGAAGGCCGATTCGATGGACGACGCTTTCTTTTTCTCGATCCCTTCCGCCCGAAACTCGAAACCCCAAGCCATCAATTCGTCCGCCACGGATCCCAAGTAGGGCTTGAGAGAGAAGTTGGGCTCGGGCTGGAGCAGGGAGAAATCCAGATCTTCGGAGAAGCGCTGCAGACCATGGAAAATCCGGAGGGCGCTGCCGCCATAGAACGCAGCATGCTCGTAGAACGCGGTGCGCCAGAGTCCAAGTAAAGCCAACTCCTGCACGATCTCTCGAACAGCATTCTGATAGTCTCGGGAAGAGCGGGGTTGGTAGCGGTCGATGAGAGCTGCGAGCGCGGGATGGATCATGGCGTGGTCGGGTTTTTCTGAAAGTAACGGGCAAGGTGGCGCACCGAGGGCCTGCCATAACTTGCAGCGCATGCAGCGAGTTGCTCCTGATCGAGCACGGGCACTTCCCCGATCCGCATCCCCTCGAGCCAAGCGCGCACATCCCTCTGCGAGCGAATCGAGGCATCGAGAGCCACGGCATCACAGAGGGCCTTCGTCGGAGAGGCCAAGAGCCATGGACACGGCGAATCCTCCACACGCTCGATCCCGATGGCAAAAACCCGGGACGGAACATGCCGGTAGCGGAAACGACCCACCGGAGTTTCAAATTGGGCTGGACGCCTCAGTGTGGCGCTCGCGACTTCCTCCACGCGCTCTGGGATGAGGGCGTGCCAGGCCAGCGCGGATTCAAAACTCACATAAGACGGCCCGTAGATCGCCGAAGCCAAGGCCAGCGGATCGATCGCACGGTCGCGCAGATAGAGTCCACGCCGCAGGGCTATCAACTCCCCCGCAGCCAACATCCGCGAAATCTTCATGCGCGGATTCCCATAAGCCGCCAGCGCATCCTTAAGTTGCCCATGCGAAAGAAGCGGCGAACCGGTCGGCAAAGAAAATGGATGCTTTATTGGCACAGCCTTGTATCAATAAACGATACTTTTAGAGAAATAAAGTCTATTTTCTGGGCGAGCGTGCCAGGCCCTTGGCGTCCTCATCGTTCCAAATGGAGGGCGGTGCTCCGTCGTCCCAAGCCTCAGCCGCGAAGCGGCGTCTCAGGTTTGACAAAATCATGGACAGCAAACGGATTTTTAGACAGAATTTTCAGAATTAACAGAATTCAGTTGAGCACTCATGTTAGGGGAGGGGAGGAGTTCAGGCCAGATCAAATGCTTTTGGACTCTACTGTAGCGGTGGTCTATGACCGCCGATGGTTAACGACTCCGGCGCTCATAGAGACGCCGCTACAAGTTAAAACGTCGCGCTAGAGTTTAAAACCTGTTAGATATTCTTATAATTCTGAAAATTCTGTTAATTTTGTCCAAACCTTCTTCAAACGCTCCGTGGTTAATTTCCTCTCCATTCCCACCCCTTTGACCTGTTAGTCGCATTTTTGTTTTTCCTCCAACACCCCGTAAATCCTCCTGTATATCCTGCACATCCTGTCCTCCTGTCTGAAAAATCCGATGTCTGCTTCAAGCTGGCAGAATCTCAAAGCTCACTCTCCGCCCAAGTGCGGCGGCGGCTTTCGCCAGAGTGCCGATGGTCAGGGAAGGAGTCGATGCATCCAAAATTCGGTCGAGTGCGGCACGGCTGGTTTTCATGCGCCTCGCGAGTTGGGTTTTGGAAATGCTTTCCTCATCAACGATGCGTTGCAGTTGCAAGGCGATCGCCTTTTTCATCGCAAGAGCTTCGACCTCAGGCAGGATATTTTCCTCCGCGAGAAAATCCCGCAGATCGGCGCCGCGGTGTTTGTTGTTTGGTTTTATTTTCATGTGGTGTCCTTTAGGTATTGGGTCCGCCGCTTTCGGGCCAAATCGATATCATGCTTGGGTGCAGTCCGGGATTTTTTCAAAAAACCGTGGAGTAGGATAATTTCTTGTTTCTCGATCAGAAAAAATGTGCGGGCTATGCGGTTGCCAAGCGGGGATCGAATTTCCCAAAGCCGCCACCCAGCGAGTCCACAAGAGGTTTTCCAACGGGCCAAGTCCACTGCACGGCCAGAATATCCGAACCAATTTGCTTCCGATCCTCGACGGGCAAGCTTTTGAGCCACTCTCGCACCGGCTCATTTCCCGATTCGGTCGCAAAAAAGCTGGTGGCAAGAGGTCGCGGAGCGGCAGGCATTTCTTTAATCGTATCAAAAATGATGCGTTTGTCAAATGGGAATCTACAGCCACGGTGTCTGCGAGGGATTTTTAGACAGAATCGGAGCGCAGCGGAGAAAGACTGCCTCTGGCAGCCCGAAGGGTGAGCGTAGCGAGTCAATGGACAAAATGAACAAAATTGAGTTGAGCCGCTCGTCTCAGGGGAGCGAAGAGTTCAGGCCAAATGCTTTCCAACCTATTCCTATAATTCTGAAAATTCTGTTAATTCTGTCCAAACCTTCTTCAAACGCTCCGTGGTTAATTTCCTCCTCCATTTCCGCCCCGCTGGCCTGTTCGCCCCTGTTTTTGACCGTTTCGTCACATTTTTTGTTTTTTTGCTATGCGCTTCATGAACGAACTGCTATCGAGAGTCCTAATGAAGACAACTCTTTCCAAAAATCGCTCGCTCAAACCAAACCCCAACCGCCTCGCCGCTTACCTTGCCACTGGCATCGGAGCTGGCTTAGTCGCCACGCCTGCGGCTGACGCGGCAATCGTTAATATCGACCTGACCAGCACCGGCTTTAATCTCACTGGGGTGAATGCTGGGCTGAGTTATCCCGGCTCTACTACCAAGTCGAACTTTCCGATTTCTGGTGGAGGAACGATGATTGTTTCTAGATGGTTCGGTATGGGCATCTACGGCTCTGGCCTTTCCTTTGCAGCAGGCTCAGGAAATGCTACTCCAGTAAAGTTCACGCTAGACCAATCCATTAGTTATTCGGCTAATTGGAAAACCGGCCTGCCGAGTGCTTTCAAGTTTTTTTCGACTGAATCCCCCGATTTCGGAGCAGGAAGCTACATGGGATTCAAAACAGCCCAAGGGAACCTCGGCTGGCTGGAGGTGACTTGGGCTGGTGCAACCGACACATTCCAAATCTACTCCGGAGCTTACGAAAGCGTTGCAGGTGTGGCGATCGCAGCCGGAGCCACTGCAGTGCCCGAGCCCTCGACCATTGCCCTCCTCGCCCTCGGCGCGGCGGGTGTGGCACTCAATCGCCGCCAAGCCAAGAAGAGGCAGGGCTAAGCGATTGCCTGATTGAATTGATGCGAAGCTCGCAGGGCCGTATAAACTGCAAAAGTCGAAACACCAAAAACCGAACATATTCTATGAAAAAAACGCCCTCCTACCGCCGCCTTGCGAAGTCACCAACCCGTCTCGCATCCTACCTCGCTACTGGCGTCGGTGCAGGCCTCCTCGCTACACCACAAGCGGATGCGGCGATCGTTAATATCGACCTCACAAATATGAGTGGCGCGAATTTCACTGGAGTAAATGCAGGTAGAACTTCAGGAAGTTCTGGAAGTTTTTTACTCTCTCTTGCAAACGGCAATTTATTTCGCCCAAACCTCAAAAACGAACAGGGCACGGCTAACTACGACACAATCGGATTCGATTTCAGACCATTCGGCTTTCTTCAGTATGGGATGATCGCTTACGGAAGCTTCTCCCAGCCTGCAGATTATCCAAAAGCGGCAACGCCGACGGCGTTCTCTGCAGGGACTTTGATCAATGGAGCCATTTTTTCGACATCAGACGGCTCGACCTTTGGTGTCGGACCCGCGTTTCGTGAGTTCTACGGCGTCGAGTATTTGTCTCCTAACATCACCAACAAGTATCTCGCGTTCCAGACGAATACTACAGCCCCGAACACCGACCCGAACTACGGATGGCTCCTCGTGAGTTGGGACGGCACGGCTAAGAACTTCCAAATCTACTCCGGTGCCTACGAAAGCACCGCAGGTGTGGCCATCGCAGCGGGAGCCACTGCAGTGCCCGAGCCCTCGACCATTGCCCTCCTCGCCCTCGGCGCGGCGGGTGTGGCACTCAACCGCCGCCAAGCCAAGAAGAGGCAGGGCTAAGCGGTTTCCCAAGTCGTAAAGCCACGCTTCTTTCGCCTTCCAGGCACAAAACACCTCTTGCGAAAAAAACTCCTCCTTGTCGGCTGGGATTCCGCGGATTGGAAAATCATCCACCCGCTCCTCGATGCGGGTGCGCTGCCAGGCCTGGCGCGTCTGGTCGAGAGCGGGGTGAGTGGCAACCTCACCACGCTCGAGCCGCAGCTCTCGCCGATGCTCTGGACCTCGATCGCCACGGGCAAGATGGCGTATCATCACGGTGTGCCGGGTTTCACCGAGGTGGACCCCCGAAGTGGCGCGGTGGTGCCGGTCTCCGCCGCCACGCGGACATGCCGCGCCTTGTGGGAAATGCTCGGCGAGCGCG
>Ga0209189_1002240_pt1 | contig 13750 bp, 10 predicted proteins | sample C_130820_EF_Meta_FD_187308 | JGI IMG/M metagenome (GOLD analysis project Ga0209189, IMG submission 187308) | Freshwater microbial communities from Lake Croche, Canada to study carbon cycling - C_130820_EF_MetaG (SPAdes) (version 3) | ecosystem: Environmental > Aquatic > Freshwater > Lake... | reverse complement strand
CCACCGCGAAACCCGCATGCCCGTAGCGAACGTCCGGCGACGGGGCATGGCCAGCCCCGAACCGTCGCCCATGCAACCGGTGGAACCGTTGCACGTTGCCTCTCTGCCGGTTTCCGCAACCGCAGGGACGGTCAGTGCCGATCCTCTCTGACGAGCGATCGAGCGATTCACGGAGTCTTTCATGCGACTGCTAAGCGGTTCTCCCGGTTGGTTCGGCCACGGCCTGCGGGTCGCGTGCGCGGCCATCGTCGGCCTCGCCGCCCAATCGGCGTTGGCCGATGGTTCTCGCTGGTTCTCTGGCCCGCGGTCCGCGGCCTCGACGGGCACCCCGCAAAAACAGGCTCCGTACCAGCCCGGTGCGTCGCCATATGTGGCGGGAATCAAGCAGCGGCCGCGGTATTTTGTGCCCCCGACCAATCCGCGAACCCCCACCTGGAAGATGTACGGCACGCCCCCGGGGGTCGTCCCGGGCGACTGGCCCAGCTACGCTCCACTTGGATTCGGTGGGTATCGCTTTCCCGCCGTCGGATCGCAGGCATATCGCTAAGCGGCTGACGGATGCTGGCGCCCCGTCCGCACTGCCGCTGGCTGTCCTGATCGCCGGCGGGAGCGCGGTTCGCCGATCCGGGAGCCGTCGCACGTGTCCGATCTGCTCGCCGTGACCGACGCGGGCCTTTATTGCAGCCAGGGCGATTTCTACATCGATCCCTGGCGGCGGGTGCCCCGCGCCATCATCACGCATGCCCATGCCGACCATGCCCGCTCGGGCTGCGGCCGCTATCTCTGCGCGTCCCCCGGCACGCTCGTGCTCCGCAGCCGCGTTGGCAGCTCCGCACCAATCGACAGCCTGCGGCACGGCGACAAGCTCTCCATCAACGGCGTCGAGGTGTCGCTTCATCCAGCGGGGCACGTGCTCGGCTCGGCGCAGGTCCGCCTGTCGCACGCGGGAACGACCTGGGTGGTGACGGGCGACTACAAGCTCGAAGCCGACCCAACCTGCGCCCCGTTCGAGCCGGTGGAGTGCGACGTGTTCGTCACCGAGTCGACGTTTGGCCTGCCCGTCTACCGCTGGCAGGATCCGGCGGTCGTTGCCGCGGAGATCAACGACTGGTGGCGGGCCAACCGCGATGCCGGCCGCACGAGCGTGCTACTGGCCTATGCGCTTGGCAAGGCGCAGCGGCTGGCGGCGGCGGTCGATCCATCCATCGGACCGATCATCGGCCACGGTGCCGTCATGAAGATGGTGGATGCCTACCGGGCCAGCGGCGTGCGGCTGCCACCAATCGATCGGGTGCCGCCCCGCGCGAGAAAGATGGGCGGAGGCAGGGCACTCGTGATCGCGCCACCGAGCGTGGCCGGCAGCCGCTGGCTGGGCCTCTTCGGAGAGACGAGCGTGGCGATGGCGTCGGGATGGATGTCGCTCCGCGGTGTGCGACGCCGGCGCGGCTTCGACAAGGGCTTCGTCGTCTCCGACCATGCCGACTTCCCCGGCCTGCTGACCGCCATTGCCGCCTCACGGGCCCGCCGCGTGCTCGTCACGCATGGATTCACCGACACGCTGACGCGACTGTTGCAGGAGCGCGGCGTCGATGCCGCGGTCCTGCCGACGCGGTTCACCGGCGAAGCAGCACCCGATACCGCGGTGGCCGAGCCCAACGACGATGACACCCAAGACGACACGACTGACATGTCGGAGGAGGCTCCGGCATGAAACGCTTCACCGACCTCTACTGGCGGCTCGATGCCACCAGCAGCACGAACGAAAAGGTGGATGCGCTCCGCGAGTATTTCGCGGCGGCCCGACCCGAGGATGCGGCCTGTGCCATCCGCGTGCTGTCCGGCTGCAGGCAGTTGCGGGCCGTATCAACCACGCTGCTGCGGCAGTGGGCGGCAGAGGCCGCTGGCATTCCGCTCTGGCTGGTTGAGGAATGTTATGCCCATGTGGGCGATCTGGCGGAGACGTTGGCGCTGGTGCTGCCACATCCCGGTCCTGACGCAGCCACGACGGGCGTCGGCATGGGGCTGGCCGAATGCATGCGGACCACGATCGAGGATCTGCGGGGCGCGAGCGACGAGCAGAAACGTCTGGTCGTGGAACGTGTCTGGCAGCTGCTCGCCCCCCGCGAGCGGATCGTCTGGCACAAGCTGCTCACCGGCGGCTGTCGTGTGGGCGTGTCGCAGACGCTCGTAGCCCGGGCGCTCGCGGAGGTGGCCGGCGTCGATCCGGCTGTGATGGCCCATCGGCTGATGGGGACAGGCGTCACCGACGCGACATCGTATGCACAGGCGATGTCCAGCGAGCCGACCGCGGACGACGCCCGCCGACCGTATCCGTTTTTTCTCGCCTCGGCGATTGAATGCGAACCGCGTGATTTGGGGCCCACGAGCGACTGGATCGCGGAGTGGAAGTGGGACGGCATGCGAGCCCAGCTCGTGCGGCGCGGCGCTGACGCCACGCTGTGGAGCCGGGGCGAGGAACTTGTCAACGGGGCGTTTCCGGAGATTGTCGGGGCTGCCGCAGCGATCCCTGATGGGACGGTGCTCGACGGGGAACTCCTGGCCGTGCGGGGGAATAAGCTGCTCGGATTCGCCGCCGTCTCGAAGCGGTCCGGTCGCCGCAGCGTGCCACGGAAGCTGCTCGAAGAAGTCCCTTGCATCTTCGTGGCCTACGATCTGCTCGAACACGACGGCGTCGACATCCGCGGCCTGCCGCTGGTTGAACGACGACTGCGACTCGAATCGCTCGTGCCTCTGCCCTGCACCGCCGGCGCGGAGCCGGCCGCGAGCGAGGCTGTCGGCGTTCCCTCCGAAACCGCCGCCAGCCCCCAGCCACGTCTTCTGCACTCGCCGTGTGTCGTTGGCAATTCCTGGGACGCGCTCGCCGCCGCACGGGCCACGTCGCGAGGGCGGGGTGTGGAGGGCATCATGCTCAAGCGCCGGAGCAGTTTTTACGGCGTGGGCCGCGTCCGCAGCGATTGGTGGAAGTGGAAAATCGAGCCGCTGGAAATCGACGTCGTGCTGCTCTACGCGCAGGCCGGACACGGCAGACGCGCCGGCCTGCACAGCGACTACACGCTCGGTGTCTGGCATGACGGGCGGCTCGTGCCGGTGGCCAAGGCCTATTCGGGACTGGCAGACGCGGAGATCGTGGAACTCGACCGGATCGTGCGGGCGACGACGCTCGACAAGCACGGGCCGGTTCGAGTGGTGCAGCCGACGCAGGTCTTCCAACTGGCGTTCGAAGGCATCTCCCATTCGACGCGACACAAGTCGGGCGTGGCGGTGCGGTTTCCGCGAATCGTGCGGTGGCGGCGCGACAAGACGCCCTCCGAGGCCGGCACGCTCGCCGACCTCGTGCAATTGATCGACGCGGGGACGATCGATGCCTCACCGCAGCCGGAGATGACGCCATGACACCGCGGCTGGCACGCAGCCAACCACGAAGCACTGTTCGGCGACCTGCCGTCAGCGGATCGGCGCGAACAGGCTCCCGCGGCGTCAATGGGCCAGCCGCCTGGTTGGCGTCACGTGGCTGGAAGCCGTTTCCCTTTCAACGCGAGGTGTGGCGGCTGATGGGCGGCGGCACAAGCGGCCTCCTGCATGCGCCCACCGGCACCGGCAAAACCCTCGCCGCCTGGCTGGGAGCACTTGGCCGCGCACGTTCGCTCGGCTCGCGCACGGGACTGCGGGTGGTATGGCTGACACCGCTCAAGGCTCTGGCCGCCGATACCGTGCGGGCGCTGGATGAGCCGCTGGCGGCACTCTCGCAGAACTGGCTTCCCGGGCAGTGGGACGTGGCCGTTCGCACCGGTGACACGTCGGCCGCCGACCGGCGGCGCCTGCGCGGCCGCCCACCCGCAGCGCTTGTGACGACGCCTGAAACCCTCTCGATCATGCTGTCGCTGGACGATGCCCACGAGGTCTTCGCAGGCCTCGAAACGATCGTCGTTGATGAGTGGCACGAACTGCTCTCGACCAAGCGCGGCGTGCAGACGGAACTGGCACTGGCACGTCTGCGGACCCTTGCCCCCAATGTCATTACCTGGGGGCTCTCCGCCACGCTCGCGAATCTCGACGAGGCGGTCGCGGCGCTCGTCGGCCCGTCGCGAGCGGCCTCCGCAGAACTCGTTCAGGCCAAGGTGCCCCGACGGCTTGCGATCGAAACGCTCATTCCAAAACCGATGGAGCGATTTCCGTGGGCCGGCCACATGGGCATGCGGCTGCTGCCACAGGTGATCGAGCAGATCGAGGCCGCGTCCACATCGCTGGTGTTCACGAACACGCGGTCCCAGGCAGAACGCTGGTTCGAGGCGATCGGCACCGCCCGGCCCGACTGGAAACCGGTGATCGCGTTGCACCACGGCTCGGTCGATCGCGAACAGCGTGCGGCGGCAGAGGACGGCCTCCGCCGCGGCCGGCTCAAGTGTGTCGTGGCAACGTCGAGCCTCGATCTCGGCGTCGACTTCGGTCCGGTGGATCAGGTCTTCCAGATCGGCAGCCCCAAGGGTATTGCCCGGTTGCTGCAGCGGGCCGGCCGCAGCGGCCATGCGCCCGGCGCGACGGGCCGGCTTGTCTGCGTGCCGACCCATGCGCTCGAGTTGATCGAATGCGCGGCGGCCAGGCAGTCGGTCAACTCCGGAGTGGTGGAAGCCCGCCGGCCGCTCACTGGCGCGCTCGACTGCCTGGCGCAGCACCTTGTCACTGTGGCCTGCAGCGGTGGCTTCCGTGCAGACGAGCTCCGCGCCGAGGTCTCCGACACGCTGGCCTTCGCGGGGCTCGACGATGTCTCGTGGCGGTGGGCGATGGACTTTGCGGCACGAGGCGGACCGGCTCTGGCCGCCTACCCGAATTTCGCGCGGATCACGGAACGCTTCGGACGATGGTATGTCGCCAGCAGCGCGATCGCACGGCTCCATCGCATGGCGATCGGCACGATCGCCGGCGACGCCACCGTGGAGGTGAAGTGGCTCCGAGGCGGCCGCCTCGGCACCGTCGAAGAGTCGTTCATGTCGCGGCTGAATCCCGGGGATCGATTCCTGTTCGCCGGCCGGCCCCTCGCGCTCTTCCAGTTCGACGGCCTTACCGCCTGGGTCAAGCGGGCCCGCGGCGGAGCAACCCTCCAGGTGCCGCGCTGGAATGGCGGACGCATGCCGCTCTCCACGCTGCTCTCAAAGGCGGTGCTCGACCTGATGCAGTCGGTCGCGGGGCGACTGACTCCACCACGAGCCAAGGCTGCGCCGGGCATGCTGCCGGAGGTGAGGGCCGTGCTGCCGCTCCTCCAGACACAGGCACGGTGGAGCCGGCTGCCCGATGAGTGTCTGCTCATCGAGAGGGTGCAATGCCGCGACGGCCACCATGCCTTCCTGTTTCCTTTTGCCGGCAGGCTCGTCCACGAAGGACTGGCGGCGCTTGTCGCCTGGCGAATGGCCCAGCGAAAGCCGAGCACATTCACGATGGCCGCTACCGACTGGGGGTTCGAACTGGCGGGTCGGGAGCCTTTCTTCACCCAGGAACTGGAATGGCGACAGGTGCTCTCCCCGGCCAATCTGCTCGAGGATCTGTTGGCCTGCCTCAATGGCACGGAGATGGCGCGACGGCATTTTCGCGAGATCGCCCGCGTGGCCGGGCTCGTGGCGGGCGGCCGGCGAACCAACCGGCAGACACAGTCCTCGGCCGGGCTGATCTTCGACGTGCTCTCCGAGCATGACGCGGACAACATGCTGCTCGCACAGACCCGGCGGGAGGTACTTGAGCAGCAGTTCGAGTTCGGCCGCCTCCGTGCGGCAGTTGAAGCGATTGCCGACCAGGAAATCCGGATCGTCGAGACGCACAGGCTCTCGCCGCTGGCTTTCCCGATCTGGGCAGAGCAGGTGCAATCGCGGCTGACCACCCAGGGCTGGCTCGAACGCATCACCGAGATGGCCCGCGAACTTGAACAGGCTGCGGGAGCAACGCAGGCATGACGACTGAAGCGATGGGCGTGCAGATTGCATGCGCCCAGAGTGGTGGTGCTCCTCACCGTGCCGCCACGGTCGACACGCCTCTCCCCGACATCCTCTTACTGCCGGGACGGGCGGCACTGTTGCCTGCGTCTCGCACGCTGCTCGTGGCCGATCTCCATCTCGGCAAGGCGGCGACGTTCCGTCGGGCGGGGATCCCCGTGCCCGAGGGCTCGGCGCAGCGTGACCTCGCGAGGGTCGCGGAACTGGTGCGCGGCTACGAGGTGCGACGGCTGCTTGTGCTCGGCGATCTCTTTCATGCCAAGAGTGGCTGTACGCCACAGGTCTTCGCCGAATTTGCGTCGCTGCGATCCCAGATCGCCACGACGGCCGTAGTGCTCGTGATGGGCAACCACGACCATGCGGTCGGTCGGCTGCCTGATTCGCTCGGACTCGACGCCTGCGTGCCCTGCCTGGATGAGCCACCGTTTCACTTCGTGCATGAGCCTGCAACGGGAGGCGAGTCGTCCGCCCGAGACCTCTTCACGGTCGCTGGTCACCTGCACCCAACCATCTCTCTTCGCAGCCCGAGCGGTGATCGGCTTGCCGACCGCTGCTTCGTGGCCGAGCCCACGGTCTTGGTACTGCCGGCCTTCGGCTCGTTCACTGGCGGCCACCGCATCGAGCCCACGGAGGGAATGCGGTTCTGGATCGCGAGAGACGACGGCGTAGCCGACGTCACCCGACTGGTGCGTGCCACGGGTTAACCCGCCATCTCCCGGAAGGCGAGGTGGAGCCGGTCGAGCAGGTCACGGGCCGTCATCGAGACCTCGCCGAGCGCCTCTGCGGCGAGGTCGCCCGCGCGGCCATGCACCCACGTCGCCAGCCGGGCCGCGTCGAACGGAAGCAGCCGTTGGGCCACGAGCGCGGCGGTGACACCGGTGAGCACATCTCCCGTGCCGGCCGTGGCCATGCCGGGATTGCCTGTGTCGTTGGTGGCCCGCTGCGTGCTGTCGACGATCAATGTCGCCGGTCCCTTGAGCACGATCACCGCGTCGATCGATGCGGCCAACGTGGCTGTCTCCCGTTCGAGCCGCCCGCGGTCGCGGTCCTGGCTCGACGTGGGATCAGCTCCGAGCAACCGGCGCATCTCACCGGCATGCGGCGTGAGAATACGCGGTCCGGCATGGCGGGTCAGCTCACCTCGGTCAATGTGGGCGAGCGACCAGAGAGCGTCGGCGTCAAAGATGGCGGGATGCGGAAGGTGATGCCAGAGGTGCGACACGATCTGGACGACGGCATCGGAGCGGCCGAGCCCCGGGCCGACGGCCACCGCGTCTGCCCGCTCCGTGCGGGACTCGATCGCCTCAATCGCGTCGGTGGCGAACGTGCCGTCGACTCGCCCAGGAAGTCCGCGAACCATGATGCAGGGGTCGAAGCCGGCAGCGATTGCCACGAGTTGCTCCGGCACGAGCGTTTCGACGACCCCGGCACCGCTCCTGAGCGCTGCCATGGCCGCGAGTGCCGGTGCTCCCGCCATGCCGGTGGCACCGCCGACCACCACCACCCGTCCGTAGTCGTATTTGCTCGTGTCGCGTTGTCGGCTGGGCAGCCGCGGCAGGTCGGTTGGGGGCATCGCTGACGCGTTCCGATGGATGGTGGGTGGCCGGGTGCCGCTGGCGGCAGATCGGCCCCCCGGGCAGGGAGCAGCGGGGTGAATTCTCTGGGGCCCGACTGATTACCTTGACTGAAACGTCCGAAAGGGGCTACCTTCGCCGGCACTCGACAGGATAGCTTGGATGACAAGGAGATGGGTGCCCCCTCATGAGTGACGCTGAAAAACCGGGTGATCTGTTCAACGTAAAGAAGGTTCGCCGCTTGATCGAGCTCATGAAGGAGCACGACCTGTCGGAGATCGACCTGAAACAGGCGGACCATCGCGTGCGGATCAGGCGGGGTGGCGAAGTCATCACCACAACGGCGGCTCCCGTGGCCAGGGCAGCCGCCACTCCCGCCGCAGCCGAGGGCCCTGCCCGACAATCTGCCGAAGACTCGCGAATGCTCATCATCAAGAGTCCGATGGTGGGAACTTTCTACAAGGCTTCCGGCCCGGATGCAGCGCCGTTTGCAAAGGTGGGCGACCGAATCGGCCCCGAAAAGACGGTCTGCATTGTCGAGGCCATGAAGGTCTTCAACGAGATCCCCGCCGGAGTCTCCGGCCAGATCGTGGCGATCCTCGTGGAAAACGGAGCGCCGGTCGAATTCGGCCAGCCGCTCATCAAGGTGGATCCGGGGGCGTGAACCTGCCCTGCGTGTGGTGATCGCGAGGCCTGTCTTGCGACCCGTTCCTTTCGTCACTGGCCTGAGTTTCTGGCGGGACCCACTATGTTCAAACGGATTCTGATAGCCAATCGAGGTGAGATCGCCCTGCGTGTCATCCGCGCCTGCCGTGAACTGGGCGTCGAGACTGTGGCCATTTTCAGCGAGGCCGACCGCGGGGCTCCCTATTTGGAGCTGGCCGATGAGGCGATCTGCGTCGGGCCGGCCCGGGCTGCCGACAGCTACCTGCGGATCGACCGGGTCATCAGCGCGGCGGAGATCGGCAACGTGCAGGCGATTCATCCTGGCTACGGATTCCTCTCGGAGAACTCCCACTTCGCGGAGGTCTGCCGATCCTGCGACATCGGCTTCATCGGGCCGACACCCGAGGCGATGGAGCGGGTGGGTGACAAGAATTCCGCCCGGGCGTTGGCCCGTGAGGCTGGAGTGCCGACGGTGCCAGGCAGCGATGGGCTGGTGTCGAGTGAACAGGAGGCGGTGCGGGTCGCGAAGGATGTCGGATACCCAGTCCTGCTCAAGGCCACTGCCGGCGGTGGTGGCAAGGGCATGCGTGTCGCGGCGAATGAACTGGCTCTGGCAAGCGCTTGGCAGCAGGCATCGGCCGAGGCGCAGGCTGCCTTCGGGAATCCCGGCATCTACATCGAGCGATACGTGGAGCGGCCTCGCCATGTCGAGATCCAGATTCTGGGCGACAAGCATGGCAACATCGTGCATCTCTGGGAACGCGATTGCTCGACGCAGCGGAGGCACCAGAAGCTGATCGAGGAGAGCCCCTCGCCGCGACTGCCCGGGGAGACCCGCAAGAAGATGTGCGACGCCGCGGTCCGCCTGGCAAAGGCCGCCGGCTACTACTCCGCCGGTACGGTCGAGTTCATCGTCGACCAGCAAGACAACTTTTATTTCATCGAGGTCAACGCGCGGATCCAGGTGGAACACCCGGTGAGCGAGATGGTGACCGGCATCGATCTCGTGAAGGCGCAGATCCGGGTTGCGGCCGGTGAAAAGCTCGGACTGACGCAGAAGGACATCGTGCCGCGGGGCCATGCAATCGAGTGCCGGATCAACGCCGAGGACCCCGCCCACAACTTCCGTCCCTGCCCAGGACGGATCGAGCGGATCATCGCTCCCGGCGGCTTCGGCGTGCGGTTTGATTCCCATGCGACGGCCGGCTACACCGTGCCACCGCACTATGATTCGCTCGTCGGCAAACTGATCGTGCACCAGCCGACGCGGCAGGAGGCGATCCAGACGATGATCCGGTCGCTCAAGGAACTGCGGGTCGAGGGAATCAAGACCACAGTGCCGCTCCATCTGGAAGTGCTGGCCAACACCGCCTTCCATGAATCGCAGGTCGACACGACGTTCGTGGAGCGGATGCTGGCCGGATGAGCCAGCCTGACCGGCTCTGGGCAACCTCGAGCCGGGGCCCCTGCAGATGCCACGAGTGCCCCCCTTTCAGACGAACATGACCGTTTTCCATCACGCCGCCAGGTTGTTTGCCATCAGGAGAGAGCCATGAGTGAGTCGTTGTCGCGTCCGCCGAAGGCAGATCATCAGTTCCGCCGGGTGGCCATTCTCTTTGCAGGCGGTCCGGCGCCCGGTGCCAATGCGGTGATCTCCACGGCTGCTACGTCGTTCATGCGGAGCGGCACCGAGGTGATCGGGATGAAGCACGGCTACTCGTCGCTGGCCGACTTCTCGGCCGACAAGCCGCTCGTGCAGGGCCGCGACTACGTGGTGGTGACTCCGGAATTCCTGAAGCGGACCCGCTCCGGACAGGGAATCATGCTTGGCACCGCGAGGACGAATCCGGGCAAGCACATCTCATCGCCCGCCCACTTTGACGACGCCCAGCGGGTCGCCCCCCTGAAGAACGTGTACGAAGGTCTGATATCGCTGGGGGTCGAGGCACTGATTTCGATCGGCGGCGACGACACGCTCAAGACGGCCAACAAATTCAAGATGTATCAGGACCGGCTCCCCGCCGGCAGCAAGCGGATCCCAGTCGTGCATCTGCCGAAGACGATCGACAACGACTACATGGGAATCGACTTCACGTTCGGTTACTTCACGGCGGTCGATACGCTCGGCGGTGAGATCCGCAACCTGCTGTACGACGCGGATGCGGGTCGCTGCTACTACCTCTGCGAGACGATGGGCCGCAGCGCCGGCTGGCTCTCGTATGGGGCGGCGATCTCGGGCGAGGCCAGCCTGGTGATCAGCGTCGAGGACATCCACGGCAAGTACCGGGGCGAGGAGACCGTCACCGACGCCTCCGGCCAGACGAAGATCAAGCCGGTGATGAACACCGAGGAGGTCGTGGGCCGGATCGTGAAGACGATGCGGGTTCGCGAGGAGGAGGAGGGCAAGCAGTATGGCGTGATCGTGCTTGCCGAGGGGCTGGCGGAATATCTGCCGAGCAAGCAACTCGAGGGCATTCCTCGCGACGAGCACGGCCACATTTCGATTGCCCAGGTGCAACTGGGACGGATGTTCTCCAAGCTGGTCGCCGACGAATTCAAACGGCAGACGGGACGCTCTCGGAAGGTCGTCGGCCTGCAGTTGGGCTACGAGGCCCGCTGTGCCAAGCCACACGCCTTTGACGTGATGCTCGGCAGCCAACTGGGCGTGGGAGCCTATCGGGCGTTGGCCGAGCGGGGGCTCAACGGCGTGATGGTGAGCGTGTCGGGGCAGCTCGACCTGAACTACGTGCCGTTCGAGGAGCTGGTCGATCCAAACACGCTCGTCACGGTGGTCCGTTACGTGGAACGCGGCAGCGACTTCCACCGCCTGGCCCGGTTCCTCGAGACCTACGTCAACGAGTAAGCGGACGCGGCGCAATCCCGTTCGGCACGATATGTGCTGCCCCCCGTGGCGGCAGGTTTTTAACGTGTTCGGAAATGACGTACGGTTGCTGCGTGCTGAAACCAGCCCACCGGCTGCGGCATGCTCGTCGCCGGCGGATTCTGCTACGGGAGGCTCTTGGACGAATCGTGCATCGCTCGTGAGTCGCAGAATTCACCGGCTCCTGCGCGTGCCTCCGTCCGGCGGGCTTCGCGAAAAACATCGCATCGTGTCGCAATGCCGGGCGGATGCCCGGCTGAAGTCAGCGCTTGGCCGACCTCCGTCGGCTATTCCTAAACCGGCCGGCTGTGTTCACGAAAAACATCGCGTCGTGCAATCCTGTTCGGCACGGGATTTGCGCTCCGCAGACCGGGAGGTCTGCGTGCCCTAGGCAGACTTGCGCTCTTGATGTTCATCCTGCATAGTGCTGGGCATGGCCGCCGAGAAGCAGGAGTTCACCGAGCACGATCTGCAGGGTCTGAAGCACTTTCGCTCATTGCGGAAGTTGCTGGTGAGGCTGCACGGCGTTGGTGCATCGCGTGACAAGGCCGGCAACCGCGAACTGTTCATGGATCAGTATTGCGTGCTGGTGCTGGTATGGTTGTTCAATCCTCTGATCAAGAGCCTGCGTGGTCTCCAGCGGACTTCCGACATGGCGAAGGTGCGAAAACGCCTTGGAGTGTCACGTTCGTCGCTGGGATCGCTTTCGGAATCGGTCGCTATTTTTGATCCGGAGCCCCTGACGCAGATTGCCGTGGAACTTGCTCACAAGCTTCCTGACGTGCGACAGGGCAGGTTCGACGTCGTGAGGCAGCAACTCACGGCCGTGGACGGATCGGTCGTGACGACGCTCGCACGCGTGGCAGGACTGTGTTGGACTCCCAAGGGCACGGGCAAGGCGGTATCCGGCTACCGTCTGCACACGCAGTTCGAAGTGCTACGCGGCTTGCCGTCGCGGATCGACGTGACGCCTGCGAATCCACGGGGCGATGCCGATGAGCGAGTAGTCCTGGAACGCACCCTGGAACCTGATCGCTGCTACGTGGTGGACCGTGGCTATGCGAAGTTCACACTTTGGAATGCGATCGTCGCCGCGAAGAGCAGTTACGTCTGCCGGATTCGTGACAATGCCGCTCCCACCATCGAGCGGACCAACGAGCTTTCCGATGCGGATCGCGCCGCGGGCATTCTCAGCGACGAAGTCGTGGTATTCGGTGCGGGCAGAATCAATCAGCCAAAGCCCGACCATCCGGTCCGGGTGGTGACCATCTCGGCAACCAGGCATCGCAGCCGTGGCGGCTATGGAGGGCCGCGTTGCGACGGCACGCTGAGAATCGCGACAAACCGCCTCGACCTGCCGGCGGAGTTGATCGGAGAGATCTACCGTCTGCGTTGGCTGATCGAGCTGTTTTTCAGAATGTTCAAACAGATGCTGGGCTGCCGTCATCTGCTGTCAACGAAGCAGAGCGGCGTCGAGATCCAGGTGTATTGCGCGATCATCGCCTGCCTGCTCATCATGCTCTACACGGGACGAAGGCCATCGATCGCCATCTTTGAGGCGGTCTGCTTCTACCTTCTGGGGTGGGCGAGTCTCGAGGACGTGGAGTCGCGTATCGCAAAAACTCCGATCTCGGCATGAGCGCAGCTGCACGCCCTACGGGCGACGCAGGGTTCGACGCTGCGCAGAAAGCGGCTGTCTCTTCAGCACGCAGCCACTCCAGATGCTGAGGAGCATGCCGCAGCCGGCGAACCAATGCGGCCGGCCAGCACCGGCTTCATCAACTCCCGGCACGTTGAAAACTTGCCGCCACGAGGGGGCAGCACGTGCCGTGCCGAACAGGATTGGCACTGGTGACATTTGTTGTGACCCTGACAGAGATGCTGGGGTTGACAGGCAAGCAGGAGAACATGCCAGTGCAGCGTGCCCCGGCAACTTGGGAGTTCGGGGCGGCATACGATATCCGACTCAGCGGATCATCCGCCGAGCCGGATCCATAATGTGCAGAAATGTGCAGAAGGCACCCAAGTCGTGACGATTGATGTTCATGACCCCTCGCACGAGGGTGTCGCGAGTGATCGCTGGAGTGCAGGGCCGTTCGGCTCTATCGGACTCCCGCAACGCCCAAACAACCGCGAAATCATGAGTCGCCTTTCCCAATTCATCCGCTCAATCTATCAGTCCCAAAATGAGTCTTGGCATCAAGGCCTTCTGCCGCTCCATCAGCCGGATTTTCCCGTTGCTGTCTGCTGGTCGGCGAAGAGCGGATGCACAACCGTGCTCAAGTGGTTCCTGGCCCAAAACGGCCTTCTCGACGAGGCGGTTGCTTACAGTAGCTGGATCCACGAGTACCGACAGCACAAGTTAGAGCGCGCGGCCGGCTATCGAAGTCAGTGTAAGAAGCTGCTGACACATGGCCGTAACGGAACATCTGTCGTCAAGGTTATACGCGATCCCGCCACCAGAGCCGTCAGCAGTTTCCTGCATGTTCTGAGGGCTTCTCATGATGTGAATCGTTGGCCTGTCGCCGCGTTGCTGTCGCAGTGGAAGGCAGCCGCAGGTCTCGAGCGTCAGCAGGGGCTCAGCTTTAGGCAGTTCCTTCAGTTTGTGCTTGAGCAGCAGCTCAGAA
>Ga0209189_1002239_pt1 | contig 13753 bp, 12 predicted proteins | sample C_130820_EF_Meta_FD_187308 | JGI IMG/M metagenome (GOLD analysis project Ga0209189, IMG submission 187308) | Freshwater microbial communities from Lake Croche, Canada to study carbon cycling - C_130820_EF_MetaG (SPAdes) (version 3) | ecosystem: Environmental > Aquatic > Freshwater > Lake... | reverse complement strand
CGATGAGCTCACCCAACCTTCGCATCAACCCCGACCTGCAGGTCTCGGAGTGGCCTGCTCCCACCCCCCGGGAGGACTGGCGCAAACGCTGGCTCGCCCACCCCCGACGGGCGGTTCTCTTTGACCTGGATGGCACCCTGCTCGATACCGCCGCGGATCTGGGCGGAGTCGCCAATGCCCTGCGCGAGAAGGCAGGCCTTGCCCCCATGGACATCTCTGAACTCCGGCCCTATGCCTCCAAGGGTGCGCGCGGACTGATTCAAAAGGCCCTTGGCGTGGAGTGGGACGATCCTCGCTTTGAATCGCTTCGAGATGACTTTCTCTCTCTCTATGAGAAGGACATCAGCCGACACACCCAGTTCATGCCCGGCCTCACCGAGGTTGTGGCGGCCCTCGAATCGGCCCAGATGCCCTGGGGCATTGTCACCAACAAATACGAGCGCTTTACCTGGCCCCTGGTGGAAGCACTCGGCCTGCGCTCTCGGCTCGCTGTCTGTGTGGGGGGCGATACAACCCCTCATGCCAAGCCCCACCCGGCGCCGCTGCGCCATGCCATTGCCCAGCTCGGCCTTCCCGCAGAGGCAGTGGTCTATGTGGGCGATGACTATCGAGATATCGTCAGTGGCTTTCACGCGGGCTGCTTCACGGTGGCAGCAGCCTTTGGGTTCTGCTCAAGCGAGCGGCCCGTGTCCGACTGGGGCGCTGATGCTACGGCGCAGGAGGGCATCGACCTTCTGCCACTCCTCTCCGGTCCGCACTAGCCTATGACAGCCAAGCCCCTTCCTCTGGTCATTATTGGCTCTGGCCTCGCAGGACTCACCGTCGCACTGGAGGTGGCCGACCATCTGCCCGTCATCGTTTTGGCCAAGCGCAGCCTCTCGGAGTCCGCAACCGCCTGGGCGCAAGGGGGGATCGTTGGCGTCATCGACGAGGACGACGACATCGAAGCCCATGTGGCCGACACCCTCGATGCCGGGGCAGGCCTTGTGGTTGAGCCCGTGGCGCGACACATCGCCGAGCACAGTGCGCAGGCGATTCATTGGCTGATTGAGCAGGGCGTGTCTTTCACCCCCGACCCAACAGGGCCAGAGGGCCTGCACCTTGTGAAAGAGGGGGGCCACAGCCATCGACGTATTGCCCACGCAGCAGATGCGACCGGGAAGGCGATCCACGATGTCTTGCTCGAAAAGGCACGAGCCCACCCCAACATCGAGCTGCGAGAGAGGTGGATGGCTGTTGACCTCATCACTCGTCGGCATCTGGCCGCGCAACGAGAGGCTGGCCAGCCCAAACCCGCTCAGGCCTGCTATGGCGTCTATGCCATCAACCTCGACACCCGCTCGGTCGAGGCCATTCCCGCCTCTTCGGTGGTCCTTGCCACCGGAGGCGCGGGCAAGGTCTATCGCTACACGAGCAACCCAGAGACGGCCACCGGAGACGGCATTGCCATGGCCTGGCGAGCAGGCTGTCGTGTGGCAAACATGGAGTTCATTCAGTTTCACCCCACCTGCCTCTACCACCCGCAGGACCGCAGCTTCCTCATCACCGAGGCGCTTCGAGGAGAGGGGGCCACGCTCGAGCTGCCCGACGGAACACGCTTTATGCCTTTGCACGATCCCCGCGCCGAGCTCGCCCCGCGCGATATCGTGGCGCGCGCCATTGACTTTGAGATGAAGCGTCACGGCCTAGACTACGTTCACCTTAATGCCACACGCCTTGGTGAGGCCTTCCTCAAAGAGCACTTTCCCACCATCTATGCGCGCTGCCTCTCGCTGGGAATCAACATTGCCGAGCAGCCCATCCCCGTGGTGCCCGCGGCACACTACACCTGCGGTGGGGTGGTCACCGATCTCCAAGGGCACACCGACCTCAATGGCCTCTACGCAGTCGGAGAGACTGGCTACACCGGACTCCACGGCGCCAATCGTCTTGCCAGCAACTCCCTGCTCGAGTGCGTGGTGATTGGGCGAAACGCAGCCAAGGCCATCTCCCAGTCTGCACGGCTTCAGTGCCCTGCGCTGCGCGCCTGGGACGAGAGTCTGGTGGACGATCCCGATGAGGCCGTGGTCATTTCTCACAACTGGGACGAGCTGCGCCTTCTCATGTGGAACTACGTTGGCATCGTGCGCACGAATCGAAGACTCGAGCGCGCACTGCATCGCATCGAACTTCTCAAGGACGAGGTGCAGGACTACTACGCAAACTTCCGCATCAGTCGAGATCTTCTCGAGCTACGCAACCTTCTGGCGTGCGCCGAACTCATCGTGCGCTCCGCACTCATGCGCAAAGAGAGTCGGGGTCTGCACTACAGCGCAGACTATCCCGAGAGCTGGGCCGTCTCCTACCCCACCATCCTCACGCCCATCAAGACACGCGCAGGGAATAGTCAACCGCTTTAAGGTCTTTGGTGAGCGCGCCAATCGAGATCCGGTCTACGCCCGTGCGCGCCACCTGAGCCACGGTCTGAAGCGTGACATTTCCAGAGGCCTCTAGACAGGCTGGCACCCCCTTGTGCTGCGCGGCGAAGCCCGCCGCAAAGCGCACGGCCTGCTCGAGTTGTGAGAGCGAGAAGTTATCGAGCAGCACATTGGTGGCCCCGCAGGAAAGCGCCTGCGAGAGCTCCTCCAGACTCTCCACTTCAATCTGAATCGGCAGATTGGGGTGAAGCTCTCGCGCAGCTTGCAGGGCCTGGGCAATGCCGCCAGCTGCGGCGATGTGATTCTCTTTAATGAGCACACCATCCCAGAGCGCCATGCGCTGGTTCTGGCCTCCGCCCACCCGAACGGCATATTTCTGAGCCTGACGAAGGCCGGGAAGGGTCTTTCGGGTATCGAGAACCGCGCACCCTCGGGGGTTGGGGCTTGCTCCTGCAATGGCCTGCGCATATTCATGCGTAAGGCTTGCCGTTGCCGAGAGCGTCTGCAGAAAATTAAGGGCTGGACGCTCGGCCGAGAGCAGCGCTCGAGCCCGCGCGTGAATCTCGCAGACCTGTGACTGAGCGGGCATCAAGTCCCCATCTCTGAAGTGCCAGTCGATCCGCGCAGCGGGATCAAGCCTCTTGAGGCAGCCCTCAAACCAGCTAGTTCCGCAGAGCACCGCCTCTTCTCGGACGATGAGCACGGCCTGCGCGGGCTCATCGGGAACCAGCATGGCCGTGGCGTCGGCCCGCCCGAGATCCTCTCGAAGGGCATCTTCGATATTGCGCGCTCTGGCCTCCTCAAGACCCTCGTTCTGAGAAAACATGGGGCGTGGGTCGTCGGGCTAGGCAGCCCCAAGGTCCTTCACAAAACCATGCTGAGCGCGCGCGAGCTTCTCGGGGTGAGACGCGGTGAACGCAAGCATGCGCTCAATGCAATGCACAGCCCGCTCACCCGTGGCGCGCTCCACGTGGACCTCGTAGGGATTTGATGGGCCAGCGTAGGCGAGACAGGCCCGCAGATTGGCAAGACCATTCATCGCCATCCAAGGGCAGTGCGCACAACTCTTACAAGTGGCGCTGTTGCCCGCAGTGGGCGCCTCAATAAGTGTTTTGCCCGGTGCCAGCTGACGCATGCGATGCAGAATGCCTTGGTCGGTGGCCACAATAAACTCCTGCGCCGCGCTCTCTACCACCGCCTTGATCATGCCGCTCGTGGAGGCGACCACATCAGCCAGGGCTACGACCGCCGAGGGCGACTCGGGGTGAACGAGCACCCTGGCCCCTGGGTGACGCGCCTTCAGCATGGCGAGCTCCTCGCCCTTGAATTCATCGTGAACAATGCAATGCCCCTCCCAGAGCAGCATGTCTGCACCGGTCTGGTCTGCGATGTAACGGCCCAGATGACGATCGGGCGCAAACAAAATCTTTTTTCCCTGCTGGTGTAAGTCGTAGCAGATGGCCAGCGCGCAGGAGCTCGTCACCATCCAGTCCGCTCGGGCCTTTACCGCAGCACTCGTATTGGCATAGACCACCACAGTGCGGTCCGGGTGTGCGTCACAAAAGCGCGCAAAGTCCTGCGGGGGGCAGCCAAGATCGAGAGAGCAGGTGGCCTCAAGGTCGGGCATGAGAACCGTCTTTTCGGGCGAGAGAATCTTCGCCGTCTCGCCCATGAATCGCACGCCGGCCACCACCAGAGTCTGGGCGGGATTGTTCTTGCCAAAGCGCGCCATCTCAAGAGAGTCGGAGACAAATCCGCCTGTCTCCCAGGCGAGGTCCTGCAAAAAGCTGTCCACGTAATAATGGGCCACAAGGACCGCATTACGAGCCTTCAGCAAGGACTTGATCTCGTCTACGAGGGGAGCGCGCTCTTGCGCGGAGAGCGTGGCAGGCACCTTCGCCCAGGCCGAAGCGGTGCAGACCCCACCAGCGGCGTCCTGACGTGGAAAATCAAATTCGACCGCGCTCTCGCTGACTTGGTTCATGAGGTCATCTTAGCTCCTGTATTGTCTTTCTGTTGTGACCGACGAAATCCATACAGGCGATGCCCTCGTGCGTGTCTCGAAGCTTCTTGCCGAGAGAGGGTTTTGTTCGCGCCGCGAGGCGGATGAGTACATTTCGCAGGGGCTGGTTCTCCTCGATGGCGAGCCCGTCACGGAACTGGGCACGCGCGCCCACCCCAGTCAGACGGTGAGCCTGGCCAAAGGCGCCTCACTCAAGCAGGCTCAGCGCCTTACGGTCATTCTGAACAAACCCATCGGCTACGTGTCCCACGCTGACGACGATGGCACCTACCCTGCTGCCGTCACGCTCATCACACCCGACCGCCAGTGGTTCGATCCGAAGACAGCTGGCCCACCGTCCTCGCGACCCTCGCGCCTAAACACAAGGGGGCTCGCTCCCGCGGGCCGTCTCGACATCGATTCCACCGGCATGCTCGTCCTGACGCAGGATGGCCGAATTGCACGCACCCTTATTGGAGAGGATTCACCCATCGAGAAAGAGTATCTCGTGCGGGTGGAGGGGTCTCTGGCTGCGCAGGACCTCGCGCGACTCCAGCATGGTCTGTCGCTTGATGGAAAGCCTCTCAAGCCTGCGAAGGTCTCCTGGCAAAACGAGGATCAGCTGCGCTTTGTGCTCAGAGAAGGCAAGAAGCGGCAGATTCGTCGCATGTGCGAGGCTGTTGGTCTCAGAGTCCTGGGACTCAAGCGCATTCGGATGGGCCGCATCCCCCTAGGAAACCTGCCGATGGGTCACTGGCGAGTACTCGGTCCCTTCGAGAAGTTCTAGGGATAATGGGGACCCATGGTGAACCCCGTCTCGCTGCCGGCTTGGAAGACGCTCCTCGAGATCTCTGAGGGCCACGGGTTCATCCCCAGTGCACTCGGATTTGAAGAAGTCAGGCACCTCAATGGCCTCTCGATCTGCCATCGGTATCAGGGGATTGATGCCGCCACACAGACAGCCCTCCAGACGCTCGCGCAACAGGCCCGTGTTCAAGATGCAGCGCTTGGCATGGCCCGGGGCGAGCCCGTCAATGCAACGGAGAACCGAGCCGCCCTGCACGTGGCGCTTCGTGGTCCGGAGCAGAACACCCTCTGGCCCGCCTCAATCGCACAAGAGGTGCATGCCCAGAAGAGTCGCTTCCTCGCGTTCGCCCAGGCCGTTCGCTCGGGACAGGTCATGGGCCCCACCGGACAGGTCATTACAGATGTGGTGAACATTGGCATCGGTGGTTCTGACCTCGGGCCACGGATGGCTGGTGCAGCCCTGCATCACCTCGCAAGCAGCCGGTTGGGCCCAAGACTGCACTTCATCTCCAACCCCGATTTGTGGTGCCTCAAGGAGCTCCTCGAGACACTCAGTGCCCGCAAGACCCTCTTCATCGTTCAGTCCAAGACTTTCACCACGCCGGAGACTCGATCGCTTTTCGCCTCTTTGCTGAAATGGGTGGAAGACGATCTCGGGCCCAATCGTCGTAAAGAGGCCATGCAGGCCTTCGTTGCGGTGACGGCAGCTCCCGATATCTCTGCGAGCCTTGGCTTTGAGGTCGAGCAGACCTTTCACATCTGGGACTGGGTGGGCGGTCGCTACTCACTCTGGTCTGCAATGGGCCTGCCCCTTGCCATTCAAATCGGCCCCGAAGCATTTGAAGATCTGCTCGACGGGGCCCGCGGCATGGATGAGCACTTCCTGCACGCACCCATGGCACAGAACCTGCCCATTCAACTGGCCTTGGTGGGCCTCTGGAATCGAAATTTCCGCCGCTGTACATCGCAGGTCGTTGCCGTCTATGACTGGCGTCTTCGCCTTCTGGTTCCCTATCTGCAGCAGCTTGAAATGGAATCGAATGGAAAGCGTGTGCAGATCGATGGCCAACCTTGCGAAACCGCCACCGCACCCGCTCTCTGGGGGGGCCTGGGTCTGGATGGGCAGCATGCCTACTTCCAAATGCTGCATCAGGGCAGTGATGTCATTCCCGTGGACTTCGTCTGTACATCAGGGGAAAACTTTCTCAACACCAGCGCGCGAGCCCAACAGCAAGCCCTGTGGGAGGGTCTTGAGAAGGCATCGAGCCCGCACCGCACCCACCCCGGTCGCAGGCCCTCCTCGCGGATCGAACTGGACGCACTCACGCCCCACGCCCTTGGCTCACTCATCGCCCTCTACGAGCACAAGGTGTTCACGCAGTCGGTCATTTGGAACATCAATGCCTTCGATCAGTTTGGCGTCGAGCTCGGAAAATCTCTGGCCTTAGCTGCCCGGCCGGGCAAAGCGACCAAAGATTAGCCGGTCCATCAACGGGTAGGCCAGACACCCAACCCCAATACATAAAAAGGCCAGAGCCCAGGCAACAGGCTGGGCGGAGCCCCCGCTGGCGTCCAGCGCAGCACCAAACAGCGCGGGGCCCACTGCACCAGCCCCAAACCCCAATAGAGAGTAAAGCCCCATGGCCGCACCCTTCACCTCAGCCGGCGCGCTTGCCACCAGCCCTGCCGTGAGGGTTGCTGAGTCAGCCATGATCAACATGGAATGCAGGCCGACCAGGAGCACCACAAACCACCAGGGCGCTCCACTCAACAAACCCATGAGTACGCCCACCACACTGCCCGAGCACATCACCAGAACAATCCAAAAGCGCCGGCCCACGCGCATGGCCACTTCATTTCCCAAAATAGAACTCGGAATGGAGACAAGGTTGATGAGGGCGGCCAGCGCTGCAGCCGATAGAGGAACGGCCTCGCTCTGAAGTCCAATCGAGAAGGTTAGAAAGGCGACTGTCCAGGAGCGAGCGGCAAAAAGCTCGAGACAGTGCACGCCATAGCCCAGCATGTAACCCCGAACGGGTTTTGTATGGAGCGCGAGGCTCCACGCCCTCACGGGAAAGACCACCTCAAAAAAAGTCTGCGCACCGAGGGGGCGTGACTGCGTCTGCGGCGCTGCTTTTGGCCTTGTCGCCGTCCACACCAAGACCCAGGCAAGGAGCGGGCCAGAGGCACTCATCGCAAAAGACCAGCGCCACCCAAATGTCTCGCTCGCCCACCCACTGAGTAAGAGCGAGAGTGCCACACCGAGTCCAAAGAAGGCCGTGTAGAAAGACACATACCGACTCTGAGACGCGCCAGCCTTCATTTCTGAGAGCAGACGAAGCCCAGGCATATAGGTGGCCGACACCCCCACACCAAGAGCGATCTGGCAGACAAAGGCAGAGAAGAAGTCCTCTGCGAGCAGAGCAAAGCTCGCGCTGGCAAGGGTTGAGAGTAAGCAGCCCAAGCCATAAATGCCTCGGGCGTCACGGCGATCCGTCATGGCCGACCACATCGACACGCAGGCCATGTAGCCCAAGAAGAATCCGCTCGCAATGAGGCCCGACTCGGTATTCGAGAGAGACCAGAGCGACTTGAGCATCACGAGGTTTACCGCATAACTGGAAAACCCCAGCATGGAAAAGACGTGTGCCGCGAGTATGCTCTGAGCTGGATTCACCGAGCGATATTGGCACAAAGTCTTGACCCCCCTGTCTTTTCGTCCGCGCCTTCTCGACCACCTGAGTGGCTATTCGCGCCAGACTTTTCTGGCCGATCTTCTGGCGGGCCTCACAGTGGGAGCCATTGCCCTGCCCCTTGCGATGAGTTTTGCCATTGCCTCAGGGCTGCCTCCCCAGACGGGTCTCATCACCGCCATCGTCGCCGGCTTTCTGGTCTCCGCCCTGGGCGGATCCTCCGTACAAATTGGTGGACCTGCGGGAGCTTTCATCGTGGTCGTCTATGCCATTGTGGAGCGCTACGGCGTGGCCAACCTGCTCATCTCAACGAGCCTTGCGGGTCTACTCATGATGGCCCTGGGCTTTTTCCGACTGGGTGGCCTCATTCGTCTCATTCCCATTTCGATCGTCACAGGCTTTACCAATGGAATCGCTGTCTTAATCGCCCTCACCCAAATCAAAGAATTTCTGGGCCTTCGCGGGCCCAATCTGCCCGCAGAGATCTTTGCCAAGCTGGGTGCCCTCTGGCGAGCACTTCCCAATATCGATCTACCCACCGTTGCAGTGGGAGTGTGTTGTCTCGCCATCATTCTGCTCTGGCCCCGAAGTGACCAGCCGCAAAACCATCCGCTCGGTCGCGTGATCTCTCGCCTTCCCGGCAGTCTCGTGGCCCTGGTCGCAAGCACCCTTGTCTGCTCCTTGCTCGACCTCTCGCCCGAGACCATTGGAGATCGCTTCGGCAGCATTCCCACAGCACTGCCCAGCCCAGAACTGCCCGACTTTAACTGGGCGACCGTGCAGTTTTTATTGGCGCCCATCATCACCATCGCACTTCTCGGGTCCATTGAATCTCTGCTCTGCGCCCGCGTATCCGATGGCCTCACCAAAGAGCGTCACGATCCCAATCAAGAGCTAGTCGCCCAGGGCATGGCCAATGTGGTGAGCCCAATTTTCGGGGGCTTTTGCGCCACTGGGGCCGTGGCTCGAACCGTGACCAATATCCGCGCTGGGGCTAGGACACCCGTCGCGGGCATGGTGCATGCGCTGGCCTTGCTCCTGGTGGTGGCCGGACTCGCTCCCCTGGCCGAGGAGATTCCCCTGGTGGCGCTTGCCTCCACCGCGCTGGTCGTGGCTTACAACATGTTCGATCGCAGTGTGTTCACCCAGATGCGCAACATGACCCTCTCGTATCGCATCACGCTTTTTTCAACCTTCGCACTCACGGTGCTCGTCGACATCACGGTGGCTGTAGAGGTGGGTCTCCTGCTCGCTGGTGTGGGTTTCATGATTCGAATGGCCGCTCTCACCCAGCTCGAGCCCTTCACCGCGGATGAGCTCTCAACGCTTGGCCTGCGACCCGATCGGACGGAAGTGCTTCGACTGCGCGGCGTGCTTTTTTTTGGCGCGGTCAGTCGCATCGAGCCCCTGCTGAATCCCGGACGTGACGTGCCTCAGATCTTGGTCTTGGAGCTTGGCTCCCTCTTGGCCATCGACAGCACGGGTATTGATGCGCTCAAGACCCTCGATGAAAGTCTCGCGAGTCGGGGTTGCGAGCTACGCATCTGCGATGCCCATCCCAATGTTCTTTCGAGCATGCAGCGCTGGGGCCTCATCAGTCAGCTAGGTGAGCAGCGAGTCTTCCAGACCCTTCAGGGTGCGCTCGCATAGCGCATCGACGTAGAGAAGGTGCGCCTCTTTTTAAGGCAGCTGGCGCGGGCGCCGCAGTGAGTCAGGATCAACGGGGAGTTCGCCGCTACAGCCCGCCATGCGTGCAATAGGCTGCGGCATTGCCACGGCCATTCTTGCTCCGAGGGCCCGAAGCTTGTCACGCTCAAGCGGTGTCGTCTCGATCCACCACCAGCTCCCAGAGAGACGATTGAGCACGGGCGGGCCCAATGCGAGCAGAGCCTCATCGGGCATATCAGGCGCCCAGACCAGACTGGGCAAAGGATCATCGCGCAGCGATGCAAGCGCGATCCAAGCCGCCACTGCAGCGGCTGTCAAAAACAAAATGAGGCTAAGCGACAGAAGGTGTAGGCGTCGGGGCAGCACGTGGATAGAGCTTTTCACGAATGGGTAAATGAACCAGGGCCGCAAAGATAGAAAGACCCACGCTCCCCCACCAGACAAGGTCATAGCTTCCGAGTCTTGCAAACAGCAGGCCACCCGCCCACACACCGACAAAGGCGCCCACCTGATGCGAGAGAAAAACAAATCCGAAGAGAGTAGACAAGAAGCGGTTGCCGAACATCACACCCACAAGCTGAACGGTGGGCGGCACAGTTGAGAGCCAGAGTAGGCCCATGAATGCGCCAAAGACCAGTGTGCTTGCGTTCGTGAGCGGTAGGACCAAAAAGGCGGTGGTCACAATTGCTCTTGCCAGATAAATGTAAACGAGGAGCATGCGCCTTGGCATGCGGCTACTTAGCATGCCACTGGCGTAGCCACCGATCACATTAAAAAGGCCAATGAGCGCAATAGCCCAGCTGGCCGTGGAGGCCGAAATACCCTGGTCATTCAAATACGGGGGAAGGTGAACAGTGATGAAGGCGAGCTGAAACCCGCAGACAAAGAATCCAGAGAGCAAGAGCCAATAGCTGTTGTAGCCAAAAGCTTGGCCGAGCGCGACATTGAGTGTCGGGGCGGTGCTTGTGGTTGGGGTGACTGCCTTTGGAGTCTCCCCCGCCTTGAGCGAGCGTGGGCGCAGCGCGAGTGCAAGAAGGGGCGTCGAGGCCACTGCAATGGCCATGATCACGGCAGCACCCGCCCAGCCATAGCCTTCAATGAAGGCCTGGCCAAGAGGAACCACCAAGAACTGTCCAAGGCTCGCTGTGGCCGTGCCCAAACCCAGAGCCCAGGCGCGACGCTCAGGGGGCAACAACTGACCAAATGCCGCGAGCACGGTATTGTGGCCCGCGCCACTCATGCCCAGCCCAACCAGAATTCCGGCTGTGAGCGTAAAGCTCGTTGGGTCGGAGGCCATCGTCATCGTCAGAAGACCCAAAGAGAAGAGCACACCGCCGCCCGCGATGACGCGCCATGGACCATATCGATCGGCGATCGCACCAGCGAGCGGCTGGCCTACGCCCCAGGCGAGATTCTGAATCGCCAGAGCAAAAGCAAAGGCCTCTCGACCAAAGCCAAAGGCGTCGGCTCCGTTACCCGAGACGGGATCGACAAAAAGGCCAAAACTCGAGCGGATGCCAAAGGCCAGAAAGCCGATGAGACAGCCACAGACCACCAAGATCCAGAGGGCTCGTGAGAGGCCAAGCGATTCCGATTTGTTCATGCGCAGTCCTTTTGCCTAGGGATGCAAGTCAAAGACTAGCACCTCGGCCGCCTTGCCTTCGCTGATCACGACCGCTGACTCATCGACCAGCTTGAGGGCGTCCCCTGCCTTCAGATGCTCACCGTTCACAGCAAGTTCGCCGCGAGCCACGTGCACATAGGCAAGTCGTCCTGGCTTGATGGGCAGCTGCGCCGACTCACCCGCGTCAAACAAGCCCGCATAGAGCCGAGCATCGGCAGTAAATCGAACGGACCCCTCTGCGCCATCGGGCGATGCAACCAATCGAAGGTGGCCGCGCTTTTCCTGCGCCGAAAATGTTTTCTGTTCATAGCCCGGGGAAATGCCCCTCTCTGAGGGCTGGATCCAGATCTGCAGAAGATGGACTGTCTCGCTGGCACTGTGATTGAACTCACTGTGTGTAATCCCGGTTCCCGCGCTCATGCGCTGGACCTCACCCGGGAGAATGGCGGCTCCATTTCCGAGGGAATCTTTATGAGCAAGGGCGCCCTCCAGGACATAGGTGACAATCTCCATGTCCCGATGAGGATGCGTTCCAAAGCCCATGCCTGGGGCCACCCAGTCCTCGTTAATGACCCGAAGGTTGCCAAACTGAACATGGGCAGGATCGAAGTAGTTGGCAAATGAAAAGCTGTGAAATGACTTCAACCAGCCGTGATCGGCATAGCCCCTGTCTTGAGATGCGCGTCTTTCAATCATGAGTGTTGGCCTTCCTCACCTTGCCTTGTTGTTCAATGCCTTCATCTGGGGCGTGTCCTGGGTGCCCTACAAGTGGCTAGAGGCCCAGGGGCTCTCCATTCTGTGGGCCACAGCCATTTGTTATGTCGCAGCGAGTATTGCCCTGAGCCTCGCTCGCCCTCAGGCCCTGAGCGCGCTCATCGCGCACAAATCGCTTTGGATCATGGGCCTATTTTATGGTCTCACCAACACCTGCTTTAACTGGGCTCTCACGCTTGGCGATGTGGTGCGCGTGGTTCTTCTCTTCTACCTCATGCCACTCTGGTCCGCCCTCTTCGCTCGGCTTCTTCTGGGGGAAAGACTCACTGTCGAAGGCTGGGCGCGCATTGGATTGGCGCTGGCCGGTGCGGTGGTGGTGTTGGGAGCGGCATCTGAGACCAGCGCATCAGCCCTATGGTCCTCCTCGTTCTTTGCAGACACCCTCTCGGTTGCTGGCGGGCTCTTTTTTGGTCTTGCCAATGTGCTTCTTCGAAGGCAGCAAGGCTCGAATTCCGCCGAGCGAACGCTCGCCATGTTCGTTGGCTCGGGGTCGGTGCCATTTTTGATGATGCTGGCAGCTTCTGCTGCGGGGCTATATGCAGCCGGAAATCCTCTTCAGGCGGCCTTTGAGGCACTCTGGGTGCTCCCCCTTCTGGCCCTGGGCCTTGCATGCGCGAACTACAGCCTTCAGTTTGGAGGCTCTCGCCTGCCTGCCCAGACCACGAGCCTCATCATGCTCTCTGAGATTGTGTTCGCGGCGGTCTCGGCATGGATCATTGTGGGCAAGCAGATGACCGCCAGCGAATGGGTGGGGGGCGCGATGATCATCTGCGCCGCAATCTGGGCGAGCCTCCGGCCGAGCTCGGGGGCTAGAGGGTCACCGCCGAGGACTTAGATCTTTGCTGTGCCCAGCCCGAGAGTTCGCGCGGACTTCGTGAGGGTCAGGTCAAAACTGGCCAGCCGAGTCGCCCCCAGAGACAGTGCGGCGGACAAATGAAGGGAGTCGCCGGCTCGCAGACCACTCGAACCTCGTAAAAGTGTCGCAGCCTTCTCAAAGCAACCCGCCGGAATCGCTCGAATGGCTCCGCTGAATGCGGCCCAAGCCAGAAACTGTTTCCAGGCCTGAGTCTCATCTGCCCTTGAGAGCTCTTTTCGACGAACCTTGATCATGAGTGCGCTCGCAACTTCCGTGAGCGCCCATTCGGAGGTCATCGCCTCGGACTCTTGCTCGAGGTAGGCCAGCGCACTATCCGTCTTTTCTTCGTTGGTGAAGGCAGCGACCAAAACACTCGTATCGAGATACACCACTAGAAACGCGCCTCATCACGCATAGCCTGAACCACCTCCGAAGATTGAGGGCACGACCGAACAAAGGCGCGCAACTCTGCAAAGAAGGCCTTTCGGTCCACGTGCAGAGGCGCCAATACGATTCGACCATCTCGATCCGTCGACACTTCTAGCTGACCGCCCGCATAAAGTTCTGCGCGTTGAACGATCTCGGCGGGAATTCGAACCCCCAATGAATTCCCCCATTTCGTAAGCGTGACTGTGGTCATGATCAAAAAAGATATCTATCAAAGGATATCCAATCTACCTCAGTCGCCATAAAAACAAAACCCCGCCGATTGGCGGGGCCTTGGGCGAGCCTCCGGCCGAGCTCGGGGGCTAGAGGGTCACCTTAAACCGGTGGGCAATCTCACCCACGATGCCGCGCCGAAAGGCCAGCACGCACACCACAAAAATAAATCCCGTTGCAATGGTGCTCCAGCCGCCCAGATTGGCCAGATAGTTCTGAAGATTCACGATCACTGCGGCACCGGCAATGGGT